>Ga0181612_113183_pt1 | contig 16079 bp, 9 predicted proteins | sample HoacroProtozoa21_FD_119630 | JGI IMG/M metagenome (GOLD analysis project Ga0181612, IMG submission 119630) | Hoatzin crop microbial communities from Cojedes, Venezuel. Combined Assembly of Gp0051906, Gp0051904, Gp0051908
GTCACACCTTCCTCCAACACTCAGATTTTCTTTAGAACCAACAAACGACCAAATTGCACTGTCTTGCGTTTCAGATGAAGATGTATAACCATCAGTCTGGATCAGAGGTATACGCCATGGAAAGTAAATACCAACTAAATCCCATGCTGAGACTACAGCCTGGAGCAGAGACCAGATGTAGAAAATGAAGGGCTTGGGAAGGGCGGATAGGAACTCATTCTTCGCTGCCACCTCTTCCAAGAGAAGAACTCAGGGCCACCAGCAGAAGCTAGTGAGAGACAGGTTCAAAATAATTAAAATGAGATGGTGCTTCACACAGCAGGCATTAAAGCTGAGGAACTTCTTGCAGAGGAAATTGTACATGATAGAAGTTCTACAAGGTTGCAGAGGGAGGCTGGACAAGTACTTGGAAGACAGGTCCATTGGAAGTTACTGATTAGACAAGCCATAAAAGCCTCTGGAAGTGCCTTAAACTAAAATGGTTGGAAGCTGGAAGAGCATTAGAAAGAGATATAATTTACCCTTGCCTTGTCTTTACCCTTCCTTAGGCACGTTGGACCAGCTGGGAGCCAGAACAGGGACTTAGATGGACCCTTCGTCAAACTACTACAGTCACTCTTCTGCTATTAAGAGAAAAATAGATAAAGAATGTGACTCTGTAACTAAATACGTATGGGTTTCCTGCACTGCATTTTGTCAGTATTTTACTGTCCTCAGAAGGTTAACTAGTGCTTTCCTCTGCAGTGCAGAATGAGCCTCAGAAGCATCATTCAGGTTGGCAGCATATGAGAGCTTTTCTGCCTGGCCTGCAGAAGAGCTCAGTTCACACGTCACGTAAGTCCACAGTCTGCCCAACAAGGGACAAATTCTGCTCCCTCACTTTCAAGAACAGGTCTGAATAATGGGATAAATCGAACTCATTGGAACTTTGGAATCAATAGCTCAGTTTATATGTGCTACAAAAAAACCCCACCTCCACGTACGTGTGTAGCCTCAGCTCTTAACTAGCCAACTAGTTAGTAAGTTTGATCTACTTTCAACTGATTTCCTAGTAATCTACAAAGAATTATGAAGTGCTGGTAGTTTATACTTTTAAGAGTCATTTATAGAAGCTGCAAGCGCAAAGATGTAATTTCCAGAGGATGCATTATATACTGTTGTGAAGATACTTGGAAACAACTAATAAAACCAACAGCCATGCAGAATTTTCTACATTAAAGCTTCATGAAATTCACTGCTGGCAAATGTAATGCAATACACTTTAAGGGAATCTTTGTAATGACTTTGATTTGATTCTGATTTAACTATAATTACTACGGAAAGACTGGTATACCATTGCGAACAGCATGATAAACAATTTCCGAAGACAATGAATGACAAAAGCAAGATGTTCCAGTATCTAAAGCATGAAACTAAACCCAGTATTGATCCCTTCCAGCAAATCTGTGCCTTTTTTCAAGCCCACAGTGCTGCTGTCACCTGGAATGTTTGCTGTGATTAGACTGCCTTACCCTACTTGCTAAAATGGTAGAACAGAAAAAACAGAGATGAAGACGAATTAAAATAATATTATGGGAATGGAAAAAATTATTCCCATATGACAGCAGAATGAAGAAAACTGTACTTTGCTGAAAGGAAAAAATAAGAAGGACCATGATAAAAAGATGCCAAATAATACGTGTTATAAAGAAGGTATAATAATTAGAGTTACAGAAGTGGGCATTTCCACTAGTCCTCCCTCACAAAAAGGACAAAGGAGTACAAAAAAAAATACCAAAAAATAGCATCAAAAGGCTTAAAAAAACCTCTCTGCAAGTTAATTTTTGGAACACACAGTAATAGACTACCACCTGAGCTAAGACAGAAACACGATTTTTAAAATAAGTAATGATGTATATGGTTTTCAGGCACATCTGTACCTGAACTGAACAAAAAGAGTATCTACACAGACAGGAGAGCAATCTTCGCCACTCCCAGCACAGACTGCTCAGTAACTTGCACTGGAAGCTTCTTAGGGCAGCTGGCTCCTCAGTCTGTCCATTACTGGGTTTCTGCCACCTTCCTCTGAACTGCTTGGGAATGCTCACCGTGGCAGGCCGTAGACGTCACACTAAGCTGGTATTTGAACCAACTTTTTCCTTTGAATAAGGCTGCTGTTTAGAACCACCACAGCCCTCCCAGTATCCGTTACCTGGGCGGACAGTCCTTTTCGTAGCATTTCTTTTGTCGCCCATTTGGCTGTGTTGATGGGTCGCAGAAGGAGTTTTTGATTGCTCCGCTTCCCTTCCGCACGCAGTGGGCAATCTGGCGTCGCACCCCTGAGAGAGAAAGACACACGTGAAAAATAACAGTGATCCATGTAGGCTGAGGATGAGCTGTGGAAATCCTCTGGCATGGGGAGTACACTGGTGGCACTCCACATCCCAGAATACAGTAACAGCTGTGAAAGTCAGTTCTGCTGAATATCTGGGCTAAGGCAGGTATGAGCATCCTTTAATCCAGCTGAAAAGGTGTTAATCAGAGCTCTTGTGGGTCAGACAGCTCCATCAACACATTGGAAAGCATCTTCCTTAGTCTCAATTTAGTTGTCAGCCTCAGAAAGGTCTCCTGCAGGCCCTGAACCAGGTTTAAAGGGCCATGAATGGTTCTTGGATCACTCACAGATAAGAGGCAACACAGCAGCACCAGGCTATTCACAGCAAGCGTATTTTTGCTGATCTTTTCTTTGTACTTCTGGGAAGGCTGTTTAAGCAGAATACAAACTGGAGTGTATCAGCAAAACTATAACTCTGTGACTCATAATGGTGGAGTCCACTTTTAAGAAGTTTTTGTACAAGTCTTGACCAAAAATCATGATGCGGTAATATGAGGGAGAAAATCTTATGTTTTCTAAACAACTAATACACAGCACTTACCACAAGAGGCAAAGCACAGTAATGACAACAGACACAGAGACATCCCCTACACACAATTTAGGTTATTCCCTAACAGTTTGACTTGGAAAAACTCCCACACATTTAATAGAAAAAACCATGAATTAAAACACTGCATTACCCTAGTGCAAATCTACAGACAGTCAGTTTCCAGAGGCCTGCCTTTCAGACAGTTTTGCAACATACTGAGGTAGGTCCTGTGCTGCAAACCCAGTGTAAAAGAAGTATTGCAATATTACAGTTTGAAAGGTTGTAACTAGACTGATACAGATGCTTTAAAATAGTGGCATTATGCCCAAAGAAACCCAAAGGACTAAAATGTCTGAAGAAACCTTGTTGATTAATTCTCATTAACTGTGCTATTAATTCACAGCAATTAATATGCACATGGTAGGTCACTGTACCTCTGTGGCTTTTATCCTCCTGGGAAGCAAAGGACCTAGCAGCACTGTTACTATGGTGTCAGGGGTAAGCGTTGGGCTATTTTGCAGAACGCTTAGCCATCAAGCATTTCCTTGCCTCACATCTCCTAATAATTACTGTGGGAAACTATCTGGAAGATAAGAACAGTAATCCACAGAGAATAATACTTGGAAATATGAAAATATTCCTCTATTCAACATATACTTGTGTTCCTTTATTTAGCAAAGTCCCTATATATGACAATTAAAACAAATTTCCTAAAATTTCATGCTAGCAGTGTGGTTATCTCACTTTGAGTAATTTCACAGCATTCAGATTTTTTTCCTGTCCAAAATTTAATGATCTGCTTATAAAAATAAACACAGAAGAAACAGAACACCAACTCTAACACTAGGAAATCCAAAGCTAGCAACAGAGGTAACTTTTGGTGGGAGAACTGAGCATGGACTACATGTGTGCAGGGGAGGCTGTAGTCACTTGTTACTGAAAAAGATCTCCACCACAAAAGGAAATTATAAACTTTCTATGCATACTTGGGTCATTCCATGGAAGCAGATGGAAACCTGTATCTCATTTTTATAGCACCTTAAGAGATCAGGTCTGTGACATTGTGTGGAAATGTTATAGCTTTTAGATTACTTTCAGAGTTGCGACTGAGACATACAAGACAATTACTGACAACAGCAGTGTCTGATGACTGAGTCACAGGTGAAGGCTGGTTTGCTAGAACAAGGATTAGTTTCAAGTACAAGGGAGGATTAAGGGACTGCAGCTCTGTGCTCCCATTAATACTCTTCGTTGAGGCTTTCAGGCTCCAGGGTACATGATGTGGAAGCAGCTGGATGTGGCGCTCTCCTCTTCCCTAGGGGACTTCAAGCAGCCGAAAGCTTTCTGGTTCAGTGCACAACTCCCAGTGAGCAGTGCTCTGTTTTCTGCTATGAAAAATGTAACTGGAATAGCTAGCACCCTTCCTGCTAGTTGTAAACAAAGCAGTTCACACAAATACATTTCTGTCCCTTTCAAAATCATGATATGTTGCTGTTACAAATGCAAACAAGAATTCTTCTGCTTTGATAAAATTTTAGTGTCTTTTCAGCTGCTGTAATTCACTTTAAAACCACTATAAACCTTTGCAAAAGTTTTGTTTCAAGGATGTACATTCCCATAAAATATTTGCTGATCGCTGGCATCAATAAACTAAATTATTCACACAAACAATTTTTATTACAGAAGTTCTGTGAACTCCCAGTGTAGTTTCAAAATCCGGAAAGTTCTGGGATGGATGGATGTATTTAAAGAAGCCATAAATACACATTTTTTTCATCATAACTCTGTATAATTCACTTCCAAAGCTGGAAGGAATCCTATATGCATATATCGATACACACATATATATGTAGGTATACATATAATGACATAACGAAACACAGTTATTTTTTTCAGCTTGAGCAAGTTGAACCAGAAAACATTGCAAAAGTAAAAAAATAGTGACTTCATACTGACCCTGCTCTACCAGGTTTACACAGTTACTTACCTGGTAAGTGTAATATCCTATTTAAGCCACAGATTAAAATTCTAAATATACTTAAAGACTCAGTAAAATTCAAAACATAAACACTATTTCTATAGGGCTCTGAGAGCGTAGCTGTTTTCCTCCCTTCACCTCTTTCAATTCATTCTGACCTCAGTGCTAACTAGTCCACGCTGATAACTGTTTTGCGTGCACAAAGACGCTGGCTGTATTCATCAGGACATTGTCTCTGTGGTCGTTATCCTTCTGAAAAGATCTCGCTTTTTCCTCTGGAGTGGGAACATCCCATTCCTCTCTGTTTACCTCAGCACTCATTGCACTGTAGCCCTTCCCACACCTATGTTTCTTTACACAGAAGTGTACCATCTCAGGTCTATGAAAAAAACCCTACAAATATTTCTGGGAAAAAAAAAAGAGAAACCAACAGTCAGACCAAAGAATGGTCTTGATTTCACTAAATCGGCTCAGAGAGTGTTTACAGGGCTTTTTAGATGGGAGGTTGACCCACTTAGCTCCTGGTTTCTCACCTAGTTCGCAAAAAAAAGTGCCAGTTTAAAATCATCTGGGTGTGGAACGTATTTGAAACAGAGATTAGAAATCTGTTGGCTGCATAGCCCTCAGGTTGGGCAAAATTAAGGCTGACAACAGAAATGAAGGACCAGAAGCAAAAATACAAATTGTGTATGCAAAAAGAATGTATTTGATCATAAAACTAATTTGATCACGTAATTGTCACAGCTGTGATCAAATCAGACACCCTGCAATGAGTTCACTTTGGTATTTGAATAAACAAATTATATTGAGTCCATGCACAAGTTATGTACACAGTACAAGAGCCAACCTTTACATTGTTAGTGTTATAAAGCTTAGACCCATAAGAGCAAAGGAAAATACAGTGACCTTTGTTTTCTAAAATGAATGCTACAAGTTTAGTACTAAATTTCAGTTCAGGAATACGTGGAGGTAATTTTGCAAAGTAGCCCTGATAACCGTGGTGAAGGATTCAGAGGGCACATAACAATTAACCCCCAAACTAATCTTACAGTGAAGTCCTTTAGCAAAGCTTTGCAAATTTGCCAGTTACTGATGTTATCTATGGAGAAGTAAATCGCTGAGTTTTCCCAATACCCTTCCTTAGTTGCAGCTGTGCTGTGCTTTGCTTCTTGCTGTGTTCAATGCCACTCAAAGCTAGTTGCAACAAACAAGATTAAAGCCTTCAGACAAGGATGAAGGATTTATACTTGTAATTTCTAATTGACCACCATTTAAAGAAAGAAGAATGGGTTGTTGGTCTAGGAAAAAACTCAGCGAGGCATTTAAATTAATCTTACTATAAAAAAGCTTAAGGGCTTTAAGTGCTGTCAAGACAGTAGGCTCTGGAGGGCCAGGCTCCTGGCCAGAAGGTGCAGCAGTTTGCAGGACACTGCCCAGTGTGCACACATACTGACTGCAAAGCAATTCCTTTCTGCATAAGGTAAATGGCAGGCAGAGAGTCAAACTGCCCTGCAGTGAGGACAGAGCAAGGCTTATGATTTTCATTATAAATTATGTCCTTTAGTGTTTGTTTGCCATGAAACGGATTGCAATGTAATTGCTGAATTATTTTTGGCATTGCAAATGGGTATCAGGTATTCCAATGTGTTCTCCTTTTCCCTGCATGGTATGTTTGCTAGAGAAAACATTGATTTTTCAGACAATATTTCTTCCTTCTTAAACAGTTATTGTAGACTGGCCAGACCCGACTACAAAAGACAGGGCAGGTGAAGCAAATGAAGGAAAACATGAGCACATTTTCATTTACTCTTTCTCAGTTGCAGTGGAGCTGGGGAAGCATATGGGTCAGGACATGGTGTGGTGCTACCTAGAGGCCAAAAATCTTCTGGAAAATATCTTTAGGGAGCTGCCCTGGGTTAACTCTGAGAAGTGACAGCTTCACTTTATGAAGACATTATTCATCATTCAGGACATGGTTTATCAGGCATAGTGGTGTTGGGTTGACCATTGGACTTGATCTTAGAGGTCTTTTCCAGCCTTAATGATTCTATGATTCTCTTGTGACTTTTTCCAGGTACATTACCCTTGGATAAGGAGCTGTATAATAGGGCTAAACCTGGACTTTTAGGACAGACGAGGCTTTCCTGCATCAGCCCATTCCCGTGTCTGTTGCCTCATTTGTCACTCCCTAACTCAGCTTCACTCTCTTGGCTCCACAAAGCATTTGGACGCATTGTCCTGATCTCTGTGGCTGCAAAAGGCTAAAGTGTCCTTGGATTTACTGCTACCATATTGATCAGTTGTGATGAGAGGCCCTATGCTGAATCTTTAGGCAGGTCCAGGTTTGCCAAGAGAATAAAATTCTAGGTAAGGATCAATTTATTCCACTGGCTGTGGCCATCAAAGGTAGTTCAATACTTCACCTTTTTTGGCCCTCCCTTTTATCTTGAAAAGCTATCGGTTTATTATTTACCAAATGATAATTGCAAAATTGCTTGAACATTATTTGACTACTACCTTTAGTCTAAATAAATGCAACTTTTCTTATCTCTTTGACCCTCACTGTAGGCTTGTCTTCAGTCAGACGTGTCAGGCAGCACACCAATAGCAGATGATCTTGCCTACTTCAATGCACTTTATCTTAGAAACCTTTCAACACTCTTGAAATGCCTGAGATTTGGCACAACACGTCTGTTACTGCCAACGGCAATAAAATCTGAATCTAAACAGAGTGTACCTTCAGATAAAAATCAGTCTCATCATTCAAAGCTAGAAGTTCTGTGGAAGTCGGAAAAGGGTGTTGCTTAATCCAGCAAAGTTGAGAACATTCAGTTCTTCCTTTATTCTGCCTCCTGGTCCTGAACTGAACTTGGGGGGATCAAACCACAATAATGCATAACCATGTAAGACTTTCTGGTTCTAAGTCAACAACAACTACCACGCCTATATTTCTTGCTAAATGTAGCAAGACATAAGAGTTTCCAAATTTCCATAATGATGCAGAGCTAACATTTTCCAAATACACCTTCCCTGTTGCCACGCCCTTTCTTTTAGTGCAGCAAAGCTCCAGGTATTTTTGCTGATGTGTTTGCGCTGTGATCAACCGGGCATAAACCTGCTATATTACTGCACCAGTGTGGTGCCTAGGAGGGCCAGCTAGCTCAGATTCATTGCCAGGTTAAGATGACAACAGTCCACATTCAGACAGCACACAAACAGATAAAAGTATCAGGTACCTGCAGAAAACTATGTATCAGAGCTCCCCTGGTTCAACTGATAAAGCGAAGCTCTGTGACAGGGTTTCCCTTTTTTCTGGGCAGGGAGTAAGTGACAACACCCTGACTGCATCATACATTAGCAGACTACATCTTCTTTAGACCTGTTCAGTTAACTTTTTTTCCTGTTAACCAGAAATGACACTGTGTTTTCTGCTGACTCTTCTCAAAAAGGACCCCAAGAATAAACCACATAAATATTTGCACAAATATATATATACATGGATGTACAAACAACTCTATAATGTGTCCATTATATAGATAATTTTTTTTTTTATAATATAGTAATGTTGTTGGGATGGGGTAGTTTACACTATTCTTCTAAAATTCTTCTTTTCATCTTCTAAAATTAACACCATACAATGCCCTTTGTTCAAACCACTGAAAATGCATTATTTTAGTTTCTTCCCTGACAGGAAAGATTAAAAAATTGTTACTCCTGTAATCATCACTGTGTCTAGACTCCCAGCTGGATTTGTTAATACATTTGTTTGTCTTTTCCTTTTGTTCTGGAAAGTAGTTTAAGAAAGCAATAATTGTCAAAAAACACCAATAATATCCTAGCATTAGAAAGAGAAAAGACTTATTTCATGTTGTTTGTCCAATGGCTGTAACATTGTTCTTCTACTGTTCTGTACAGTTTTCACAGAGACGGTCAAAGAACAGGTTCCCATCCTGTCTCCAGCACCCTTCTGTCCAGTGAAACTCAGGAACTAATTCAGATGGAAGGCTGCAATCTTTTTCCCCCAGGTGCAGAATTCCTTTCACAGAGAACATTTTTCTCATCTTTTAAAAATTATTCCTGCAAAGGCTGCATAGAAACCTTTACGTCTGTAAATAAACCTTCAGTCTTTTTATCATTATTGTTGGTTTACTGCAAGCATTAACTTCATCTCCTTGATCTGTTAACTACTTTAAAGAAAGTTTTCCTGCTAGCGTTTTCTGTGTATTACCAAAGGCAAATTTCTATACCTGTCAGATACTGCTTCACGGTGTTACTCTGCTTGTCTGGTTTAAAAGGCTGCACAGAAGTACAATGTAACTGCAGCTGTCCTCAAGACATTGTGCTGAGTGGGGCAAAGACACAGAAGATACAGACATTCTCAAGACTGATTTAAAAAAAGTAATTATCGAGAAATCCACAAAAAGCATTGTTACTTATCAAGGCAGGATACAAATGAAGAATATGTTTTGCAGTTAACATATGGGAAGGACTCAGTAGGGAAACAAGAGTAGGTCATAGACTAGTATTACTGGGAAGTAAGGTTACTCTGAACAACACTGACAACCAGTTAGTTATGAGGAAATGAAAACTGTCATTTTTCATTCCGGTTCACAGAGGTCAAGAATTTCAGGGCAAGTATTACAGAAACCTGTTTGCCTTAAATGATTTAATAACATTTTGTTATAAAGCCAAAATACATCATTGTAACCACGTGAACTGATTTCACACCAAATGCAGATTAAAGAACCTTACCTCTTTGAGAACACTTTCTGGGTAACTTAAAGACAAGATTTGCCAGTACTGAAGACAAACAGCAATAGAAAAAAGAAGTGAGGAATTACCTCTTCCACAGGTGACGCTGCAGGCTGTCCAGTCTCCATACTGCCAAAAATACTCTGGCTCTCCAATCTCATTCTCATGACTTTCTTCCTTACGCACAGTATATTCATACTTGATTCCAGGGTTAGTTTCTTGAAAAAGTAGCTGAAAAAAGTGTGTGGTGTATTTAATTACTCATGACTTTAATAATCTGCTGGCCCAAAGCTTTCAAAGTGTGAAACCAGAAGAATCAGCAAGGTTTAAAGCAGCCCATTTTGGAGCCTACTACCAGTTCAGAAAAGCAGACTATCAAAGCTTCCATTTGTGCACCAACAGTGGCATATGTGTATCTTTCTAAGACACAATTGTTTGCCATGCACTTTTGCAAGCACAGGTGCGAGTAAGTGGGTCAGCATAATTGGTATCCCACTGACTATAAGAAAAGATAATGCAAAGTCCATCCAAGGCATTGCCAAATGTGCTGCTGACTAAGAGCTATTGCCTATTGCCATTATAAATTATAATTTCCCTACCCTTCTGAAATAACTGTTACAAAACGATCGGTAGGTCAGGAAATTACAGACTTTATTCAGATACTGCTTCAATATTATTTTTCAGTGTTTTTGGATTAAGAAGGAAAATTCCAGTTGAGAAGAGCCACTCAAGAAATTTACCATTTGGCTGATGAGAGGGAGAAAAGAAAAGAAAAACATCATCAAAGGATAAAAGACTTCAGCAATGAACTTCCACTCTTCCTCCTAGTTGTTTTCTTGACCTTGGTACTGACAGTGAAGGTCGAGCACCCATGAGATGTACCTTCTCACCAGTCATTCAAAGCTTGAAAGTGGCTCCCATCACACTCCTAATACTTCTTTTAATTGCATGATGGATACACAGGCAAAAAAGTCACGAAAGATACATTCAGAGAACAAAGGGGCAATTTAAAACTCTTTTTTGCAGAAATAACAGAATCTGGTTACTTTTAAGTTAGAATCTATAAAGCAACATAAAAGAAACAAAAGGGAGCAACTTCAGTGGATGCTAAATGGATTCATTTCAACTACACAAGCTACTAATCCATCTATCTTATGCTGCATTTTCTTGCTTAGTCTAAGCTGTCACTGCTGTTACCCTTCCCTTGCTCTCACTGTTCACAGCCTGACATCAGCTCCCTTTTTGTGATAAGCAGTTACTTTTCATCTGGGTCTGGTTCACATCACAGCCACATGTTGGTCTGAACTGGCACAAGAGACAAGGAGATTTGGGGAAAGGACTGACAAACTACAGATGGCAGGATCCCTGGCCTAGTGTATACTAGCCTTTAATAATCACCAGACTAAGATACTGGACATCTATTTTCAGACAGGGTAATCAACCCTCTCAAGCAAGGTGTTTACTCCTCTCCAAAACAGCTCAACTGATTTTTGCAAGACAGCATGCTAATAAAGTGATTTACATACAAATCTATGTATTTTTTGAGTCTCAGTTTCAGACCCCCAGCACATTCTGCTGCCATCCAAACCCAGCAGGTTCTGCGAGTGATCTCTTATTTACCTGAATCCATATTGATTCATTGGTGGGTCCTGGAGCAGTCAAATTTTCTAGATCCCCTGTTCTATCATACTGAAATACTGTGCCTGCCACTTTGTATTCACCATTCCACTGGATGATAAAGCCTCCATTCAGGTAGTACTTTTCTGGGTCTTTGCTTCGCACAGCAAGGAAATTTCCTGCTTCTGCAACTTCCATGACTTTGATTCCCCTCGCACCTTTCGGAATTAGCCCAATGTCAACGTATCCTAAGAGAAAAGAAAGGTTCATGGAGGTGAACAACAAAAATGTCATTGCATTTTACTTAAGTATAAGATTATTAATAATCGGCTTTGCTTGCAAATATAGACAAATATCACAGAGCTTGTATTTCAGTTAGTTAATAGTGTGGCTTCCCAAGCCAGGTTTTCCAGTATCAGTTGGGGAATATGAATGTGCACTGTGTTTAGGCAATGACAGTGGCACTGAGAAGGAATATGGAGGTGCATGCTTTTCTGAGCTGCACCAGGGTAAATCTACGCCACAGGTAAGCATCAACATCTCCATAACCATACCCAAGGGCCCTAGCATACTGCAATGTGAGTAACACAGAGAAATGTCAGGGAGTCCCAGCAAGTTAACAGTCTGTTGTGAGAAAGGTGTTTTCAATTTGCAAGGAACGTTTTCATCTGTCACCAGCATACAGGTATGTACATAATTCCATGCACCTTCTCTTAAGTCACTTAACTTCTCCATGATTGTTTCCCATACATAGCCTTGCTACAAAAAAACTGAACGTTACTCAAATGCCTCAAATTATGATCAGTTGAATACATTTTTGTAAACTGAAGTTCAACAGCTCTTCCTATATAAAGTAATCTGTAAAAAGAGATTTCTGGTATGTGTGTTAAGAATTAACTCAGAACATCTGTCACAGAATTTTGTTTGCACCACAGGCAATACACAACATCAGGCTCTGTGCTTCTCACCTTACAGGGAACTGCTATTGCTACTGCTACTGTAAAAACATGAAGTTGACATAGAAATCAGAACACAAACTCAGAGAGCACTCTTGCTGTTGCTCCTGGCTGGGCTTTAGAAATTGGAAGGATGACAGCTCAAGAAGCAGGTGCCCTGGGAGTGTGAGCTGCAGTTTCTGCTGTTTTACTCGAAGACTGGAACATGTGTTGTTCCCCAGTTCTCATCACACACTGCTGAGGTCATGAATTAAATTCTGTGACTGACATCCCTTTCACCTTTCTTGTGAAATAAACTTATCACTTTTGATTACTTACATGAGTCAGATAAACAACACTGGGCATACTAAGCTGTTTTCAGTATCAATGCTCTCCACCTACCAGAAGTATTTACATGCTGTACAACAACCTGCTGTTATAAATAAATGACCCAAAGTCTTTAATATCTGAATTGTCTTTGCAGCTCTTATGCGGGGTGATAAGTATTGGTTCTAATGTTATACGTTGCTTATGGTACAGAAAAAGGATCTACTTCTGGCCCTTCGTAATTATATTAATTACTTTTTTCAGTGATTAATGTTCAAGAAGAAGGGTTTTCGGGATGTTACCTTTTGTAACTTTCCTAGACTGACTGTGGAAATCCAAACTTTTCAGTCTTTCATAACTGAAGGGAACAACAAAATCCGGAGGATTACTGAATAATTTCTATTATAGGAAACCAGCGGTCTAAGCCTATTATAAGTAACCAAGGTTTAACGATTCTCCCAAATGTTCCATTAATTCAGTGCAGAGTAGATGTGTTATGAACACAGTGTGTGATCGTGTAACTAAAGACTTGATTACAAGGCATACTCGCAACTGGGCCAAATTAACACAACACGGAAAATCTTAATTGTATCACGTCCTGACAGCTTGGCTTTGCAAAATTGGTGTCCTTTTCCAGTAGGCTTTTTTCAGATGTAGTTAGAATAAAATTTGTTCAAAACAAAATATAAAACCAATAAAACATAATTTTCTTTCGGTTGTAACATAAAAATCTGTATCCTCTGAAGTTTTTGCACAATTATTTCTGTCTGAATCACCTGCTGTTGCTCACAAACCTGATTTTAAATATATTGCAACTGTCTGGTGATAGATGTTACCATTTGCTGAATGTGCCACACTCCCTTCCCCCCGGCCCTCCTTTTTTTGAATAGCTAAATTACCTCCTGATTTCCCAGAACCTCATATTAATTCCCAATGAATGTTATCTGCTTTTGAAAGCAAAGCTAATCAGCAGCAAGCTTTTGAGTTTATCACTCAACATAATAAATTTTTGTTTAAAAATGATGTGGATGGTGTTTACATAATTGTTCCTGGTTATATGGTTTCATCTGATAAGGATCTAGAGATCTGAGATTCAATAACAGTCAAAATGTCAGCTAACCTACACGCGGCGCTCATTAAATCCTGGAGCGTCCATATCATGGATGCTACTACACACACATGAAATGGCAACTACCAGATGTTATTAATCTTTCCCTTTGTAATTAAAATTAAATCTATATGCTCCTAACACAGATGAGAGTACAACATGAATAAACTCATGCAACCTTTGTGGCAGGCACAGCTCTACCACGACAGAAGCAGAGCTCATTTCTCTTCACCTGCTGCTGTTGGAGAGGAGTAATTTCACTCAGGTGGTTAGCACAGTATTGCAGATCAGATGATAATCAGATCTGGCTATTTCTCCTTGTCACAACAGCTCCCATCCTGCTCTCCAATTTGTTGTACCTTAAAAATACATGTTTCAGTGGCATGATTTTCCTCTAAGCCAGGCTCTAGGCACTACCACAAGAATATTACATGGCAAACAGCACAGGCTCCTGGTGGCATATCAGGTTTGTGAGTCAAAGTATGGTTGCATACAGTCTTCCCATGGAGTAGAGGGAGCACTGCAGTGTGTGACAGTAATGGGAAAAAAATCATAGCCCAGAGACAGCCTCCTCAGTGAGAATCCAGGAGACCTTCCAGCCTCTCGGATCAGTATTTACGCCATGGCTATGTCCAGATTCCATCCTGGGGCTAGGTTCAGGCATGTACCAGATCTCTGTCTGCACTTTGGTTGCATGAAAGGAAACAGTGGTAGCAGGGAGACCATGGTACATGCTGGTCCAGTCACAGCCAAGTTGGCCAGGAGATAACTGGACCATGATAAACCTCGAGGTTTACTGCTGTACACAGTAATACTCTACTCCTTTGCAGTCACCACAACAACACGAACACTTTTAAATACTCTACCTCAAAATAACAGTAGACTTCTTCCACCTTAACAAGAGGAGAGCTTGTGACTTCTTTGCCAGCCCTTGCTTTTCAACACCCTGCTCATGTTGCAACCTTTCTGCCCTAAGACTTCAGCTGCAGCAAATTAAATGATTTTCAGAGGAACCTCCTGAAATTGAGGTGCAGACCAGGTACTTGCTAATGTTAGTGTCAACAGCCAAGACCATTCATGCACATCAGGCCTCTGATTTGTTTTCCATTATGAAAGTCTAACGGAATTCATTACACAGGTGATGCTGCTGTTCCTGCGGCTATGTTGGGAGCCCCTGTACTGCTATTCCCATTTTCCGTCCACAGGAAAGACAAAAAATTTTAAAGAAAATCCAAGCAATAACACAGATTTTAAAACTTCTCTTTCTGAACATGAGACGGTAAGACTTCAGGTAAAACTGATAACCTTGCCCTGCAGTGAAAGGCTGAATTGTTATAATTTTTTCCTAGCATTTCATTAGTCTGATCTGGCAATTCAGTCAACTTGCAGACAGAATACGCACTGCTGCAGCACCAGACCCACCAGCCCTGCTGGGCTTAGCCTCTGAATACAGCTTTAAATCAAAATATATTAGCTTTGATTTTCTATTTCTCTGTGCCATTAAACATAGAAAAAACTCTTCAAATCTTCCTCGCCAGTGACTGGCAGCATGCTTTGGTCCAGCTTTGCTACCTACACTGAATTTACAAGCCTGAAGTCTTTACGCTTACATAAACTGTTCAGTAGCCACTCTGCCATAAATCTGTACTGCAAGACACCACAATACCTGTCAGAGACAACAAGAAGCCAGATATTATGAACAAAACCGTTTTCCTATTCTCTGTTTAACAGCTGTGAACATCACCAAGATCCACACGTTGTCTTATAAGCTGAAGAGCCCAGCAACCTTTGCCTTTGCTGACACTTGTCCTTATTTTTTTCTGCAATGGAGTCAACGTCTGTAGAAAGGAAAGAATCTGCAGAATCAATCAATTTTTTACTGAATCTAAAGAAAGCAATGAAATAATTTTACTTAACAGTCAGTATCCCTCAGCAGTCTCTGTCAGTGAGGCTTATTGAATCTTGAGGCAAGGGAAAACTAAGTGAAGATAAAACACAAAATTACTTTAATAAAATAAGAGGCACTTACGCTCCCATGTGTTACAGTATTTGACCTTTTTAGTAAAACTACTATGTGAAAATAAACCGCATCACCTGCAGCCTTGGAAAACTGACACACAGTCAAAGGCAGAGTGAATATTAGAGTAGCAGAAGCAACAGATCAGAGGCTGGAGGATTACTCCAGACTACTGGAGGACAGGGAGCTCTAGATTTTCCTTTGTAAGCCTCGCACACGTACACAACCTGCACTGTTGCAAGTTTCCAGGCGTCTTCACAGTCCACCTCTGCGATATAAAGTGGAGGAAAGCAAATCCAAGTATAGAGTACAGAAAAAAACCTGAAATACTGAAAGTGTTTCTCCCCCAAACTTTGGAAAATCTTATCAAACCAGCTCTAAATTACTAGCAAAAATCATATTAATGCAAATCAGAATTAGTTTATGAAAAAACCCCACAAAC
>Ga0181612_161672_pt1 | contig 16079 bp, 14 predicted proteins | sample HoacroProtozoa21_FD_119630 | JGI IMG/M metagenome (GOLD analysis project Ga0181612, IMG submission 119630) | Hoatzin crop microbial communities from Cojedes, Venezuel. Combined Assembly of Gp0051906, Gp0051904, Gp0051908
CGGGGGGCGCGCGGTGGGGTGGGGCCGGGCGGGTGCGGGGGGAGGTCTGGGGCTGCTGGCGGGCTTTGACAGGTCGGAGGCGGCGGTTCGGGAGCGCTTCCCGCCGCGCTGGGCTTGCCCCGAGCCGTGCGGGTTGCTGCGTCCCCGGCGCTCCGTGTCCCCGGCGTCGGGCTGCGGCTGGTCCTGCTGCCCGCCCGGGAGGGCCGGCCGGCTTCCCCGCTCTCCTCGGGCGCGGAGGAGGAGGAGAAGCGTCGACTCGCACGCCGCGCTCACCCCCTTCGTTCGCGGTAGGGCCTGTCTTTGGCCTCCGAACTCACTTTTTGGCAGAGCGTGGCTGCGTACAGAACGGGCCGTTCGGAACCGGCGTTTCTTAGTGACTCTGTTGATGCTGGACTTACCATGGGCACTGTAGCATGTTGGTGGGAGAAGATGTTTGTTCCGTTAAGGAAAAATGCCATAGCTGGCAACCAAAAGCAGAGATGTAAAAGATGGTGCAACGCAGACCGAGTAATTTTTCAGCCTTCTATAAGCACTCTGCTGTCGCCCATTGCATAGTAATTACACTAGCAACTTTGTGTCTTTCTTTTCTCTCCCGCAGGCTGGTAAAGAACAGCAGATCCGAACAGGTAAGTCTTTTCAGCTGTTATTGCTGCTATCAGAACAGAAATAAAAGAAGCAAGCTCAACGAACTAGTTGATTTTCTGGGAAAGTGATCTGTATGCAGGCGAGCATTCCCTTGTGTACCCCTGCACCGTTACCACCCAGGAGCATTTGTAGTTTCACGGTGGTGTGGCATGACTTGAATTTGCATGCCCTCTCATTATGCATCCCGATCTGTCCATCCTTCCCTGCTTAAATATAAAACAACAGAAGTCAGAAATTGCAGAGCAATTGAAGTAGCCCTCTCAACGTCACGGCACATCAGCTCCAGGTCAGACGCTTTGTCGTCGTTTCTACATTTCCAAATCAAGGAGGAAATGCCTACTCCCTTTGGCTTAGGGCAAACGATGCCTTCATACCAGTTTTCTTCTATATCGGAAGCGTTCAACCTTTTCTTTTAGCTGGGAAAAAAGAAAAAATTATCTAATGCCAAGGCCTCATCATATTCTGCGGATGGCGCAGTGTGCTTGCTACGTGCCTCACGGTAGTTCTTCACTGTTGCGTTGTGAACTGCTATACTTCTGTAAGAACGCGTGGTGCAGCGAGGTTGGTGTCGGTGACGAATGAGGGTGCTGAAGGGAAGGGTGCTTGTCAGTGCCCACGCGGTGCTTCAGATTGAAACTTCAGCCTTGCTGGGTCTTTTCTGAAGGCGGGAAACCATATAATTAGGAGTATGCGCACAGAGTTTGGTGTCAGAAGATCTGTGTTCATTTAAACTAACGGATAATTCAGTGCTCTGTAGGATGGAAGAGGTTGCGGAAAGACATGGAAGCTGGCGTTGTCTCTCCCAGGGCGTTAGTGCAAGGGCGTGCTATCTTACACGCTCCTTAGCTCACCCGGCGGTGAAATGAGCCTTTTAACCTCGTGCTGTTGGGCATGGGTGTCTGCACACTGGAGTGTGCTCTGGAGCTTTTCAGTGAGAGGAGCAGTAGCGGTGGGAACGGACCCCAGGCAATTCTATTTCCAGTTGCTGTCAGACCTCCAGTTCTGAGGTTTTCGTTCAGGTCTTGATCTGAGGTTTTGTTCAGAAAAGAATTTCAAGTATTTTTCTAAATTTTGGAGGTCTTGTCTCAGTTTCAGGTCTGGCAGTGCGTTCTTCTGGGCTGAGGTTGGTTTCCACTGCGATCAGTGAATAATGGGAATTGAGACAGTTAGGTACGTTTAAACCTAACTGGCAAACAGACTTTTTTTCCAGTGGTATGCAGAACCCGTGTTTTATTTCTAGTCATTTCCATGAGAAATGGATTGTATTTGAATTTCAGAAACCATAAGCTATACAGGAACGCGTCTCTTAAATTATACAGTGCATCAGAAAAAATTTCTTTATCTGGAAAAGAACTTTTTCTCCTTTAACTTTTTCCTTTCTTTCCTGGTCCCAGCATTGCTGTAGTCAGGAACATTTGAGGCAGATAGGGACCGTGGGAGAGAGATGATGTTGCGTGGCAGAGGGCGAATCGGGCACCCCACACCAGGCTCCCGGCACCAGGTCCATGTGCTCGGGGTGGGACAGGCTCTCTGGCACCTCGGAAGCTTTCAGAGCTGAGGCAATCTTGCCCTCGCCTGCCTGGGAAGATGAAGAGGACGTCGGCTGGTGGGTCTGCCTGCTCACGGATCCATGAGTCTGTGGTCACCGATGTCCCGTTGTGCGGCTGGGCGGTGCAGGAACCCCTTGGGATGGGGCTCGGTGTTGGTGGGTGCCCAGCGAGAGAGAGCTGCTGGCCCGGCTGTGTCTCCTCGGCACAACCGCACGGCTTCTCGGTGGTTTTTGGTTCAGGCTAGCAGGACTGAGAGTCTGGTGGCTTACCTAGCTCTGGCTTTCAGGGATCATTGGTGTTTTGTTGAGGGGAAATATGTATTTTCAAAGCATAAGTAGCTAGTTAGCACTTACAGTCATTGGGATTTGTTTTATGTTTTTAAACTGTTAATATTTAAATATTAGTATTTAAAGTAACGTTTGATCCTGCAAATTCTGATTCAGAAAGTATGGCGTACTCAGCGTTTTAGTGACGACAGTGAAACCTGCATTAGGATTGCCTCCAAAGGGGCTGCGCTACTTTTAAGTCTCTGTTGTCACTTTACATCGGTGTTGTGTATTTTGATTTGGCCTAGAGCTGGCTGCTGTCAGCAGCTAATCTTTTCTCAGAGCCTGGAAAGTCACTTAGGACAAATTAAAGCCTATAGGATTTTTTTTTTTTTTTTTTTTTTAATATCAGTAGGGAATGTATTATAGAGATAGGGAGTTACCCAAGCTTAATTAACTGCATTAATGCATAATATACTGCAAATGCCTGGAAAATGCCAGGAGGGAACTGTACTGTTTTCACTCCTGCAATAGTATGCCTGAAGGTGCTGGCACTCAGGGCGATGCTACGTCTTTGCTTTTGCTGCCTCGGCCTCCCACACTGCAGAGCTTCACCGCTGCTCAGTGCTGCTGCTGGAGGAAAACTTGGATGGCCAACCTGCAAAACGGCGGTGCCAGGCTGCCCCACAGCCAGGGTGAAATGCATTCCCTTGCAATTCAGCAGAGGCTGTCAAAATACCACAAAGAACTTCTTGAGCGGTCTATCCCTGGGACAAGTTGACAGCAAGGAAAGGAATGAGGATGCTAGAGAGAGATATTCCATGTGAGCCTCTCTTGCAGTCCCTTGCTTTTATTCATCCGGCTTGCAGTGTCTAGCACTGAAGTATACTGCGTAGCATCATCCCTGTTCAGGTGCAAAGCTGTGTGGGGATTCTCCAGAAATCCGTCCCCCTTTTCTATCTTGTCTTTCTGGGCGTTTCTGCTGCCTTAAGGGAGACAAATACAGCATGAGAGGTAGTTCTGAAGTGATCCAGATTGCTGAAAGAGAGGGACCAAAACCGCTTCTTTGTTTCTGGAAACCACCAACCAACAACGAAGGCAGAAGACAGTGATGACAAAACCCCTGCCAGGGTTGTCTGTCTGTCACCGCACCATCTTTCTTTGTTGCTAATCGCCACTTCGCGAAGTGACTGGAGCAGCTCTGTGCTCGTCCCGTTATGGTTATCTGTGGGATGGATGGATGATCTCTGAGAACATGGGAACCCGTGGCAGTCTTTTTATTGAAATACTATCCTCTTAATTCCTGCAGCAGCAGGTGATTATTTTTTTTGCAGTACTTCCACTGCAAAGCTGGATGTCTGTCACCAGAGATCTGATTGCATGACAGCGTGTGAATTCCGCTCAGAAGGTGCAGGCGCAGTGGTGCTCTCGAGGTGTTATGTTAGATCCAGTCCTCTTGCCGAGGCAGCTGAGCTTCCTGACCCCATGAGCCATGTTCTGGTACATCCTCCAAGAGAGGTGAGGGAGCCCTGGAAGCCGGCGGTAGCTCACTGGTTATCCCTTCGTGCCAATACGGGGCAGTCTAGGACTCGACATACAGCACGATGCTGGGGCAGCTGGGACAGGGTTATGTCAGGAGTTCCTATACATTGCTTCCTTGCACAGTGTCCAGCATCGTCTCTGCTAAAACACTTCTCCCTTTGGGATAGTTTTAGCAGGTTTCCACGTTGCTATTCCCGATTGAAATATTTTTTAGAAATATAAAGAGGCAAGTGTGGTTACTGCACATAGCAATGAATCTACACCTCATTGCTGTGGCTCGGAAAATGTTTGGGAAAAAATGATGCTGCCAGCACTCTCACTCAGTGGATGTAATTTCGCAGGTCACGGTGATAGGCAAAGGAGCTCCCGTGATCAAAAAATAAATTCATTCACAAAAGTTGGTCCCCTGGCTGCAACGCAGAAGTCTGGAAAAAGGAGTCTTGTTAACAGAATTTATGTACATGCAATGTGAGAAAAAAGTAATCAGAATAATGAACTCTAGATGAGGTTTAAATACTTACTAAAAGAAGGAAAAAAAAGTAATGTCTTCAAGCTCTGGGTAGTTTGGTTTAGACACAGAAATAATTTGTCTGAACTTTCAGAAATTCCTGGTTTTCCGCTGCTTGTGCTGATTTCAGTTTTGATTGTGCTTTTGAAATCTTTGGTAAATGAATGTTTGTGCATTTGGAATTCTACTGTGGGCAACCACATGAACAATTTTTGATCAATGTACTTCACAAAATCTTATGCCTAAAAAAAAATTCTTTTATAAATGTGGATTTTTTTTTTTTTTTAAAGTTTAGGGCTTTTGAACCGCCATTGTCAACAGTTCTTTTACAGTGCAAAGACAACTGCTATGAGGCAGTGGTGTTAATTCTTTGGGTTCGTGTGTATTTGAGGGAAAAAAAGTACGGACAGGCTTCTTCAGAGGCATTCTCTACCTAATTATGTTTTGGCACACAATGAAAGAATGTGATGTTTTCTCTTAAGTGCTTCCTTTCAACCTAAACATTGTGCAACTGGAGCAGCAGTTTAAAGCCAGATGAAAAAATGAAGAAAATTTGAAGTTAAGTGCTTTTTCTGTTTCTCTGTGTTTCTTCTCTGATCATTGCTGTAAGCTTAGAATTAGCGGAACAGAGCAACTCTGAAAGTTTAGCGTAGGAACGGGAACAGCTACGGCTGGAATAGGATTTCCTAAGACCATACAGTCTATGGAAAAAGCGTAATATAAGTCAGTGGAGGAGTTTAGATGTCTTCAGTATTCAGTCATGTCACATTTAATTTTAATTGCCTTTGAACAGAAGGCATTTCCTCTTCTAGCTCAGCATTTAGAGACTCTGGAAAAGGCTTTTGCTGACTCAAAAACTCGACAGTTCTTATTTTCCACCCTTTGTTCCTACCTTCTTGTGGCTAGCTGGCTGTTCTTGTTATTAGCAAAATAACTTTTTTTTGCCCCTGCAAGTAGAAATCTGGGAATACTGCTGCAAGATGTGCAAAGCAATTTTTCAGTTGTGCGGTGAACACAGAATTTGATCACCAGACTGTGGTCTCTGGCACTGAACATCCGGCTTTAAAAGAAAAAAAAATTAAGCCGCAAAGAATCTCGGTGAGGTAAAAGAAGGAATGTCAGTCTGTGAATGAAATCTCATCACTGAAGCGCAGGGAGTGCGAGGATCTAGATTTTTACTTTGACCCAGTTAGGATACGCAACCCAGCAGCTCTGTCTCCTGTTCACGGCCTGGTGTCTAATTAATAAAAATGAGTTTAGAGTTTTAATTTGGTCCCTTCTCTAAGGAGAGAGATGAGCAATCCTGACTTGGAATTCCCAGTGTTCTAGATGGGAATTATCCTAAGGATAATGTCCTAAATAGGTTACCAGTTTTAGAGCCTGATCTTGTAGGTCTATGGCGAAACAGAATGAGTTGGCTGCTGCTGAAAAACAGACTGTGATTGTTAGCTGTAGGGCGTGGAATACGTTTTCAGAACAATGGACTTGAAAATTATAAGGAACTTTTCACTTGCCTGGGATACAGCATTTGTGTATTATGTAAAGATGTTTATAGTGCAAGAATTTAGATGTCTGTGTACGTCCTGCTAGTACCATACATTGTTTTTCTGCCAAATCCCTCAATAACTGGCATAAAAGAAAATTGGAGAAAAAATGAATATATGAAGCCATTAGGAACATTTTCCTACGAAAATTGCTCATTGAATGCGTGAGTTTCTTAAAATAAGCAGCCGCTGCTACAAGGAGAAAGGAACTAGCTACTGAGCATTTTATCTATTAATTCTCAGTTCAAGTGTGATTCACACTGGGAGTGGATAAAATTTAGCTCATTTAATTAAGTGTATTTATTTGAGGAATTCTCTGTGGCACTTAGTGGTAGAATCTGAGCTACCCAATCGTGGAGTTTTTTTAAATGAAAAGTATCAGTAATATCATTCTAGTATTGCTTTAGCCAGCTCTCTTGGGAAGACAAGAGCTAGGGAATAATTATTTCTGTGCTAAGTGTCTTTTTAACTCTCACGTAGTCTAAGATGCAGGTAATAAGACTTAGGCTTTGGCCCAGTTCTTAGCTGCAGTTTGGCCCACAACTCAACCTGGCCCGGGAATGTCTCTCCTTTTCCTTTTATGGGATAAAAGTTGGACACCAAATATCCTGATTACTTCCAGATTAGAAAGGTCTCTCAGAAAAGATAAACTTATTTGATGGACTAGCTTTAAAGTGGTGTGAAATTACTTTAAGGCAACGGGAAACACATGTATGTGTCCTGATGCAGGGCTGCAAATGTGATTAAGCGATAACAGGAGAAGGCCTTTCTCCGAGAAAAGAGAAGATTCTCTTCCTTTTCTAATGAGTGCCTAAGAATAGCAGAGAGAGGAGAAAAAAAATACTCAGGCTAATAATGCTATTTTCAGGTTACAGGTAAGGGACTACCCAGAAGGAGGCTTTTTGGCGGGTGGAGGGATATTGGATTCACTTAGGCAAGTTCAGAACCCAATTGGAAGGTTTCCAGTCAGGTAGTGTTGCTGCTAATTAGATAGGAATCCTGAGCTGACTGGTGGGAACCACAAAAAAATGATAGGGAAATGGGGCTTTCATTGCTGTTACCTTTTTTCTTACTGTGGCTTTGCTCGTTTGGCCAATGCCTCTGGTAAAGCAGGTTAGCCTTGGGGTGACTTCTGCTAGAAACTGGTTGCCCACAGCCTTGCCTGGCCACACCATTCAGGTGTCCAGGGGTGCACTGCTCCAACCTCTGTTGGAGGTGTTACAGCAGTGACCTCCTTGGAACCACACCTTGTGTTGGGGACACGTTGCCTTAGCTAAGGGTCATGCTATGGAGCTTCTGTAGTATTACCTGAGGATTTCTTCAGTGCTGTGCACAGAGTGCAGTTTTGCTCTTTCTATAGCATCTATGTATTGCAGTAAAGTGCAAGATTTAGGTACAAATTTGTAAAGTTCTGCGTTGTTTTTTTTAATAATTAGCTTCTCCATTGTTTTTGAACTCTGCTACTCAAGTTACACAAAGAGGAAGGGCACTAGCAAGTTGCTGAGTAAGGGGATTTTTTAGAGGAGATCTGTAGAGGGAAAAGTTATGGCTTATACCACTGTCAACATCGATGAATTTATCAGCAGTGGGTGATATGCACTGGATTCTTCTCCCTATTTCAATTTTCTAAGACTGCAGAAATATGTATGCAAATTGCAGTTATAACCAAGCATAGCACTTCACTTTCAAAATCTTTTAATGGAGGTCTTGACACAGGAGCAAGAAATTCTGTTTAAGGTGTATGAAGGAGTTGCAAGGTATTTCTTACAAGAAAAATCAAAAGGGCTGCTGCCTCTTCTGTGGCGATTAAGCAAACCTAAACCCCAGGAAACTCCCCACATAAATGTAAATGAGTATTTCAGGGTTTTCTCTGTAAGTTTTATGAAAATAGAGTCATGAAAGACCTGCTTCTTGAAAATTTTGGCATATGGAGGGTATTTTGCATGCACTTAATGTGTATCCCGGCATCTGTGGTGTGTGTTTACGTGAGGTGCATAACTGGGCACAGCTTCTTGTGTTTGTTCACCTTGGCGTGATCCATATACTGCCCCTGAAGCTGAAATGGCCTTTGTCTCACATTATCTCTGGTTTGTCATACCTTGCTTAACAAGATGGTATGGTAGATGCTTTTCTTGTTCTTTCTTGCATGTCCTCTCAGTGTCTGTGTAAAAGTAGTACAAATCTTTTTTATACTAGCAATTGGTAGTGTTAAAGGTGTTAAAGGCTTTGCTGTAGGGTACTGAAGTGAAGATTGATAAGCCCGAGTGTTCCAGCTGAAGAGAGCGGTGGCACGTAGCTTACATTTGCCTGTATTAGATTGGTGTGCTAGCAGATAATTTAATGCACCTTGGTGGTGTAAGTGGCACTGTCCCCTGTCCTTTTAAAAACCACACAGGTTTTTGTCATTCTTCAGATGGACTGGTCGGTGGAGTGGTTTAAAGTAGCTGTAAGAGGAATTCAAAGTTGTGGATTTTGGAAGGGGAGATGTGAGGCAGAGGGGTCCTGCACACATGGTGTTTGGTGTTAGGCCTGAGCACGCAGTAGTTGTGGTGTGTCGCATATAGTACGTGAGGTGCTGCTGGCATGCTCACCAGATGAGCCCAGCCCGTAACAACCGAGACAATGGCCCTTTGCGTCCTTGTATTTTCTGTTGGTTCTGGTGATGTGCGCTTCTGTAGCTGTGCATCTGGTCTTCAGTCTTCAGGCTCGTTCCATGCTCTTTTTGTAATCTAATTTGGTCTTGGGTATTTCTCTTGGCAGAATTACGAAAAAGCAGACCGAGACCATATGGGTTAGTGATTCCGATTAGTACCAATGCAGACGGAAGCTACATCTCCAATATCCTCTCTGCGAGTCACCAAAGAAGATCAACACGGGAGGTGTCCCAGAGCCCCAAGCAGCTGTATTTTAACGTCACTGCATTTGGAAGGGAATTCCATCTCCGGCTGAAACCCAACACTCGTTTAGTGGCTCCTGAGGCCATAGTGGAGTGGTACGAAGACTCTGTGGAAACTGGAAACGATGCTGGTAACACGAGTCAGGCTGGAACTGCTACAGAGAGATTATGGAAAAGAGAGCCCCTGTGGACCAATTGCGCCTATGTGGGAGACATAACTGACATCCCCGGAGCTTCTGTTGCTATTAGCAATTGTGATGGTCTGGTAAGACTTATTTAATGGCATTAATGGCTGGTGTTTTACCACTTTGCAGGCTTTTTATTGCTTTTAACTACACATTGCTAACGATACTATTTAAAGAACTTCATTTCTTAAATCCCTTAGAAAATGCCTCAGTACGTATTGATGTACACAGTCCTACTGCTTTATTCTCTGAGTTTGAAGAGTGAAGTCCTGAATGTCACTGGTGTGAGAGAGAGAAATCAAACCTGCATTTTTTTGGTTTTCCTTTTTACTTTCATGAGGTGTTATACTTAAAAGATGACCTCTTGATGAGTGAATGTACAATTTGGCATCCAAATCATCAGTGTGTACTTCTTGGGTAGCAAAATCATGGGCTGCCCTGTAGTGCAAGAATAGCAACAGGTTTAAAGGGTTTATTTATAAAATAAGCATGCTGTTTGTTTTCTTACGTGCAGTTTTGTTTCATCAGAAGGTAGCATATGAGAATTGAGTGATTCACATCTATAAACAGTTTGTTCTTAAAACTGCGCTGTCCTGATTGCTGTGTTAGTTGAAAACGCGTGGTATTTCATTGTGGCTTCAGCAGATGCAGTGACTGGCTTGGTACACAAATCCTGTATTGAAAGACTGGGCATATATGGAGTACACATACCATTCGTTAATTCAATCATGCGGTAAAGAAAGCTAACAATACTTACCTTGTACTCTTTAAGTAGCAGGAGCAGTGGTGGAACATGACTGCAACATCCAGGAAGATTAATGTAGTGGTTCCTCTACTGCTGTTCAGGAGAGGAATCATATGAACAAGTCTGCAACAAGTATCACTTCTTGGAAATAGGTTTTCCTCTTCCCATCACATGTCACATGTTACTAATTTGATTCCGTTTTGCAAGAAGTACCCGCTAGCAAACGTCCCCACCTCTGCAGCATGACAGGTCATTGTATCAGTAATTGCATAAATGCCTCGAACTCCTGTTCCAGAGCTTAGTGCTATGCACAACCAGGACTCCTTGACTTTCCTTACTTAAAGAAAGGAAATACTGGTGGTATTTACATCTGAGGTGATCAACTAATGTCATCTTGGTGTGTTCTGTTCATGTTTTGGGGGTGTTTTTTTAGGAGAATCTGTTGGCAATGTGCTGTGTTTACAAAGGCTGTGCAGACATCTGCCTGGATAGATACAGTTTCAGATGTAGTTCTTGCAATGAATGAGACCCTCAGGTTGAAATCTTTATTTTAGCGGTAATCCTGACAGAAGTTCTTGTGTTTAAGTGAGACAGGACTTTAAGTCAATAAATTGGATTAAATGGAATTAGATTAAGGAGTACAGCAGCTTCGGCACAGATTGCCATGTGGCTGACAAGCTGCTCGTGTTCTGTTTTCAGTTAACTGAAATGAAGTAGTTGCTGTCTTCACAAACCTCCACATGTGTAAGAAGACAGCAGATACTAAGGGGATCCTAGGTAAAGAATAGGAGGTTTCTCGGTTGTGTGGCTTATTGCCACTCATTTCCCATAGCACCCAGGAGAAGCCCTTCATGTGCTTTCCATGGTTTTAGGGACTGGACTAGGAGAACATGTACGTTTTGACTGAGGAGGAGAGGGGGTAGATGCTCCTGAGTCACTATTGTCTTTGTTCATCTCAACCCAAGCTGTCTCATCCAGTCTTTGAGGGGCTTCTTCAGGCCCCTGAACCACCCACCACATGACAGGGTTGGAAATCAGCGTTAGAGAACAGACATCGTATGAAGTTATCATGGCTCTGTCCCCTGCCTGTGTTGCTTTTGCAGCCATCTTGCCCAGGACCTGACCTTGCCTGTGCCGCATTTTACTTTTCTGCCTGGGGCCGCCCGGGCTGGTAGAGAGCTGCTGCGGTGGCTTTACTGCTTCCTGTTTCGGGCAATGGACATGAGAACAGCTCGTGGGCTGAACACCATCTTTTTGCGTTCTTTTGCTTGCTTCCTTCACCTAGCTGTTGTAACAGTCTTTTGGGGCTCTAAGCAAGTGAGTGTGAAATAAATAAATAATCCTGAAGATTGATGAAATTTCAGATTCTTTTTTTTTTTTTTTTCCTCCCTCCAGGTCCAAGGTTAGGAGAAGTAACTTGGAGTTAACATTTCTGGCTTCTCTGTTGCTGTACTGTGCATCTCAGCCAAGCTAGAATATTTGATCCTCAGCGTATCCTAAAGGAGTGAAGAGTGAGATAGTACAGCTTAACAGAAACTGGAACAAGAGTGAGAAATTCTAGGGCCATGTGTCTGTTGGAAAGATTTATTTTGGACTTCAAAGGAATTTAGCCGCTCTGCAGTGTAGCCAGCTAGGCTCTTACCTTTTGGGAGAAGGTAAAGGGAATCACTGTGGTAGCAGTTCACTCAATATATAGCTTATAAAAGAAGTCTGATCTCAGAAGTAACAGAAGAAGAACACTTGGCTTGCCACAAGTTAGCAAAAGACCTTGCAAATTTTATTTTGTGCATAAGGAGATTTTTAATCATGACACATAAGGCACCTGCTGATAGTGGGGCAAAATTATGTATTGTGCTAGCATGTACTTCATAGACTCTGCTGAAGTTCGTGCTGTTTAGTGTTTGCTCTCAGTGCAAGATGCATGGTTATGAGGAACATAAGGGTGATAAATTTTTATTGCTTGATTGTAAGTACATGGAATAATTGGCATTTGCACTAGTAAAGCAAGATTTTGCCCATGGTCTCTTCCTGAATCTAAACTTACTTTAAAAAACAAAATATTTGAACACTTTTGTTTTGAAATAGTGTATGTATCTACTTTTGCAGGAAAAGTCATTTCCATGCCATCAGTTTTGCAAATTCCTATCTTCACCTCTGCTTAATATCCCTTGAAAATAACCCTGTTTATTTTAAAAATCACATGCATGTGTATGCACTTGTCATAGCGAAAGAGCACTTAATTAGTCATGTAGCAGCTGCCTGTTGTTTTTATTACTGCATTGCAGAAAGCTGGTGCTTCCGCAGGTTTCTCTTGTAAGTTTCTGCTGTTGTTTTGGTCAAAATAGCAATATTTATTATCACAGTATTTATAGAGTTTGTCAAATACTTGTCGGAGTTGCAGCAAAACTTATAACTAAGTTACAGTCATCATGCAAAATCATCCTTCTTGAGTTCAGATAGCATGTGGAGAAGTCCTACCTTGTTGCGCCTCAGGAGGATTGTGTAGCTGGTAGTGCCTCGCAGAATGTGGCCTTCTGGTGATTGATTGCTGGTACCTCCTATAGTTATGGCTGCTTTTATCTGCTCCCTGTGTTCCTGTTACTAAAGCTCGCTCTGCACTGGCAGTCTTTTGAAGTTCAGATGGTGCTGTTGTAATGCAGCAATGTTGATCTAGCACTGGGAAAGGAAGAGTGCTGATGAAAAACCTGTCACTTTTTCCAGAAGTTTGTCGTAGTGTCATGCTGACACATTCATCAGCTGAAAGTAACAGAATCCTTGAGCTCTGTGGGCTGGAGAAACTGAGGCCTGTGATCTCTTACCAGGGAAGGGCAAAAGGAGAAAAGCTCTTGATGACTTTAATCTGCAGGTGGTGAAACTGTAGTTTCACAGACAGCAGCCTAGATTTAAGTCCACTGATTGATTCCTCGCCTTTTCTTTATTTGGCTTTGGTTTAGTAAATGTTCAGAGGCAGAATATGTTGTAAAGATGGAAGGACGTACAATTGTGTGGGCACAACGTGGCCAGGCAGAAGGCTCCGCTTACCCAGACAATGCTTGCAGGGTATGTGCGCTCCCCTCACAGATTTGTAATCCTTTAATTTTGGTGTTCCCATATCTCGTTCTGCCTTCTTCCTGGTTTCCTTCCTTTTGGTGTCTGTATAGCAACGTCTCACCTCGGTACTCTTCTGCTGTGCTTCCTACTAGGCTCAGACTTACTAGGGGGAGTAAGTATTATTAAAGGTTATGGCAAGTCTTCCTGCATGAGTTGGCCAGCCCCTTCCCTATTTAAATCTGAGTAGCGTCTTCCCTTTTGTCCACCGTGTAAAGATCAGATCATTCAACCAGTCATGAAGAACTTAATATTTATCTGATTTAGCATTTCAGATTGTGTTAATGGTGCCTTCTCTTCTGGATAACTGGGGGAATGTGTTTTGTGTGTCTCTGCACTAAATGAAATGTTTAATCTGATGTAGATTCCTAAGCAAGGTAGTTAACCTACTCCCGCATGAGCATAGACTGGACAGTACTTTCGGGTCTGACTGGTGTGGTAGGCTTCCTGTTCCAAGGTGCTACAGGAGGTTTAAGGGCTTTAATTGTGCAAAAGTTACTAAAGTTTATCTGACCTTGTAATTTGTTGCTAAGAAAGTATCGATGTGCTTCTAGAGGAGCATATGATTTAGAACAGTGGGAAAATAACTGCAAGATGTTCAAGGAGGTGGAGCTAAGTTCGAAGCAGATTTGGCAGGTGGCAGTTTTCACAGGGTGCTTATGCCTGGTGCAATGCCGTATCTGCTGGGGGAGATGCAGAAAATGACCCGCCTCAAAAGAACATTACAAATGTTTCAGATTGTAAATAAACAGAAGAGGGCAAACTTAGCATTTAGAAATAACAAAGTAAAAGTTTTAAATCTGTCTCTATCTTTTGTTATAGAGAAAATTACTTCAGTTTCTTAGTTGGCTTTCTTCCTTGTGTAGCACAACCCAAACAGTTGTTCGTACGCAATGCCTTTAGATTGTACTTACACTTGGAACTAAGTTTTTATAGACATGTGCCCCCTTGTTTGAATTGTGATCTGGTTTATATCCACATATATGCTATGCCAAGTGTGAACGTTGTCTTCCATTTCTTATAGAGCATTAACCTTGTTTTAAATGAAAGGACCCAATCCAGTACAATGAATATTTAATCCTTGATTTCAGATACCAAGTAAAATGTGACTTGTTTTGTTTATTGGAAAACCATGGCCTCGAAGTCCAGGGCTGCATACACTCATATGAAAGTACAATTGTTTGCAAATGAAAGATCTTCAGCAGTCTACCTGCCTTTCAGTGGTCAGCTGTCAAATCAGGGAAATCCTTGAAGACAGACTGACTGTCAAGAATAAAAAAGCCCAAACCTGCTCAGGTGTATCGTTTGTGATGGATTATTCCTCACTTGCTGATTGTCATCCCTTTTTTCTAAGGATATCAAGACATGAAGAAACTTGTCTGTGTCCTTACGATCAGTACTTTCACACAAGTTAATGTGCAGCTGTCAGTATTTTGGGAGTTTTAGCATGTCCTCAGAGTTTGGTTTTGATTGTCTGACAGGACAATCCCCTAGCACAAGCTCTTGAAAGCAGGGACTTCTTAAATGTTAACCTTTAACTTTGTGTCTTAATTTCGCCCTTTGTGAAAGGAAGCTGATGAGTTTCCTGCCCTTGGTGGTTTTGGCATTCTTTTCGTGAATGGTTACGGAGTTACTTGACATCTCTGAACGGAAGGATGTACAGAGATGTACGCAGTTACTTTCCTTTCACAAATACGTTTGAAATACAGGCTGGAGTATCTCAGACTGGAGATACTTGCACAGAGCCTTAAGCCTTGGTTCAGGAAAAGCCTTAAAAATATGCTTAACTTCAGGCACGTGTTTAAGTGCATACTGGGATCTAAGCAGTTTCAGGGCATTTTGATTGGTTTCAAATACTTTTTTATTACCATTGTTCCATCAAGACTTAAGTATTAAAGTTTATTTCTTGTTCATGTGTTGGTAGTAATGTATCGTTTCAACCTGATTTCCCCCAAGCTGGCAAGATGATGTTACTAAGCGGAGACACAGCTTTCTAGGAGCCGGTAATATTTTATGTCAGTGTATTATAATAGCATTTTGGAGACAAACACTTGAACTGCTGCTGAACATCTGGTTATAGCACATGGGAAACTCTTGACGAGGCTAATTCCAGCATCCTAAAGAAGAATATTATTAGGGACCCACTGTCGAGCAGGGCTGCTGTGGGAAGGTAGTTGGAGCATCTCCATTTCCTGGTGCGATGCCAGTGAGGATGTAGTGGGATGCAGTAGCGGTGGGCAGAGCTGTGTGTGTGCTCTCGGGAGGGCCAGCATGTGCATCAAGGCTCGAAATGGGACTGTCCTCTTGGCCCTGGAGGCCTCTCCCAGTCCGGGCTGGGGGCCGCGGGAGCACCGTGGGAAGCTGTGCGCTTCCGTTGCCCGGGCTGCGGCCGAGGGGACATCTGGTAGTCCCGTACCTTCTGGGAGCGTGATACACTGGGAAACAGGATGAACAGCTAAGGAGACAGAACCCATCCTGACCGCACTTTGCGCAGATGGCAACAGTGTTTTAGACTGACTTAACGTTCTTGTGTTCGTGCTACCCTGCCCTATTGCATGCTTCCAACAGTAATTATGTCCCTGCAGTGAACTCCCTTAACCTGCCATGCCTGTTCTTACCACTTGTATTTTGCTGTACTTGGCAGCCCTGCAGATTTATTAACTGGGCTTGATAGGTTGCAGCTGCCTCTTTGGATAGACAGACCCCATCTGGTAACCTCAGCCCATCCTCCCCGTTTGATGGAGCAGCCTTTGGTCACTGTCAGGCTGGGCTTGGACTTCATCCCTGTCACCTCTCCAGTACATAGCACTTCCTAGAGGCTCATACAGACTTTTCAAATGTAGTAACCCATAGTAAAGAGGATTTTTCAAAGTTCAGAAGCTGCAGAAACTTGAAAAAACACAGTGCCATTGTGTCGCTTATTCAGGACTTGAAGCTTCTTGTATAAAATGCTGAGGGAAGGAGTACTGAGAAGGGAGGTGATGGTGACCGAAGTAAAAGTCAATGTCGTGTAAAACAATACAATGTGGAATCAGAATCACATAATGGTAGGGGTTGGAAGGGACCTCTGTGGGTCATCTAGTCCAACCC
>Ga0181612_160674_pt1 | contig 16077 bp, 15 predicted proteins | sample HoacroProtozoa21_FD_119630 | JGI IMG/M metagenome (GOLD analysis project Ga0181612, IMG submission 119630) | Hoatzin crop microbial communities from Cojedes, Venezuel. Combined Assembly of Gp0051906, Gp0051904, Gp0051908
CGATGCACTATGCCGAGCGTATGCGCAAGGAACACCCCGAATACGACGTAAGGGTAACAATCCTGGGACATCTTCAGAGAGGTGGCACCCCCAGCGCCTTCGATAGAATTCTGGCATCCCGCCTTGGTGTAGCCGCAATCGAGGCTCTGAACGAGGGCCAGCGCAACGTGATGATGGGGATTCAGAACGATAAGGTGGTGTACGTGCCGTTCTCAAGGGCCATCAAGATAGACAAGCCAATCGACCGCGAACTGATTAACGTGCTGAGCGTACTTTCGATTTAGTCTCTAATTTTTACGAAAGATAGCAAAAATTAGGGCTTCTTTCGTAGAAAATTATTATATTTGGAGACTATGTCGGAAGCCCTAAATCTACTTGAACTTCAATCTCTTATACAGGAGGGGATAGCTAGCGCCATTCCCGGGGAAGTGAGAGTTAAGGGCGAGCTGGCTTCGGTGATGGACGCTCGCAACGGGCACTGCTATCTGGAGCTGGTTCAAAGCGAGGATGGCAGGCAGGTGGCAAAAATCAAGGCCATCATCTGGGCTTCAAAAGCGGCCTTTATCAAGGCATATTTCAAGGAAAGGACAGGTTCCGACCTTGCGGCGGGCATGCAAGTGCTGCTGGAGGCCGCTGTAAACTACAGCGCCTTGTACGGGGTGAGTCTTTATATAAGCGGCATTGAGCCCGAGTATAGCCTTGGTGCGGCAGAAAAAGAGCGGCAGGAGACCATAGCCCGTCTTACCAAAGAGGGCTTGCTGGATAAGCAGAAAGGGCTTACTCTCTCTAGAATTCCCCGCAGGCTTGCGGTAATTTCAACCCCAACGGGAGCGGGTTATGGCGATTTTTGCCGTCATCTGCAAGAAAATGAATATGGCTATAGCTTTGATATTCAATTGTTTGAGGCTGTTATGCAAGGGGTGGACGCTCCCGCTAGCATAATAGATGCCATTACCAGGGCCGAGGTTGAGGGAGAGGATGCAATCTTAATTCTTAGGGGCGGAGGGTCCAGTCTGGATTTGGCCTTTGCCGACGATTATGACCTTGCCTTTACCATTGCAAATTGCTCGGTGCCTGTATTTACCGCAATAGGGCACGATAGGGATTTTCACGTTGCGGATATGGTATCATACCATTACGTTAAGACCCCAACGGCCCTTGCCGATATCTTTATAAATGCCTTTTTGAGCGAAGATATGCTTCTTACCTCACTTAGAGATAGGGTGAGTGCCGCATTCGAAGCTAAAATATACATTCTGGAAAATAAGCTGAATCTGCTTGAAAACAGGGTTAAATATGCGGTGCAAGCCAATTTTCAAAAGAGAGAACATGCTCTGGATTTGCTTGAGAGCAGGATTGCCGCAGCCAACCCCAATAAAATCCTTGCCAAGGGGTATGCCCTCATTTCGGGCCCCAAGGGTGCGCTTATTCACTCGGTGGGTGAGCTTAAAAAGGGAGAAAGTATAGGCATTAGATTCGCCGACGGCAGCATTAAAGCCGAAATCAAGGAAGTTAGACCCCAAAAATTTTAGACCATGGAAGATAAATTCAATTATGCCCAAGCAATCGCCGAACTTGAGAAGATTGCGGCCAAGGTTGAGGACCCCGCAACGGGCCTGGAGGATATTGACAAGTACATTGCCCGTAGCGAGCAACTTCTCAAGGCATGCAGGGACTATCTTCGAGGGACCAAGGAAAAACTGGAGAAATTAAACCAACCAACAACATAATGAAAACCAAAAAGATTTATGAAACCGACCCCTGGCTGGAACCCTTCAAGGGGGCGATTGACGCCCGACACGAAAGGATTCTCTCCGACAGGCACAAGCTAATCAAAGGCGTTAACATCAGCACCAGCGTAAACAACCATCTTTACTATGGGCTGCATAAGGCCGATGGTTTTTGGACCCTAAGGGAATGGGCTCCAAATGCCACCAGAATGTATCTGATTGGGGATTTTAACAATTGGAAGAAGGTGGAGGCCTGGGCTCTCAAGCCCGTTGGAAGCGGCAACTGGGAGATTCGCATACCCGAGACCTTCCTTAGGCATGGCGAGCTTTACAAGCTCTTTATCGAATGGCCCGGGGGTGGAGGCGAAAGGCTTCCCGCTTACGTTACAAGGGTGGTTCAGGACTCCGAAACCAAGGTGTTCAGCGCCCAGGTTTGGGACCCCAAGCCCTACGAATGGAAACATCGCACTCCAGGCAAACGCCCCAACCCCCTAATTTATGAGTGCCACATAGGCATGAGTTCCGAGGATGAGAAGGTGGCGAGCTTTAACGACTTCCGCACTCAGGTTCTGCCCAGAGTACACAAGCTGGGTTACGACGTGCTGCAAATCATGGCCCTTCAGGAGCATCCCTACTATGGCTCATTTGGGTACCAGGTGAGCAATTTCTTCGCCCTTAGTTCGCGATTCGGCACTCCCGAGGAATTCAAGGCCTTGGTGGACGAGGCTCATGCCAAGGGCATTGCCGTTATTATGGACATCGTGCATTCTCACTCGGTTTCCAACGAAAACGAGGGTTTGAGTAAGTTCGATGGCAGGGATGACCTCTACTTCTACAAGGGAAATGCGGGCTATCATCCCGCTTGGGGGTCAAGGTGCTTCGATTATGGAAAAGATGAGGTAAAGTATTTTCTACTAAGTAATTGCAAGTATTGGATGGAAGAGTATCACCTCGATGGTTTCCGCTTCGACGGGGTAACTTCGATGCTCTACTGGGATCATGGCCTAGGCACCGATTTTGGCAATTACGAACTCTACTTCAATCAGGGAGTGGACGAGAATGCGGTGAGCTATCTGGCCCTAGCCAACATGCTGATTCACGAAATCAATCCCAATGCAATTACAATCGCCGAGGATGTGAGCGGCATGGCGGGGCTTGCGGCCCCATTTGAAGCGGGTGGAGTGGGGTTTGACTTCCGCATGGCAATGGGTATTGCCGACCACTGGATTAAGTGGATAAAAGAAAAGAGCGACGAGCAGTGGAGCCCCGGGGAAATCTGGCATGAGCTGACTAACAAGCGGGCCGACGAAAAGACGGTAAGCTACGCCGAATGCCACGACCAAGCTCTGGTGGGCGACAAGACCATCATCTTCCGTCTGATAGACAAGGAGATGTACTTCTCTATGAACAAAGAATCTCAGAACCTACTGATAGACAGGGGAATAGCTCTTCATAAGATGATACGTCTGGTAACAGCCGCAAGCGCCGGGGACGGGTATCTAAACTTCATGGGCAATGAGTTCGGGCACCCTGAGTGGATAGACTTCCCCAGAGAGGGAAACGGCTGGAGCTACAAGTACGCCAGAAGACAGTGGTCGCTGCCCGATAATCCGCTTCTACGTTATCAGGGGCTACAGAATTTCGACTCGGCGATGATACATTTCATTCGCAAGGAAAAGCTACTTTCCGAGAGGCCCGAGATTCTTACCGCCGATGAAGAGAAAAAAATACTTATTTTCCGAAGGAAAAATTGTATCTTTGCATTCAATTTCAATCCCAATGGTTCGTTTGAGAATTATGGATTCTCCGCTCCTGAGGGAGAATGGGAAATGGCATTCAATTCAGACGAGGCTCGCTTCGGTGGATTTGGGCGCCTCCCGGAGGTCGAGAAGCACGTTGCCGTGGCACAGAAAAGCCCCAATGGCAATCAGGGTTTCGACCATTCTTTGTTTATGTATCTGCCTAGCAGGTGCGCTATTGTTTTGAAAAAACTTAAGTAGAATATGGCATTTTTGAAATTTAACAAAGCGGAACTTGTGAATCTCTCGTATTCGCTGAAAAGAGAGATTATATCTGCAAACAAGACCGGTGCCTACTGCAACACTAGTATTGTTACCTGCAACACCCGCCGCTATCATGGCCTACTCTCGGTTACACTCGACCGATTTGGAGGAGATAAATTCCTGCTGCTATCGGCCATTGACGAGAGCATCATAGTTGACGGGCGTCAGTTTAACCTCGGAATCCATTGCTACGGAGATATTTACGAGCCTAGAGGCCATAAGTATGTGGTGGATTTCGACGATGACCCCATACCTTCGATTACCTACAAGGTGGGTCAGATTGTATTCCGCAAGAGCCTTCTGCTGATGCCCGACAAAGACCAGCTCCTCGTTAAGTACGAGCTGCTGGAGAGCCCGGCAAAGGCTACCGTGCAACTAAAACCTTTCCTGGCCTTCAGGAACATCCACTCCCTTACCCAAGAGAACGACCAGGCCAATACGGGCTACACTCCCGTTAGCAACGGAGCTTCGTTCAGAATGTACTCCAACTTTCCCGATTTGGTGCTTCAGAGCAGCAGCAAGGGCTTTGAGTACAAGCACAACCCCACTTGGTACAAGGGAGTAACTTACTCGGATGAGTTCCGTCGTGGTTTTGATTGCTGCGAGGATTTGTGGGTTCCAGGCTACTTCGAGGGGGAAATGAAGGCGGGAGATGCCATTATTATCTCGGCTTCCAAGAGTGAAGAGTCTCCCGCAGGGCTAAAGCGCAGCTTCGAGGCTACCCTTGCCAAAACCCCCGTAATTAGCGATAAAAGAGACCTTCTGGTGCGTTGGGCAGACCTTTTCATCTGCAATCACAACGACCGCAAGAAAATCACCGCCGGCTTCTCTTGGATGTACACAGGTCTATTGAGAGAGACCCTAACCTCGCTCGCCGGCCTTACCCTGTATGCCAACGGCGACACCAAAACCTTCGAAGAAGTGCTGGATAACCTCATTGCCGACGAGCAGGAGAGGCTCTTCCGTCGCACAACCCAGGTTGAGGCACCCCTTTATCTTGCCAGCGTGCTACAGGCTTACATCGACTTTGGCGCTTCCCCCGCAAAGGTTTGGAAGAAGTATGGGGCGGTGGTAAAAGATATCATCGAAAGCTATCTCCCGGGGCAGAGAAGAGAGGTAACAATGCATCCCAACGGCCTTCTGTGGGCCCAGATGGATAGGGTTGCCCTCACTTGGATGAATGCCTATATCGACGGCAATCCCGTTACAGAGCGCGCCGGATATCAGGTGGAAACCAACGCCTTCTGGTACAATAGTATCTGCTTTGCTCTAGAAATGGAGAGCAAGTACGGCAAGAGCAACAAGGTCTTCCTCGAGCGTTGGAGCGAAATCAGAGACCTTGTAAAGCAGAATTTCCAGCCTACTTTCTACATCGAACGTGGCGGATATCTTGCCGATTATGTGGACAATTACGGCCAAAACACCGAAGTTAGGCCTAACCAACTGTATGCCATCTGGGTTAAATATTCACCGGTGGACGAAGAACTTCAGCCGGGAATTTTCAGGGTGGTATCCAACGAACTCGAAACTTCCAGGGGAATCCGCACCCTGTCGCCGCGCGATCCCAAGTACAAGGGAGTTTACGAAGGTTCTCAAATAGACAGGGACCTTGCCTATCATCAGGGCAGCACGCGAATTTTCCTGCTTGAGCCTTATATCGACCTTGGCTTCAAGCTTCAGGGAGCTCGCTTTTGGAAGAAGGCCGAATGGCTGTGCGAAGGGGTTTACGAAGACCTCAGCAAGCACGGCGTAGGTGCCTTCAGTGAACTTTATGATGGTGATCCGCCGCAGGAACCCCACGGGGCAATCGCATCCGCACTTAGCACGGCAGCCCTGCTTGCGGTAGACCGCATCATGCAAAAGAACAAGGAGGAGTAAACATGAGAGTACTTATGTTTGGATGGGAGTTCCCTCCCCATATCGCCGGTGGACTTGGCACTGCCTGTGAAGGTATTGTCAAGGGCCTTGCCCACAATGGGGTGGAGAGCATCTTTGTGATGCCCTCGGCCACTGGCGATGAGGACCAGACTTCTACCCGTATTATCAATGCCAGCGACGTTGCGGTTGAGGGAATTTCCGAGAATGTGGATACCTTCATCAACAACGTGAAATTCATTCGCGTGGGGTCCAATATCGTTCCCTACGCCGACCCCGAGGAATTTGCCAAGATGACCGAAGAGGAGAGAGCCAACCAGCTCAAGAACTTCCGAATCAGCTATGGTCAGAAGTATAAATTCTCGGGCAAATATGGCTCCAACCTGCTTGAAGAGGTGGCCCGTTACGCCATGGTGGGTGGTACTATCGCCATGCAGCACAAAGATGAGTTTGATATCATCCATGCCCATGACTGGCTAACCTACTTGGCAGGAATAGCGGCTAAAGAGTTGACAGGCAAGCCCTTGGTAGTGCACGTGCATGCCACTTCATTCGACCGTGGTACCGACGATATGGTGGATTCCAGAGTCTATGCCATTGAGCGCAGGGGCATGGAGGCCGCCGACAGGGTTGTTACGGTGAGCGACCTTACCCGAAACATCGTAATTAACAAGTATGGCATCAACCCCGATAAGGTTGTTACCGTGCACAATGCGGTGGATTTTAGCGGGCGCGAAAATCTCGAGGTCGAGAGGGGAGTGAAAGAAAAGGTGGTTACCTTCCTTGGGCGTATTACCTTCCAGAAGGGCCCCGAGTACTTCATTGAGGCCGCCGCCAAGGTGCTCAAGCGTACCAAGAACGTGCGCTTTGTGATGGCCGGTAGCGGAGATATGATGCAGCGTGCAATCAAGATGGTGGCAAGGCTGGGAATCTCCGACCGATTCCACTTCACGGGCTTCCTTCGTGGGGCCGAGGTGCAGAAGATGTTTGCCCTTTCGGACGTGTACATCATGCCTAGCGTATCGGAACCCTTCGGTATTTCGCCCTTGGAGGCCATGCGTACGGGGGTTCCTTCGATTATCTCGCATCAAAGTGGTGCCGCCGAAGTGCTAAAATACGCCCTTAAGGTAGACTTCTGGGATGTGGATGCGCTGGCCGACGACATCTACGCTCTACTAAACTATCCGGCACTCTCGCATTTTGCCGAGAAAGCCGGTTACGACGAGGTTAACGAGCTCAAGTGGAACAATGCCACCGCAAAGCTCAAGAAAGTTTACGAATCCGTTTTAAACCAATAACTTATGAAAAAGAATATCTGCCTTTATTTTCAGGTGCATCAGCCCACAAGGCTTCGCCTCTACAGATTTTTCGATATAGGCAAGGACTCTCATTATTACGACGACTTTGCCAACCGCACCATACTTCGCAGGGTAGCAAGCAAGTGCTATCTTCCCATGAACGAGCTGCTGCTCAAGGCTATAGAGAGCTGTGGCGGCAAGTTTAAGGTAGCCTTCTCCATTTCGGGTACCGCTCTGGAGCAGTTCGAGCGCTATCAACCCGAGATTATAGATAGCTTTCGTAAGCTAGCTGACACTGGTTGCGTGGAGTTCCTCTGCGAGACCTTCAGCCATTCGCTGGCTTCGCTAAAGTCGCAGGATGAGTTTAAGCATCAGGTTACTCGCCAAAAAGAGACCATCGAAAAGTACTTTGGCCAGACCCCCGTTACCTTCCGAAATACCGAGCTGATTTACTCTGACGAGATTGGTGCAAGCCTATATAAAATGGGGTTCAAAACCGTGCTCACAGAGGGTGCAAAGCACATTCTGGGTTGGCGCAGCCCCGATTATGTATATAGCAACAGCAAGCAGCCCAAGCAAAAACTGCTGCTTCGCAACTATACCCTTAGCGACGATATAGCCTTCCGCTTCTCCAACAGAGGCTGGAGCGAATGGCCCCTTACCGCCGACAAGTTCGTAAAGTGGCTGGACGAAGCCGACGGAGAGATTGTAAACCTCTTTATGGACTACGAAACCTTTGGAGAGCATCAGGATGCCTCCACTGGTATTTTTGACTTCATGAAGGCCCTGCCAAAGGCTATTCTATCCAACGGCAACCTTAGCTTTGTTACCCCCGCCGAGGCGGCTAAGAAGCTAAAGGCCACCGCCGAGCTGGAGGTTCCCAACCCCATTTCCTGGGCAGACGAGGAGAGGGACGTTACCGCTTGGCTCGGAAATGAACTACAACAAGAAGCTTTCAATAAACTATACGGTCTTGTAGAGAAGCTGGCAATAGTCGACCGTCCCGACCTTTGGGCAGACTTTGCGCATCTTCAGGAGAGTGATCATTTCTACTACATGTGCACCAAGTTTTTCAGTGATGGAGACGTTCACAAGTATTTTAATCCCTACGACACTCCCTACGAGGCGTTTATAAACTATATGAACGTATTAAGTGATTTTATAATTAGAGTAAACGACGCGTATGCAACTAAACAATGATGCCCCAGCTTGGGCAAGCGTCCGTGTGACGCGACATCTCCCTGCCGAGCTTTCTGGTCTCGAGAAATTGTGTAAGAATCTATGGTGGTGTTGGAACGACAGAGCCAAAGCCCTCTTTAAGTACATTGATGCTAAGATTTGGCACGAGTCCTCACATAACCCAATGGTTATTCTGGACACTGTCAGCCTTAAAAGATACAAACAACTCGCAAAAGACGAGGTCTTCCTAGGCAAGCTAAATGCCGTTATGGAAGAGTTCGATGCCTATATGGCAGAGAAAGACCGCCGAGGCAAGCCTTCAATGGCCTACTTCTGCATGGAGTATGGTCTGGATGCTTCGCTTCAGATTTATTCCGGTGGCCTTGGCCTGCTAGCAGGCGACTACCTCAAGGAAAGTAGCGATATGAATGTGAATATGGTGGCCGTTGGCCTACTGTACCGTTATGGCTATTTTACCCAGAAAATCACCCCTCAGGGCAATCAGGTGGCAGAATATAATGCCCAGGACTTCCTGAAGATTCCCGCCGAACCCGTTACCGATGCCGATGGCAAATGGGTAACCGTTTCAATGAAGATGCTCGACCGCGAGATGAAGGCTCGCATCTGGAAGGTGGCTGTTGGCCGTACCGACCTCTACCTTCTTGACACCGACTTTGAGGATAATGCCCAGGAAGATCGTCAGGTAACCCATCAGCTCTATGGTGGCGACTGGGAGAACCGTCTAAAGCAGGAAATTCTGCTTGGTATCGGTGGTATCAGGGCCCTGCGCCTGCTGGGTCTTAACCCCGAAATCTACCATTGCAATGAGGGCCATGCCGCTTTCATTGGGCTGGAGAGGCTCCGCGAGTTCATGCAGAACGATGGCCTAAGCTTCGACGAGGCTCTTGAGCTCGTGAGGGCTTCAGGGCTATTCACAACCCATACCCCCGTTCCCGCAGGCCACGATGCCTTTGAGGAGGATATGCTTTACAGGTACATGGGTCATTATCCCGACCGTTTCGGTATTACTTGGAGGGACCTTCTGAGCCTGGGTAAGGTAAACGTAGACGATAAGGGCGAGCGCTTCAGCATGAGTGTGCTTGCAGCCAACTGCTCGCAGAATGTAAACGGTGTATCCATGCTTCATGGCAAGGTAAGTCAGAACATCTTTGCCCGCATGTATACAGGGTATCTGCCTGAGGAACTGCATGTTAGCTATGTTACCAACGGTGTGCACTATCCCACTTGGGCATCCAAGGAATGGAAGGCTATTCACGCTCGTGTGTTTGGCCCCGAATTCCAGACTCACCATTATGACAAACGCTGCTTCGAGGGCATCTACAATATTAGCGACGAAGAAATTTGGAACACCCGCAAGCTTCTTAAAAAGGAGTTGGTTCGCATAGTTTGCGACAAGATTTCCAACCCCGATATTTGCAGCCATTATTCTCCTAGTCAGATAGTTACAATCAAGGAGAACCTGAGTGAGGACGTGCTTACAATAGGCTTTGCCCGTAGGTTCGCCACTTATAAGAGGGCAACCCTGCTCTTTAGCGATTTGGATCGTCTGGATTCTATTGTAAATGACCCCAAGCACCCCGTTCAGTTCATCTTTGCGGGTAAGGCTCACCCTGCTGATGGCGCAGGTCAGGACCTTATCAAGCAGATTATAGAAATCTCCAAGCAGGATAGATTCCTGGGCAAGATAGTTTTTGTCCCTGGTTACGATATTTCCCTTGCCAAGAGGCTTGTGCAGGGTGTGGACGTTTGGATGAACAACCCTACCCGACCCCAGGAAGCATCGGGTACCTCCGGCGAAAAGGCCGCAATGAACGGTGTAATGCATTTTAGTGTGCTTGATGGTTGGTGGGTAGAAGGTTATAAGGAGGGCTGCGGTTGGGCACTGCCTCAGGAGCGCACCTACGAAGACCAAGGCTACCAGAACGAGCTTGACGCCGCAACCATCTACGCCACAATAGAGAATGAGATTGCTCCCGCTTACTATAAGAAGGATGCCGCTACCGGCAGGTCTTCGGAGTGGATAAGCTACATTAAGAATACCATCGCCCAGGTGGCTTGCAACTTCACCACCAATAGGATGATGGAAGATTACTGCGTGCAGTACTATCAGCCTCAGTATGATAGGTATAATGAGTTGATAGCCAACGGTTTTGCCAAGGCGAAGGAGATTGCCGCCTGGAAGCGCAAAGTGCTGGAAGCTTGGCCCAATATCAAGGTTATATCCTACACATCCCCTAATGCTTCGTACGTGCTTAGTCCAAACGACCAATTCAAGGGAGAGGTGGTGCTGAATCTCGCTGGTTTGAGCCCCGAGGATATTGGAGTGGAACTCATTCTTGCCGTAGCTGACAAAAAGAATAAACTGCATATACAGGAGAAGATTGATTATGAGGTAAAGAACGTGGATTCCGAGACTGGAGATACCACCTACGTTGTTTCATTAGTGCCGGAGCGTACCGGTATGTATCAGCTTGGTATCAGGGTATATCCCAAGAATGCTCTTCTGCCTCATCGTCAGGACTTCCCATTGGTTAAATGGCTGTAGTAGCGACAGGATTTTTTGACGGAGTACATATTGGTCACCGTCTCGTGATAGAGACTCTTGTAAGCTCAGCGCGGCAGCGCGGCGAAGAGAGTCTCATTATCACTCTTTGGCCCCACCCGCGTTTGGTGCTATCCGACGGGGCGTTAGACCTAAGGCTGCTCAACACTCTGGACGAGAAAATGAGCTTACTAAAGGGCCTAGGGGTCGATAGAATAGAGGTTTTGCCATTTACCTTGGAGCTTAGCAAGATGAGCACCTCGGAGTATCTGCAAATACTAAGGGATGATTATGGCGCCACTGCGCTGCTGCTTGGCTACGACAATACGATAGGCCACGACAAGCTCTCCCCTGAAAGGACGGCGTCTCTGGCACAAGAGGTGGGGCTGGATGTGATTCGCACCGAAAAGGTATCCTCGGTTGGCATCGCAGTGAGTTCAACCAAAATTCGGCGGGCGCTTGCGGTGGGCGATGTGGAACTGGCAAGCAAGTTCTTGTGCTACAACTATTATTTGGAAGGAGAGGTGGTGCACGGCAAGAAACTGGGCCGTACAATTGGCTATCCCACCGCCAACCTGGAGCTGGAAGAAAAGCTAAAGCTGGTGCCCGCAAGCGGGGTATACCTTACTGACGTGAAGCTGGGGGAGCGCCATTTTAGCGGCATGACGAACATAGCCAATACCATTGAAACCCACATTTTTGGGTTCGATGAAGATATATATGGGCAAACTCTGGGCATTTCTTTTGTAAGAAGAGTGCGCGACGAGAAGAATTTTTCGAGCCTCGACGAGTTGAAAGCCCAGCTTGCCGAGGATGAGACGAATTGTAAAAATCTAATGTTTGGATTATGAAAATAGACAATAAAAAAGTTTCAACAAAACCTGCATCAGAGAAACCCAGCCCTCTGAAGGAAGAAAGTAAAACTCGCAAACGCGAAAAGATAGACAAGAAAAAACTTATTGTCTATTCTGAAATTATGAAGCCTAAATTTGATTTATAATATGCCACAAGTACATTACATGAGCCAAGAAGGGCTCGACCAATTAAAGAAAGAACTAGCTGATGCCATTGCACAGCGTCCGGTAATCTCGGCTGCCATTGCAGAAGCCCGCGAGAAGGGTGATTTGAGCGAAAATGCCGAGTATGAATCTGCCCGTGAGGCCCAGGGGCTGCTGGAACTCAAGATTTCGCAGCTTCAGGAGAAGGTAGCTAACGCCAAGGTGGTGGATGGCTCCAAGCTCAGTACCGATAAGGTGCAGATGCTCAACAAGGTAAAAGTGGAGAATATGAACGCTCATACCGTAATGGAGTTTACTCTTGTAGGGGAGAGCGAAGCCGACTTCTCCAAGGGCAAACTTGCCGCCACAACCCCTATCGCAAAGGCTCTGATGGGCCATAGCAAGGGTGAGATTGTTGAGGCTCACGTGCCTTCGGGTGTGATTAAGTTTAAGATTCTGGATATTTCTTTCTAGCGTATGGCAACGATATTCACTAAAATTGCGAATGGAGAGATTCCTTCGTACAAATGCGCCGAGAGTGAGGATTTTTATGCTTTTTTGGATATAAATCCCCTTGCCCCCGGGCATACTTTGGTTATTCCCAAAAAGACCGAGGGAGATTATATCTTCGCTCTTGACGAGAAGACCTACGAGGGCCTTTGGGCATTTGCCCGTAAGGTTGCTACCGCCATCAAGGCCGCCGTGCCCTGCAAGAGGGTTGGGGTCGCCGTGCTTGGCATGGAGGTGCCCCATACGCATATTCATCTAATTCCGCTTCAGAGCGAAGCTGACATGGATTTTCGTAAACAGAGGCCCGAGGTGAGCGATGAGCAGAAGGCCCGCATTGCGGCTTCAATTCTTGCCGAATATGAGAAACTTTAGATTTTTTGCCCTGGCCGCAGCCTTTGCCGTGTTTGCCGCTTGCGCCCCCAAGAGCGCAAAAATCAGCGGTACCGTGAATGGTGCGCCAGAGTCTAGCATTGAGGTTAAAGAGTTGAATATCAACACTTACAATGTGCTGGACACCCTTAAAACCGCTAGCGATGGGAGCTTTGCCTACAAGCTGGAGGTTAGTAAGGACGACCCTAAATTTGTGTACCTTTTCCGTGGCGACCGCAAGATTGCTTCGCTCCTTGTGAAGGCTGGAGACAATATTAAGGTTTCCACCGATACCCTTGGGGCTTGCAGCGTTAGTGGCTCTGAGGATAGTCAGAGGCTTCTTGAGGCCGAGAAATCATTCGCCGATTTTGCTTCAAGCATGATTCGCCTGAATAACGCCGGGGATAATGCCGGAATGAGCAAGCTCTTTGTGTCGCACTACCGCGACGCTGTGAAGTTTGTGCTTAAGGAGCCCGCTTCGCTTGCCAATATCCCCGTGCTTTACGAGAGCCTAAACGAGTCTTCGCCCGTGTTTGGAAGCGTTAATGACGCTCTTATTTTTAGAAGCGTATGTGATTCTCTTAAAGCGGTTTACCCTAATTCTCGCTATGTAAAGGCGCTTGAAAAGGAGACCGCTCGCCGCGAGCAAATCATGAGTCTCGACGGGAGCCTGGGCACAGCTAACAGTGCGGACTTCCCTGATTTGGTTTTGCCCGATATCAACGGGACCAAAGTGCGTCTTTCCGAGGTGAACTCAAAGCTGATTCTGCTTCACTTTTGGAATTCGGCCGACCCTGCCGAGAAGATGATGAATCTGGAGGTGCTTAAGCCTCTTTATGAGAAGTATCATGCCGCAGGCTTTGAGATTTATGCGGTTAGTCTGGAGACGGATAAGGCCGCTTGGGGTTCGTCGGTTTTGGCTCAAAAGCTGCCTTGGATTAACCTGAACGATGGTCTTGGGGCCGCTTCGCCCTCCGTTAAGCTTTATAATGTTACCGCTACTCCTACCAGCTTCTTGCTTGGAGATGGCGATATTATTGGCATCGCCGGCGAGAGTACTCTTGAGCGTGAAATTCAAAAGCATCTGAAATGAAACGTTTAGCCCTTCTGCTTTCCCTTCTTGCCTGCTGCCTTTCCGCTAGTGCTCAATTTAGCGTTGGGGCGGGCTACAGGGGGTCTTATAAGACCTATAACTACCGGAATGTTTGGTATAATGGGTTTTATTTTGGGGGTGATTATCTGTATGGACTCGGCTCTCATAGTGGCGTGAGTGCGGGTCTATATTATTCTCGCCAGACGCACGTTAGCAATTCTGTGACAGACAGCTCTCTTGATAAGGAAGAGCGGATTGTGGATAATTACCTTGCTCTGCCGCTGAATTATGTTTTTGGGCAGGATTTGGGGTCTAATTACAGGGTTTCGCTTTTTGCTGGCCCGGAGCTTTGCTTGGATGTGTTGTCGTATACTAAGACACGGCTGCAATCGCTCCATGGGCAGGGACTTACGAGTGTTGATAATTTTGCTTCCGATGCGAATTATAGGCGGTTTGATATTATGCTTGGGGGTGGGGTTGCGTTTGACTTTTATTGCTTTAGGCTAAGCGCCGGTTATAATTATGGCATACTCGACCGGGATGCTTCGGACGAGGGGCGTTTGCATCGACATGGTATGTTTGTGGGGCTTGCCTATAAGTTTTAGAATAGTTTTTTGCCGACTGTGGCGACGAAGTCTTTTAGGTAGAACGGTTCGAAGTACGCTAGGTCTTCGAACTGTTTTTTTTCGTACTTTTCCAGCGCTGGTCTTAGCATTGCGCTTGCTTCTGGGTAACATTGGATAAACTCGGCTCTGGCTTGACGCTCCGAACCTTCGTCATCCCCGACCTTCACCCCGTCATCCCCGACCTTCACCCCGTCATCCCCGACCTGTTCGGGGATCTCCCGGCCTTCTGCTCCGGCGGATTTATTTTCGGTGCGGTAGCTCCGAAAACCAAATCCGCACGTCGCTTCACTAGGCTCTCGCTCGCCCAGTACTACCGGGGCTATCTTTTCGGCACCGTCGCCAATGAAGACGACCCGTCCTTTGGCTAGATACTCGGCAAAAGAGTTGCTATCCACTACGACAGGTGCTACCTCGGTAAGTCGCTTGCCGTCAGCACTATACACCGCCGTATACACCTCCATTCTTCTAGCGTCAATCACTGGGATGAGATACTCAATATGGGCTTGACGCTCCGAACCTTCGTCATCCCCGACTCCGTTCGGGGATCTCAGTGCGGTTGGGAGGGGACCCCCGGTCAAGCCGGGGGTGACGACTGTGCCACCGGGGGTGACGACTGTGCCACCTGGGGTGACGAATGCGTCCAGATACTGCCAAACGAGGGTATCGAGAGTGCCGATGCCAATGATGGGTAGCCCCGCTCCGAAGCCAAGGCCCTTGGCGGTAGAAACCCCCACACGAAGCCCGGTGTAGGACCCTGGACCCATGCTAACAGCAACCGCATCACAGTCGCTAGCCTTAAGCCCGCACTCGTCAAGCATCTCCTTGACAAAAAGGGCCGTCTTGCTCGCATGCGCACGGGGCTCATCGCTGCGGCGGCTCGATATAATGCGCTCCCCGTCGCAAATGGCGGCGGAGCAAAGGGCCGTTGCGGTCTCTATGAGAATAATTTTAGGCATTGGCGGTGCTGCTTGTAAAGAGCTCTTTTAGGAAGGGGAACACCACATTTGCGGCATTCTTAAGAGCGGTATACACTACCGAAGCATCCAGGGTCTCGGCACTTACGATGTTCACCTTGGTATTGACTATATCGAAGAAGTAAATAACCAGTCCAATAATCAGAGCGGTCTTAAGAAGAGCGAACACAACCCCCAGCAGGCGGTTGATAAACCCAAGCGAAAGCTCCTTTAGGGCCTTTACTATCAAACTTCCTATCAGCTTGAGTACCAATACGATAACCACAGCAATAAGGGCAAAGGCCAGAATATTCAGGGCCGAAGATTCCCAGCTTAGGTGCAGCGAAAGCCACTCGGCGACGGGGGCGCTGAACTTAAAGGCCAGCCAGCCGCCAAGCACGATTGACACGATTCCAACCAGCTGCTCCACGAATCCCTTTGAGATACCCCTAACTATTGCAGGGATGAAGAATAACAGAAGAATGATATCAAGTGTTCCCATTTTGTTAAAAACCGCAGAAATGATTATATTTGCAAACTATAAACACTGCAAAATTAGCTAAAAAATATGACATTCAAAGAATATAAGCGTCTGGATTTGGTTGATACCGCCGACAGGGTGCTCCAAAGGTGGAAGGAGCATCATGCTTTTGAGAAGAGTTTGGAGCTTCGAGAGGGTGCTCCCGAGTTCATTTTCTTCGAAGGACCCCCGTCCGCCAACGGTATGCCGGGCATTCATCATGTAATGGCCCGCTCAATCAAGGACGCAGTGTGCCGATATAAGACCCAAACCGGTTACAAGGTCCGCCGCCGCGCCGGC
>Ga0181612_182226_pt1 | contig 16076 bp, 7 predicted proteins | sample HoacroProtozoa21_FD_119630 | JGI IMG/M metagenome (GOLD analysis project Ga0181612, IMG submission 119630) | Hoatzin crop microbial communities from Cojedes, Venezuel. Combined Assembly of Gp0051906, Gp0051904, Gp0051908
GAAATTCTCTAAAAAAACATTTCCAACTTTACACCTTTGTGTTGAATAAGTGTGTAGCATCACAGGTGTGTGTGTGTGGGGTTTGTGAGTGTGTGGGTGGCTCTTTTCCCAGACACTGGTTGAAGAATTCTTGTCACATGGCTGTAGTTCTCACAGTGCATGCAGAGGATGGTTTCAAGAAGACTTTCTAAATGCAGAGCTGGTAAGATGTATTGATCAGATGCACTTCCTGACATGTTGTCTTGGACTCGGAAGAGAAGCAGCCAGCATGCTGGTTTGAGGGACTTTAACTAGCAAATGTTCTGAGCCATTGTCTATATACAGAGAAACAGAACTTTGTGAGACTTAAGCATCTATTCAAAGTATATGCTTGGATGTTGATCTGTGGAAGTTTTCCCTAACTTTTTTTTCCCTCCAACCATCAAGACTTTTAATCTGAACTTGAAGTTTACCCACCCAGTGCAAATGAGGCCTTAGAAAAAGAGTAAATATTGGATTGAGCTGAAAGCACCATTAAATATTGAAGGAATCTTGGAATTGCAAGTGCCTGGAGGAAAGAGTAACCATTTAGTAGGACAGTCATTAAAGAAAATGAGATGTTACATCCCAGATAAGAAATTACTCAAAATATTTTAGAGGCTGATTAAAAGTAGGACTTAGCTTAGACAATCTGAATCTGTCTTGGAGGACAGATATATTTCTAGAGACAAAAATTTGGCTTTGAATACTCCCAAGATCAAGCTTTGGCAACATTGTGATGGTATCCCCTAACCTTGGTATAACTCTTCACTCTGGAATGAATGCTACTGTTTTATTTGCTGCCAAGCTTCCAGTTGCCGCAAAGGAGAAGGTGAGGTTGGCTATTGTAACATCTGGATTCTGAGTTAAAGTACTCAGCAAATGGGGCAGATGTTGAGCATGGCATATGTAATGCTTATTTGGATATACTGTTGAGTCGTTACCCCAGGCTTTGATGCTAGATGCTGTCTTCAGGAGTGGTAAAAGACGGCTAATTAATGGCCAGTTTGCCTTCTCTTTCATTGTGTGTACCACAGTGAAACATTAAATGTACTTCTATTTCATGTTAATCCACTTAGCATATTCTTATTTTATGCAAAAATTTGCTTCTGTCTTCACCGCTGTGACCTTTCACTATTTTATTTTGATCAACCTTTTCTGTGGAAGTTGATAGTAGGAGGAGATTCTGTGACTTTGTGTTAATATATTTTTAACTAGAGGCAGATTAAAACTATGATAAGGTGGTACAGCTGTGCTCTGCAGTTTGCCCTCAAGCCTTATGCTTCAAGCAAAATGAGGGGCTGGGGAGAGGTGAGGGGACACAGAGGGTTTCTCCTTGTCCTCATGAACACATCAGACTCTTCTCAGTGGTCTACGTTGAAGTCTAACACACGTGCATTCAAACCTAGAGCTCAGCAGGTGCTCCTGGTTCCTCCAACCTGGACGTAGTTCCAGCCAGTAGGGCCTATAGACTAATGGCTTCAGAGGTTCTACATGCATACAAGTGTATTTAGTACTGTTTTGAGACGTTCTTCTCTTGAGATGCAGAATTATCTCCTCCCCGCTGCTGGGTTGGTGTTATGTGGTGTCCCACATGGACTCTGTGGGTGATGTTAAAAGGCAAAAAATACAGATAATGCACATAGTGTTTTGTGAAAGTCAAATACTGAATAGCCAAACATGGCCTGGAAAGAGACTAGAGGATAATTTCAACCCAGAGTAGCTTGCTCATAATAATCAGTTTGACTATAAAGTGAAGTGGTCAATCCTTGCTGCTTACCCTAGTGTTTTTTGGACTCTCTTCAAGCTCAGGGAATCATTACATCTGTTTATACTATTTCATTTTAAGTTTACTTCACACCATATAGACAAGAAGTGTAAGTTAAAATTAAAGCCAGCTTGTATACTAAAGTGTGTTCCTTTGGCAAGGAGAAAAATCGATTTTGTGGTAAATTTTACAAGCATGAAGTCTCATGATAACAGGAACCGAATATAGTGTCACCCCAGACATGGCAACAGCAGTGTCTTGTTGGAGAATGGAAAGGTTATGACAGGTAAAACTCAGAAGATAAAAGCGGTTATAACTGCTTGGTGTGTTATTTTACAGGCAGGGGAAAAGGCTGGTTTTAATTCATCCCTAAAAGAGAAAATGTATTCAATGTAAGATGGGGGTGGCTAGACAACTGTAAGGAGAATAATGTGTAAGTGTTGAAATGCAGTACGTATTGGGGGGAAAGCAGAATGAGTCTTAGGAATAAATCTAGGACACCAATTTATTTTTATGATCTTCCAGGGAATCCTAAGCCAGTCGAGCTCTTAGTGATTCTTACCTCACATCCAAATTAATTCCTCTGTGTGTGTCCAACTCCTGCCAAGTGGAAATGCAGGATTGCTGGTAACAGCCTGTAGAGCTCCCCATCGCCTGCCTTTCATGGGCCACTCGAAATGTTGTGCTGTGTGTTTGCTGCTGTCCCTTTGGCCGGTACCGTGAGGAGCCGCTCTGGTGAAACGGGCATAAACAGCTACAAATTGACTTTCAAGTGGCTGTCAGACACCTAGAAACCCACAGCTTCTGCTTAATGGAAGCACGAAGCCAACTCTGCGAAACCCTGAAGGCAGCTGGAGTTACAAATGTGACTGATGTAGCTATTCCACTGAGATACAAACATACACTGTATTCGGAGCTAGGCTTGCCATCAAACTCACAGCAGAGCTCAGTGTTTCCAAGTTAAATTAGGAGGACTTAATCCTTCTGAAGGAATATTTGTGTGATTGCAGAGAAGGGAACCTCTTGCCTTCGTTGTAAGTTGTTATAAATAGCTCCCCAGAAAAAGGAACCTTTGCCACATCCGTGAAATCTAATATATGTAATATTTCAGTCGTTTTGACACAGCATGACTTCAGCCACTGATTAGATCTGTGTCCTGCATATGCATGCATAGAACGCAGTGACAGAGATGGATATGCTTTCTCAGCTGAAATAATATCAAGTTTTCTTAACACTAAATTATTTTAAGCATATGGTGCAGTAAGCTTTTTATTTGGTTTATCTTAATTGTTAAACCAGATACAAAATGTGTGCTGATATCTTGCCTTATTCCTTTTTGAAAAGTCTCTTGGAACATTAATCTTCCCACAGACCATGTCTGCAGCTTTCCTCCTGAGCTCAGCAGGAAAGTGAGATGCCTGCTGAAGGCCTTGTAGGATCCAAACCTGCATGTTTTGAAAATGTCAGTTTTACTGAGGGCTTTCTCTCGTGAATTCTCATTGCAAATAAATGATCCTGCAGAAAAGGGGAGACACTGAAGCACTGGAAAATAACAAAATCATAATCCAGCTTTCCAGCAGTACTCATAAAACTGAAGAGAGAAGGAAGCCAATGAAATAACACCTAAGAGAAGTACTTAATTACTGTGTTCACCCTTCTTACACTTGTTTTTAAATTAATCTATTGGGTTTTTTCCCAAACACCATAATGTAAAAAGACTCAGAATACTAAACAGTCTTACACAGGCTGATGTGATTTTTACATACCTCTTTATACCTGATGTGTTGCACAGAAAGCCTACTTTATAAATTCAAGGAAACGTTTTGCATTTAGCATTTCTGATTTGTTGATACCTCCTCACTAAGGAGCAAAGGCTTTTCAACCCATTATGTTTAAAAAACCCCACCACTTGAATTCAGAATGAGGGTGAACATATAGCCTTTTCACTAGTCTAACTGGACTGGTTTCTAATCCTACTTTAAGATGATCCATGGCAATTGGCTCTCATAGCCTCAGATATCAGCTATTTCTAGAATGGATCATGCAAGAAGGCATTGTACTTAGTGGTCTGAAAATTATTTCTGCGAATATGTATACTCAGCCTCCTAAAAAAGTATGTGAAAGGATGTAATGTAGGTGCAATAGTGTTTCTCACTGTTTGTTTCTCTTGGCTTAACTGTTAACTCTTTACAAGCTGCAAGGAAGAGAAATCTGAGCTGCATGGAATTAGGGTTGACACAAGCTGAGTAGCGTTGCTGGGTACCTTTGAGGGAGGAAAGACTCATACTACCCATTTTCAGCTTGCCTGAACTAACTCACCATGCAAGTGTAGCTTCTGTTTCGTGACCAGCACGTGCCTGAAAAAATCAGTTTAGTTTCTCAGTGTGCCTGTGAGGTGGGGATTCTTGACACCTTGTAGTGAGGAAAGCTGAAGAACCAAGAGGACACATGACTTAATGTTCCTGGAAATCCATACTCCTCAGCCATTATAAAGAACATCTCCATACTTGTAATCCTGTACCTTAAGAGAAATCTAACTGAACTTCTATGAGTGTTACTTCAGCAACTTTGTGGCACTTCAGTAAAATACTTCTTTTTTTCTGGCCCGTTCTGTGGGACAATGCTTTCACAAGACAGCCCCGTATTAATATATGAGCGTGGAGTTAGGCTGGCTCTGATGCTCTCCTAGTCTGTACTAATGCGAGTAGGAAGTGGGGTGAACCCTCAGCTGTTCAAAAAACTCCTACTGCACTCCAAAACTTTCACTGACTTTGAAGTCAGATGTTTGACACACAAACGCTCTAGTTCCTTGCATGATATACTGTTAATCTAGCTGTAGGGTGTCATAAGGCTTCCAAAATCCATAGGTTTCTAAGTAGCAATAATGATTAGATAATCTTGATTTACAATATAGTAAATCAGTATGGAATCCACAATATTCGGTGCTATATCTGTGATACATAAATGCTTAGCCTACATAGTTTTTCTGTCACCATTATAGCCAAGGAAGCATTGCTCACATCTCTCTAAATCTGTAGTTTCTCCCTGCTGAAGGAAACAGCAACACTTAACTGCAAATCATGCCATAGTTTTGTGAGAAAATGGAGTAGCGGACCTCACTCAAATTTTGAGACAGAGCTGTCTCTTGCAAGAGTGAGCTCTTTGGATCTCTTGGAAGATGCACTTTAGTGAAATCCAAGGTAAAATGGATTATTGAGGAATGCTCCTTTCCACTGGCAAGCAAAGCAGCTTCAGCGTGTGGCTTGATAAAAGAAAGGAATGAGGAGAGTCATGAGAGCTTCAGAGAAGGAATTTTTGTTTAGGCTTTCGGGTGGGGGCTGGGGAGGAGAGCCCAAAGCACATCAGAGCTGATCTAGAACAGAAGTGTATTGTAGCCGTGCCTAATCCCTACGCTGCTCATACACTGTATCCTTTTACCTAGAAGTCATGTCACTAGTCCTGAAAGAGAAGGATGTGAACAGTATCCCTGCAAGGCAGTCAGGGACAGCTGGAAGAAGCTCCAGCTTTTCTCTTGCCTCTGCAGAGCTTTGGCTTCCTCTGACACCCAGAGGTCTGCAGACTGCAGGCAGTAACTTTGGGCAGTCTCCTGCTGTAACATCCAGATCCATTATGGCTCTCACCTGCTGCTCAGATAGACCTGCTGCATGGCCCATCAGCCTGTTCATAAGAGATTTTACAGCACTTTATGTGCCATTTATTTCATGACTAGATGTGCTCGGGGCTTCATTGTAACTCCCAAAGATGCTGCCACGCAACCAAAAGTAACATGAGGCCAGCAGAACGCTGATAGCTTGTCAAAAACAAGGGAGGATGGACTCTGACTTGCCGGAGGGAGAGCTCCTGGCTGCCAAGAGTCTTGCTGAGGGGAAGTTTGTCACAAGCATCATCTGATCTTCCTGGGAGATGCTCAGGCTGTGCTTGCCCCGGGACATGTCTGTGGGACATTGCTGGCTGTTGATGCCTGGTCTGCCCCTGCCCTGCAGCAAACACGGTTAATCCATCACTTGAAGCTCGGGATGAAAACAGCACTGCAGCCAACAAACACAGAGAAGCTGCATGATTAGCCCCTCTGCGTTGGCTTTGGGAGGCTGCTTGTGTCATCTGCTGAGACAGCAGCTGATCTTTGACAGATGTATACTGGAAATGGAAGTATGATTAAGGAGACAGGATGAAGCCAGAGATGATAGAGGGCTTTATTTACTTCTTCTCAGGTCTTATTTCACGAAGATTTTAATTTTCTCAAAGTAGATATATAAAAATGGAGAAAGCCAGCCTACAGGTTTAAAAGGGCTCACACTTTTTTTTTACCAGTGCTTTCACTTGCTACCCTTCAGCTCCTGGTGCACTGCTCACTTCTGTCACGCTGAAATCTAGAGCAAAATTTCTAGGCGAAGTTGATGATCGTGTTTCCTTAAGTGCCCTTTGCTAATCAAAGGTAATTGCAAAGTTAGAATGGTTTCACTGATAGTGGGCTAAATGCTTTTGCAGTCAGCTGGTGTTCTGCAGGCTTGTCCTCATGAGGATGAGGAAAGCTCACTAAAAATGGAAATACCAGACTTTTTGCAAAGCTTATTTGTTCTTTTTTCTAAAAACAATTTATCCTAATCCCAGAGCAGAAAACCTAACTCTTACGCAGAAGGAAGATAATTTATGTTGAACATTTAATGTTCGGTAGTCAGATTGTTGATATTTGATGGTGGGATCCTGTATCAAGGGTATTTCCAAGTTCAGGTAAGAAAATTTCAAGTGGTGAATTTCCTGTTCTTCCTTCAGCTAATGCTTTTGTCATAGAAATGACCTCCAGTATATCTGACTGCACAAAGAAACTAGGACTGCTCCGCAACTGTTTTAGCCAATTGTTTAAAACGTGTAAGAAGCTTTTAATCAGAGTTTACTGAAATAAACCAAAGAATTGCAAGGTTATGATGTTTGTACATATTCTTGGCCTAACATATGCAGCTTTGAAAGATTTGTTTGTAATTCACCAATTCTTATGAAAACCACTGCTTTAATCATTTTCAAACTAAAAACATGGTAGCGCTAGAAAAAAATGAATTATTAAAAGGGTCTGTTTTCGTACTGCATAAAGATCTAGCATATGTTTTTAACTTATAGAAAATAATTGGAGGGGGAAAAAAATCACAGAACACAACTCACCTTTAAAACACCAAGCTGCGAAGGTTCTCATTGGGATGAATGTTTCTGGGACAGCAGAACAGTGCCACTAGCCTAAGGGGATATTTGACATCAGAGCCCACCTATAAGACATAGTACACATGCCTTCACCATGTGAAAATCACACACTTCATAAGTGAAGCTTATTAAATTGTGAGTTTCTTCTTTTTTTCATGAAACATAAGCATTACATTTTTTTTTTTAAAGAAACTGCTTGCTTGAATGAATTCAAGTGAACTATTTTTCATTTTTTAATTCTGTTCAGTGCTTACAGACCTCAGGCTGCAGGGGATTGTTACTTGGTGCTTTCATCTGGAGCTGTGGAGGTTGGCTGTGATTGATCTCACAAGTTTCCCCTTGTTTCCTGACTGGCCGGACAATGCTGTTTTGTTTCTTTTGCCAGCTGCTTGAGGAGTAATTCCTGTAACCACGACCAGGGTGCTGCCGCTGTGTTTCTGTTGGGGAGAGGATCAGATGACTAGGAATTCTTTTAAAATTGAAAATTGCTTCCTTTGAACTCCCCCAGGTCTCATTTCTGTGTAGGTTAGGCTGCTTTAAGACTTCTTGGTTCAGGTGCAAGTTGAAAATGTAAGCAGGCGTCTCATCACATGCAGAGAAAGATCTCTGTATGTGTGCATGGGTGCCCAGAGAAATCCCTGGCTGTTTCGGGGAGCTGCTGTGGGTTCTGGCAGGAGGCCTGGCCTGTGCTGAGCGGCCCCCTGCAGCCGTGGTCCTCCCCTGCTGAGAAACCCTGGCTGCCCCAGTCTGGCTTTGATTTTTTGCAAGCGTAATAGGCAATTTATTCATAACAAAACTGACCGGTTTGCACTGTTTAGAGAAGGTAAGTCAGGAGGAGAGAAACAGCAAAAAAGTCATCTATATGCAGATGGAATTAGGTAAGTCTAAGAATCTGCATTCTCAGACTCGCCTAATTCCTCAGGAGTTGCAGTCCACCAGGAAAAGCTGGCAAGCCTTTTCTCACACACCTGAGCAAAAATACTTTTTAGCAGAGATAACTGCCCACAACTATTCCTGATACATTGACTAGATTAAATACACCCTCAATTTATTCTTACACTATGCAGTGAGGTGAACAAAGTATCAAGCACAGGGGTTTACTCGTACAGTACAGCCCTGAGTCTCTAACTCCAGAAACTCCCAGACATGGATGTGATCCTCCATCTTGGGAACGAAGTGTACCAACTACTGAAGCCACAGTAACGTGGTAAGGACTATGAAAGGGCAACTTTCAGTGCCAGGCTTGTACTCTGAACTTAGCAACTTGCTTCTGTCTTCTAAAACCAGGCTTTTGTTCTTCAAAAACTTTGATTTAAATGGCAGAAAAATGACACTATGCTTTTCCAGCAGGTAAAGCACAAAGCATAACATATTGTTTCTGTCAGCAAGCTTTGAGTATTTCTGTTTTACCACAGAAAACTTCAGTGTTGGTGATCTTTGCTAGTATTTCTGCAAGCTTACATGTTTGGGAAACTATTTAGTGAGGCATGATATAGCTCAACACCACCAAGATTTTCTGCAAGTATATTTCACATTGACGTAGTTTTTAAATCTTTATTGTGAAGTTGTTACTGGTTTACTGTTTTGGGCTGCTTTGATAGCCCTGTGTTTTTAGAGCAAGAACTCAATGGATTTGAAGAGCAGGTAAAAATAAGCATCACACATCAAGCGTTCTCATAAAACCACCCCAAACCTGTTCTGCCTGTGAACCAAACTAAGGGGTGTCTCAATGGCTTTCTCTTCATGCACTAATCTTCCTGTGGGCTTTGCCTGTCTTATTCTACACTCACATGGAATAAATATTGATAATCCATGTCTAAGCTGTATTGATTTGCAAAGCATAGCAGTGGCCTGTCCACATTTGAACTGCTACCCCTTGAAAAACTCTGATAGAATGGTGTCAGTGTTATGCACCGGTGAGCAATTTAGAGGAAGGAAAGAGCCACATGAACAAAGCCGTACAAATTTGTTCATATATAGTTACAGCTGCCAGTTTCATTAGTATTGTCAGACATTGCTGACCTCCTCTGTAGTCACCAGCTATTCAGCTGAGGAAGCTGGGCATGCACAGCTGAGGTCAGACTGCAGGCTTACATTGATGCAACCTCACTGACTTAACTAGATATGACTGAGAGCAGCATGTGGCCACCTAGATGACTTGGAAGATAGGCCAGGTCCATTCTTTCAATGGATAATTGTAGACCTCTCCGTTCAGAAGCTGCTTGTGGGTTGTAAGCAGAAGAGAAGGTGAAACCTCGCTATACTCACGATGTGAAATCCAGAGGGGCACAGGATTCGGGCACACAAAGGTTTTCTGTTCTGATCTTTAGGCCACCTTTGAAGGCTCTGAACTGCAAGCAGGGCAACTTGCATTGGGTCAGCAGATGATGCATCTACCCTCGCTTCATGGAGGCTGTGCAGGCCTGAAGCGATTTGTATGGAGGTTTTGTTTGCACACATGTTGCCATCTGCAGTAGAGAAAGGTCAGAGGCTTCAGGAGCAACCTGTCCTTCCCTGTAGGAAGAAGTGGAAATGTAGAATAGAGGGGTGCAGTGGGCAGTGGAGGGCACCCGTGTCATCCACTGTTGCAACATGAGATAGTCTCTACTTGCAAGATGAGGCTGCCTTCTGCTGTTAGTAGATTTGGTGTGTGGCTCTGGATCCTACTCTGGATAATAAATCCCTAAAATCTGTGGGTATGGACATAGATGCTGGATCTAATCAGTGATAGATGATTTTGGAAAAAAAAAAGGCAATTCAGCCTTGTAGTCTGTTAGGGATTTCTGCTCCTACAGCTGGGATAATGGAATGGCTTGTGAAATAATTCAGGTTTACAACCTGAGTGTTACAGCACAATGAAACTGGTGTTGGGTTAGAGTAAAAACCCAAGAATGATGAAAAGCAGACATGTTTATATAGAAGTGTAGAGGTACAGAATGGAATATACAAAAGCTGTATGTGATAATTCATTTGCGGCACTGTGCTGTTCATACACCTGCTTGGGTTCTCAGTTCAAGCTTTCCAAGTTAAAGATGCCACAGTGATTGTAAAAGACATGCTGTGTTTTGTATCATTTACGGTTGTGGATTTCCTTCCATCTCTAAACTGCAATTAAATGTTCCTATCATCCTGTAAATTAGCCTTTCTCTTTTAAACATCACATTTGCAACTCTATGTTCATATGATCCTGTAATTATGTAACTATTTTCATTTCGGCACTGATTCAGCAATGTACTTATGCATATGAATAATCTCTTTGAATCTAATGGGGCGCCTCACATGCTTAAAATTAGGCATGATTTAATTACTTTGCTAAATCAGCAGCTATGCTGATATACATAAATGGGGGTAAAGCAGGTGGCTTGCACCTACTGTAAACCGTTATCGAACTGGACACTTCTAAACTCCAGTTTTACCTTCTTTAAATGTTTTCAGCTGAATCATAGTATTGGAGACACCATATGGGAGGTATTCAGATTGAATCATATCTTTTAAAACTGCATTTTCTTTAGAGGCAAAGCAGTTTTAAGGGAGTTAAGCCCTCCCTTGCTCTGCGTGCTCTCTTGAAGTTGACTGCCCTTTCAGGCATGCCGTTGCAACTGGTTGCAGACCAGCACCAGTGAGGAATTTTTTCCATAAAAAGTAAATATCTGTGCTTATCAGGCTACTACATGATCTTGTATTGCATAGGTATATCTGAGATGGTGATAAACCATGGTGCATGAAGAGGAACTGATAGTGGAGGTGGGAAGACTTGGGGCCACCTCAGTCCACTACACTACTGAAGAAAATATATGTATATATCTACATCCTCAGAAATCTCTGGTGTGGTCTTCTATCCTAAAATCACATAATGTCCAGGACCTATAATTTAAACAGTTTTAATCAAAGCATATCCATGAGGTCTCTAACTTTTACCTTATGCTATATGAACTAGGAAACTTGAAGCATAACCACTGAGTTTGAATTACAGCTTTTTTATATTCAGAAGAAATGGGACAGCAAGAAGTACTCTTCAAGAAAATGGGAACATAATGAAATGAAACTTTGCAGACCACCTTTTTATCACAGAATATGGAAGTCTCTACCAAGCATCTCCAATTTTCACATTAGAGGCAAACAGGCAAAGTTTATCGAGTTAAGTACAAATGAATGATTTCTGTGAGGCCCAGTTTGTGGTAACTTTAAAGAATTTTTCTTAATGTCATAATGTCTTGCCCTAGCATAGAAGAGCTTTCAGAGGGCAATGGTCTTACCCCGAGTCAAAACAGGACTGATAGGTTTGATATCTTTGGTACTTACACACTGATTTCTTTACAAAAACATCAAGACACAATCAAAATTCTCTACAACAGGGCAGACAGGGACAGAATTCTGTCCCAAAGTCAGAATTTAATCTTGGCACACAAAGAGCACAAAAAAGTGCCAAAATATTCCTAAAGAGTGTTTTCATGACACAAAATCCATACAACAGTTATTAAAGTTCCCATTGGTGGCTTAATATCCACTAACAGAGATGGACTTACCTGAAAGTGTGAATAATGAGAGGCTGCCCAGACAAAAGTTTATGGAACAAGGTGGCAGTCTGCAGGGAGCCTGGATCCCAATTAAAAGGCCAGTGCACAGCCCCATAAAAAAGACAAAAAGAGTAGAGGAGAGATATTTGTACTCCTTGGCTAGGAAATCTGTTTGGAGATGGTCACAGAGTGAATAGGAATGGACCCCTTATGAGATAAAGAGGCTTTAGAAAGGATCAAAGGAGAGGGGATTTGCTCTATTTGTTTCACAGATTAGGTTTTGAAAAATAGATCAGTCTGTGAAGAAAAGGCCTGATTATTGGTTTCTAGCAGAAGTTCTTTCATGCAGGTTTTAATAGTAGGGGCCTGGTGGTGCTAACACTGCTAGCAAAATGACTAGTGTTCTCTAAGGCATTGCTGGAATAATTTGCCATCTTGCCAAGCTCAGTCCATAACTTTACCAAATGTTTTTTTGCATCAAAACCTTACCTTCTGCTTGAACATATCTTCTAAGCATTTAATGTTGATTTACAGATTTGCTTGGATAGAGAATAAATACCCTTCATCTAGTAAGGCATGCTTTTTTGCTGAATTTCTCTAGCTTCAGCTATCAGACATCATATGAGTCAGTTAAATAGGTCTTTTTATATCTCATTCCACCAAAAAGATCACTGAGGTACTATATATGATATAGAAAAGCTTCTTTACCTTCTGATCTTCTAGCAGCAGTCACCTCTGACTCCAGAGCTAGGCTACTGTAGTACAGGGAATCCAATTAAACAGTCTCTGTGTAAGAAAAACATAGCAATGTTTACCACTTTGGAATGTAATTTAGCTACCTAACGGCTATTCTATGCAACCTAAAATTTGGATTATAAAGCTCCTGTTACTGTTTACCTATGCAGACTAGAAATGAATGCTGTTTTGCATCAAAAACTTAGTCTTGCAAGTCAGAGGAAGGAACACAACTTTTTTTTTGTTTGATCCTCGTTTTGTAGTCAAGCACTGAGACTGCAGTGTGCCCACAACTTGGATGCCACCACAGTGAATTTCCAGGTACTTGGCCGCAGTTGAGTAGTGGTGCTGGCTTCTCACATGCTGCAATAGGAAGAGCTGAGTACCAGGGGAAGGATCCAAAAACTATACAGCTCCTCTGTCTCCATGTAATCTGAAAGAAAATAATGAGGAAATCTGCAGGTTCTGCATCTCTTTAGGTCTCTGGATTTTACTTGTGGCTTCATGACTTTCTCCAGTTAGGACCTCAAGTCCAATACCTGTGTTTAATAATAGTCGTCTTTGTTTCCTTGCAAGAATGTGAAGGGTGGTTTTCTCTGAAAACATTGCTCAAGAACTGTTTTTGTGTATTTTGTTGCAAGTTTTAACTGGTGAGTGGGAAAAGTCTTCAGTAATGTATGTTGAAAGAACATGGGTGGTCCTCATTTTCTGCGAGATGACTATTTTGAACATATAGTTATTCATATTATTTGCTTTCTCAGATCTTTCACAGTTCCAGTAAAAGGGATAGGGATTATGGCTCGTTGTTCCTGTGCTTTCTTTTTTGTGGAATCCCTTGGGTGAGAAGGGACTTCAGGAGGTCTCTGATTCAACCTGATGCCCAAAATAGAACCAGCTCTCAGATCAGGCCAGGCTGCTCAGGCCTTTCTCCAGGCAGGTCTTGAAAACCCCCATGGAAGGAGGTTTCTTTTCCTTTCTTCTCCCATGGATGACAGCTGTTATCCTGGTGATGAGTCCATTCTCTTGAAGTGAACAGGCCGAACAGATCCTAAACAGAATTGGAGAGTTGATATTTTATAGAACAAATGGTGGTAGCAGCATCACGTTTGCTACCAAGCCTGCAGCCACTGCTACAGCCTCTTAAGGCATCCAGACCTGCCAGTGGTTGTCAGGTGCCTTCTGAGAGTTTCTGCTGGAGTAGGGGTTTCAGGAAGTGCAAGTAGGGATTGACTTTATGGTTGATTTAATGGCAGTAGATAAAGTAACTTCTATTGCTATTTAACTGTGTGTCTTATTTACAAACATAGGGACACATCTTCTCTGTAACATACTCTCCCCTTCTTGTCAATAGTGTTTTCCTATTTCAGCTCCTTGGCGTTCTCAAAACATCCTTCAAAAACTGTAGTCAAGTTACATTGTGGGCAAAACTCTTTATAGAAATTAGAGGACAAAAGGTTCATTAATACTGATGAATAATGAATCATAGGATGTTGCCCTTAGATAAACCAGCTATAAACATTAATACAAGTGACCATTTAATGTAAACACAAGTATGATGTTCTAATTTATTTTTTGTTTCCTTCTGTTTGCTAATTCATTGATTTATTAAATTGCTTAACTGGAAAAAAGACATTGCAAATAACAATTTCATTTGTCATACATTTATAAAAGTTTAATAGTTTAGGAATTGAAGAGTGGAGGTCTGTTGGAATGGCGCTACCACCTGTGCAACATGATTTTCACAGCTTGCCCTTATCTTCTCATTGCTCAAGACTTGGATCAGCCCGGGGCTCATAATAACCTCTGGCTTGTGTGTACTCTGTCCATGCAGGACAGGGATGAAACAGCTCGGACGAGCCTCCTACCTACCGCGTGTCCTACCATCTATGTCAGTAACCAGTGTACTGAAGGAAGAACTAAAAATACCTCAGGCCCCACCTTGCACTAGCAGATGGGTTGAGACATAATAGATTTAAGGACGATATACATCAGAATCTTTGTTCCGCTGAATTGTATAGCACACAAGGTGCAGAAATGTTATGCTTGGTGCAGCTGTTGGATTCTTACTAGTATTGCTCTGATTTCTCGCTGCTTATTAAGAAATTATTCACACTTGTGATGAGCATCATACAATGATGAGTCATACAATAGCTTTTTTATGCTGGATCTTTCCAACATTCACGTAGCTGTTTTTGCTTTAAGAAAGGAAAGTGAGTCTGAGCAGCTGCTCAGCTCCTGCCTATTCCACTTTACTTTCACTTAATTTTCTCCTGACTTAAGTCTTCAGATGTTGGGCATCGAATTATTATGATGTAACCCATAAGCAGTAACTCATGATCGCATTACTGAAATGATTCATTATGGATTATAACCTTCAAGAATAGGAGGGTAGCTTCTAGCTGAGGAGCTTCAGTGCAGCTAGACTCTAAGCAGCCATCTCTGTTTTGTTTTGGGGTGAGGAAGCTGTCTAATGAGAGATCATCAAGGGTCCCGTGGACACAGGGTTCGTGCAGCATAAGCAAGCAGGCTGTACCATGAACAACTCCCAGAATTAATCTGTTTTCCTCTTCATTCAATAAAAAAGAAGGAAGAAGCTTTTCCCACTCTTAACCTCTTTATCCTGTTTATTCTTTACTTAAGACAGTCTGCTTTTTCCTGTTATTAAAAAAAGAGATCTGATTTTTTGCCTCATAATTTCTGTTCAATTAACCAACCCATTCATGGTATGACTCAACTGATCTTAAGAAAGTTGTATCAGTAATGAATTTGAACCAATGAGTTTTAAAGCAATAGACTGTTTTCTTATTTTCCTACATGCACTTCTTTCTTTAATTTTCTTTCCTTACAACTGGTGGTAACATTCTTATTTTGTATTATAAATACATGGGTATTTGTCTTCATAGGCTTGAGGGTGGTTTGCTTGCCACATCCTCAAATAGTCTGATTACCATGTGGCCCTGATTATAACCCATAGGCAGTACATTATCTTCAATCTTCTGAGTAAGAATTTTCTTAAATTTCATGATGCTTTTCAGAAAAAAAAGCCAATGTTACTTTCTTTTGTGTTTTGTCTTGTTAGCGGTCGTTGTCCCTGCTCCGTGGCCAGTGTAGTTTGCCTCTAGGGATTGAGGACGTGGATAAATGTGTTTTGACCATTAGAGCCCAAAACTGCCTTAATAGCTTTTGTGAAAATACATTCTAGGGGCCAAAATAAGCATTTGGATTTGATAGTCCCCATTGTGATATTCTCAGTGAACGCTGATGAGTGCTTGGAGCAGAAGCACCTGTGTGATGAGATGCCACAAGCGTTTGTCATGAATGCTATAAAAATAACTGGTATTTTTCCAGAGGTAATATCTGGTAAAGATTTAATATCCTCAGGTTTTTTTGTAAAACTCAGAAATCTGCTTAGAAGGGACAACGGAGGATTCTAGAAGAAGCTTGCAAGCAAAACATCCCTGAAACTTTTCTTGTTCTTGTTTTGCTGTGGACACTTGTTCAGCACCATGTGAGACAAAGGGAAAGGTGATATTCTTGGGCTGATGTCATAACAGAGGAGCTGAAAAAAGCTGCATAAAAAGCATGGACAGGAAGCTGAGAGAGGTGATTCTCCCTCTCTACTTTGCTTTTGTGAGAATCCCACCTCCAGTACTGCAGTTCTGGGGCCCCCAGCACAAGCCAGACATGTATCTGTTAGAGTGGGTCCAGAGGAGGCCACAAAAACTGTCAGAGGGCTGGAACCTCTCTGCTGTGAGGACAGGCTGAGAGAGTTGGGGTTCTTCAGTCTGGAGAAGAGAAGGCTGCGGGGAGACCTTATTGTGGCC
>Ga0181612_102623_pt1 | contig 16075 bp, 7 predicted proteins | sample HoacroProtozoa21_FD_119630 | JGI IMG/M metagenome (GOLD analysis project Ga0181612, IMG submission 119630) | Hoatzin crop microbial communities from Cojedes, Venezuel. Combined Assembly of Gp0051906, Gp0051904, Gp0051908
AGGCACGCGCACCCGCCGGCGCGAGGCCGGGGCTGACCTCTGCCGGACGCCGTAGCCCGCCGTTTGTCACCGGCCGCGGGGGGAAAGGAGCGTGTTTACTGGTGTTTTACTTTCCACTTGTAATATCCAGTGGCACGGGAGGAAAATGAAAACAATTGTTCATGCGGGGAATTTATGTGCTTCATCTGGCTGCGCGATCTCCACAGTTGCGCCGGTGCCACCGAGGGGCTGGGATCGCGTTTGACGGCTTTGGGCTACAGCAAAGTGGCTGCTCCAGCTGCTGTGAAGCCGCTGACGGTGCTTGTGTCGCTGTGCTTTTGTAGAACGACGTTTCGTTTGAATAGCAGACCTCTTCGGCTCGTTGTTTAGCAAATGCCTTCCCTCTGATGCAAAAAACCCCACTTTGGTTTTAAGGATATTTTCCTTTTATCCTTGGTGAAGGGAAGATTCCGATTTCTGATGTCTGCTGTGACATGCTGGGCACAAATTCATTCAAGTACCTAAACTAGTCTTGTTCCAGTTCCTGAGTTCTAGATGGAAACCATGCTTGGGTATTCTGCAAAGGGTTTCTGAATTCATTCCCATCGCGGGTTTGACACGGTGTTCGTCCTGTTCTCTTCCGTGCTTTACTTATTCAAATAGTCCCATTAAGATCAGTGGGATTATTCATGTAAGTAAGGCAAGTGGGAGTTGGGTTTGAATTTGAGGGAATTTTTTTCCCACTGTGCTTTAGTTGTTTTCGTCATGTGTTTCAACTTCTGTAAGGAATAAGCCTGTAATATTTTCTGATTTTGAGCACCATTTTTCAGATTTGTGTTAGCTTAAAATTTGTACGTATCAGTACACTTGCGTAAATCTATGTACAAATAAATTTTCCTTTCACTACTTGTTTACAGTATATTAACAATGGCAGTTTTATTAAACTGCATTACAATGTTGAATGCCCTATAATTTAATTCAGTTAAAATTTCTAGAAAGGTAAATTATGTCCTTCAATTTCACAGATTAAAGTAAATATGTATACACACACCAGATCTGGATTGTTAAATAAGAAGTTTATCTTTCAATATCTCCTCTGTGTCAGCAAATTCTGGTGGTTTAGTGATAATTTTTAGATGAGGCTTAAAAAAAATCTAAGTAATTTGTTTACATAATGGTACAAAGTGAATAGATGGGACAATAAGTATTATAGTATAATGTTTGGAATTTACATACCATTGTAAAGTTCATAAATGCATGACTGCTCTTAGTGGTAAGTGGCATTGCTTTACAAATACTGCTACGTATAGCAGTGTTTATCGGTAGATACTTTTCAGAGATACTGTAGGTGTGTGTATATAATAACTTTGGTAATAAATTACAAAATACTGTGATCTACTGAATGGATTTTATTCTTCTGCTGTACTGCTTTTATTTGTAATGTAGTTTCTCTTTACTTAACTTGCATGGTTTACAGATTGGCAGCAGAGCCAGATTACAGGGAAATCAAATAGGGTAATAGGGTGAAACTGCATTGAAAGCGGAGTTTACTGAAATTACAAAATTCTTTTAAGATTGCGTTCTGCAAATTCTGATTTCGTGACAAGTTTTTTGCTTTAGAAAGAAGACATTTCTCCGTGTGTGTGGAAACTGTTTGAATACTGCATCTAGAGCACAGAAAGTACAAATGTATTCTGTTTTGGTATGATGGTGATTAAAGGGTGTTGCAGTCCTGAGTTTGCCAGTGGACAGCAGAGTTTACAAAAGGCTTTACCTTGTTTTATGTTATATTTCTTATAGGCAGATCATACTTCTGTACTTATCAGTATTAGGACATATGAGTAAAAAAAAAAAATTGAGACATGTACAAAATAATACGGTTGCATAAAAATGCATACTATGTACTGACTAGTCGAATGTTACATAGCTAGATGTTATCTGAGGCTAATCCTGTTTTTAATGCCCAACCTAAGCACCCTGGGGCTTCAGGACCTATATTTAATTTATACATTGTAGCTGTCCTTTTGTTTCTGTAGAAGTGATACTTTTGAAATGCTTTTACTGTATCTGCTTGCTTAATTTAAGGGATAACATTTACTTGCTTAAAAGCAAGCTTGTAAAGTTACTGAAGGCAAGCAGCAGTCTCCTCCTGAGGTGAATGGAATCCTCTGTCAGCTACTTACAATTTACCCCACTTTCCCAGCAGCCTTACAAAGGAATTATTCAAAATTACATTTCCTTATTGCAAGTTGCCAAATTCCAAGGTGAGAAAATATTAAGATAATGAACAAGTATTTATGACACATTATTACCCTTTATGTATAAGAAAAATAATTTCTATTAAGATTAGTAAATATGACAAAACATGCATTATACTAGAACTGGACAGAAGATGGTTTGCTACTGAGATATGACACCTTTTTGAACAGGCAAATATTGATGGTGGAAGACAGGTATACATGTATATGTGGTATGTATTTGCGTGCAAAGAATTCTAAGATGCTGAAATGCTTTGGTTTTTGTGGCTGTTTTCAGTGAACACAGAATGATAAAAGAACTAAAGAATGTGAAATATTTTACTAATTTTATTTGCATTTAAGTTTTAAAAATCTCTTATTGCTTGAAACTGAAGTTAACTTTGTAAATTATTTATGGTAGCAATAATGCATGTTTTTGTTATTGAACTATATCTCTATAGTTCATCTAGTGAACAAAATCCTCCCTCAGCTAATTATAACTTACAGTATTTTCCCAGCAGTCTTACAATCAAATTATTCAAAATTGCATTTCTTTATTGCATATTGCTAAAACCCAAGACAAGCAAACATCAAGATAATAAACAATTATTTATTGCAAATTATTACCTAATATATAAGATTAACAGCTTGTAACTATTAAGATTAATACGTGTGGTAAACTGTATTTATTATACTTATTTTGTAGCAAATATCTTTGTATAAAACATATGTTTATGTATTGCAATTAATGAGAAAAAGTGTAAGATTAACAATTTAAGCTGTGTTTTGTTCTTAGATTTATGCACACTGTAAAATTTATTTATTGCACTTATTAAAAGTATTTAATGATGGACTTTTAGATGCTATATTTTTAATGTGCAAATATAAACTAAAGGAGTGTTAAATTACAAAATGGAAAATTATAACTGAAGTCAAAGGATCTAACTGTTTTCTGCTATAAATCTACTTTAAAATGATCATCACTGGAATTACAGAATGCTTAAATTGTGGCCTTTATAGTACATAATGAGTTGTGATTGAGTTTTCCTTTTTAAAGGCTTTTTTCATCATTAGAACTAAACTCAGCATCTTGCTCTTAAAGATAAATGTAGCTCATAGTATAAACATTGGAATCATATCTTTTTATGATGAGAAGTTAAAATAACATTTCTGAGAGGAGAGAGAGAGCAAAACCAGACAACTTGTGATGGAAGGAAGGAAGAAACTGAATTTTAAAATGAGGCTTCTGCTTTGTCTTTGGAGAAGAGCTACTGCTGCAATTGCACAGATTGCACAAGTTGACCAAGAAGATGTTTCAACACTGTCTTATTCTGGAGAGACTCTATGGTCAAAGCACTTCTGAACTGATTTTTGCTTTTGCAGAAGTGTAATATTTTTCAGCTTCTTTTATGCATTCTTCGTTTTGCTAGGAAATTTTTACTGCTTCAGTCTGTCAGTAATTAGTCTCTGGTATAATATGTTGTTTCAGCATTTTGTTTTAGAAAATATTGATGTACTACAAGTACATTCAGAACCTATTTATATACTGATATTTTTTTGTTCTTTTTTGTGAAGAAACTGTTTTTTGGGAAAGGAATCTTTCAGCTGAAATGTATTTCTACTTACACTTCTTCCTGTATGACCATACTTAGTACCACGCATTTAGAGTGTATTTAATGATGTAATTAGAAGAAACCAAGTGATGCGATTTTATCAGGTTTTCATACTTAAGCAAACAACCGTGTACATAAGCAGACTGGCTAGGGGAAAAAAAAGACATTACAAGTTGTCTTGTTTTTGTTTTATTTTTTGTGTGTATGGGATTGATTAAACACTATACAGACAGTATTTCTAAAAGATTAAATGAAAATTTTATTTCACTAATTAGGTACTTCTAATAGATAAATTTTTTTTAAAGGGCATTCAAAAAGTATCACGGCATGAAGCGAAGGAATTAATAGGAGTGGCAAGCTGTATATTTTAGATTTTTTTTAGGTATTCTCACTACTGCTTTTAAGTATTCTATACTGGGTTTAAATGACTTTACTATGTTGGAGTTGAAATATTGAGCTACAAGTGTGTCTAAAGTCAGGTAAAAATATAGTTAAATTTCTTTATGATACTGTAGTGACTTGATAGAATGAGACTCAAATAAAAATATTGTTTTGTTAAAAACAGTGAAAACTACTGTGAAAATGAGGTGTGATTCTTTTTGTTAAGCTTTCTGGAACATAAGAAAAATGTCTTTTACTTTTTGCTTACAAAATTTAGTTTTTAGTTTTGTGTTTTAAATGCATTAAAACACTGATACACTGAGGAGTTCTGCTTATTGCTGTAGGTGTTACTTCTGTTTTAAAAAAAATGAATCAGTTTTTCTCTAGACGTAACTTACTATACAGTAATTTGACGAGATTTTTCATCTAAGTGCTAATACGACAAACCGATCCTGTTTCCCTTGAAATCAAAAGGCACTCTCAGGCTTTTCTTTTTATTCGTCATTTGTTATAGACACGGATTTGAGTCTAAAAATGCCTATCAAAATATGTAAAATGCTTTGAGGTCATTTAAAGGCTTACATTCTTAGTGTGATGCTTCAGTTCTGAAACACTGACCTTAGTTTGCTAATTTTGAAGTAGTAGATCCTGTAAATTATATTATCTGTACCTCTGTGAAACTCTAGAAATATTTGATCTAAATTCTCTAATGTGATTTCACTGCTCGGGGAATTTGAATAGTCTGTTTTTGGGTGGTGTGTGGCTGCCTGAAATTTCCTGAAGAGGGAATTGGCACTCTAGTGCTCCCTCCTGTCTTCAAATTTATGATCATAAGAACAACTATTCTGCAGCAGACCAAAAGCCTTCTAGGACACTGTCCTTTCTGTGACATTGGCCAGTGAAGGATTTAGAGAGAAAGAGTGGAAGCAGCAGAGCAAAAGTAGAGTTATATTTTCCCAAATTTGTGCTCCCTGATTCTGGAAGCTGACAATTTATGACCTCTACTTTTATACTTCTGACAATCCTTGTTTCTTGTCTCCAGTGCCCTTTCTAGTTCTGTTATCCTTTTTTTGAGAAATGGTTACCAGAATGCACTTGAATTTAAAGATATGGGTGTTCAGAATCTCTGCTGAGGAAGGGCAAAATGGCTTAAGAGCACAACAGAGCCCAGTCTGTCGTTGGCGTAAACTCCCATAGCTACCATCTGTGGCTGGTGTTTTGTTGGCAAATACCCTCACAGCTTAAGCTCAAGCTGGTACTGTCAGAGGCTGGTGTCAGAATTACTGAGCTGTAATTAGGCCCATGATGCTCCCCTTCCTTGTGTCATCCTTCACAGGGTAGAACTTGGACTCAGGGAAGACACTGGCTTTATGATCAGTGAACAAAAATGATGCTTCCACCCATGAGTTTGTGTGTGTGTGTGTGTCTAGACTTACCCCTAGTCCTAAGAAGTCCTGACTTGGGTGGGAGTTGTAGCTATGTAACTCCTCACAGGATGAGGTTTAGCAGTTGCAGAACTGAATATAGCCTTTTACAGAAATCACAGTTTAGACAAGTTCCCTGATTTTCTAGTCATTATATCTGTTTTCTTTGAGATTAACTTAACTGTAGCATTTCTGGAATTTTACTTCACTGAAGTGAGAACAAAAAAACCAACTTTTGCCACTGATCTGTGAAAAGCAATTATCATTAGGCCATCTGGAAAAAAAGCATTTTTAGTTTTTGAGCGGTGGCTAAGAGCTCGTTTTTGAAGAAGAGATTTCTTGTGATTGCCACATGATAGTGACAGAGCACTACAAAAAAAAAAGTACTGAACCAAGTGGCGTTTTATAGCGCCATTTATATTCCAGGTTTATTTCTGCAGTAATTTAAACTTTTTTCTGCTTTGCAATCTCTTTGTGCTAGTAAAGATTTATATAGCTTTGGAGACAGTGCTACCTGGAATGTTAACTTTGACTGGATTATCACGAAAAACACAACAGCAGGAATAAATTGGTTACTTAAAAATAGTATGAAGCTGAGTAAATGACACATGCAGTTTATATGAAGTTTGAATTTTTTGTGACATCAAAACAGAGCAGACAAAATGGAGTTTGGGTGTTTACCTGGAAGCTGGTGTTAATGTATTTCAGATACTGGAAACTTTTTGCAGTAGTGCCTAAGATTGATTTGTAATATAAAAGTAGGTTTGTTTTTTTTTTTTTACTTCATTATTTCTCATTGTTTCTTTCCTCTATGAGCTATGAAGTATTCTGTACTTTGAGAGATGTGAGCCTGTGACAACAGGGTATGAATTTGGAAAAACTTTTAGAAGTTCTCGTCAGAGAATGTTTATTGATCAGGCTTTTTCACTGTATGGTTTAGAAAATCCAGGCAAAAAAATAAAAAATGGATTAAAAAAACCCAAACCCAAACAGCTCATACTTTATTTAAAACTGTTTGGGAGAGAGTCCTCTTCAGTATTTCCATAAACTGTACAATCAATCAGATGCATTGTTCATGTGGTAACTGGAAAATTCTATGTCAATGGAAACAATTTCAGAGAGGACACTTAAAAAAAAAAATCTAAACAATGCAACAGATGTATTTATCTCCTGTCAAATAGGATGGCAGTGCAAAGCTAAGTTCATTTACAGAGGACAAAAATTAACTAAGGATGATTTGAACTGAAGGTCGCAAGGGTAGCTCTGCAAACATCACAGAATAACTATTCGTGGATTATGCTGTAAAACTGTTTGTCCCCACCAAGAATGAAATGCTAGGTTTACTGGTAGTACAGGCAGTAGGAATGCACAGTAAACGGTAAAGAAAAGGTTCTGCTCATCCTGCGGAGTTCTTTGTGTATCAGCTGCCGGATATCAAGCTAGGGACACTGTTTTACTCGCCAGTAGCTTCTACATTGTGTGGAGAAGAAATGTAGTGACCAAGCGGGAGTGGGGTGGGATGGATTTTTTTCAATGTAACCCACACGTGTTTTCTTGTACAGATGGCCCCTTCTACTTTGGATGTAGCCCTTGGAGGACTAAGTTGATGCAGAATATTCTACTCAACTGAGTATATATCTGAATCCTAAACTTTCACCATGGATTTTTGATTGTCTGCAGTCAGATTGTAGTCTAATGGTGATGATGTCGCCTTCTTGGGGTTTATTTTTTTGGTTTCTAAATCACATGCGTATTTTTAATACACAAGACATACTTTTTAATATTGCTTTTCCATATGCTGCTCTAAATGTGTACATTCCACATAATGCGTCCAGGGATTTTTTTTTTTCTCCCCCCCCCGCCCCGAGGAAAAGTGTTTGTCAGGGGAATTCATCTGTACTTCAGGAAATCTCAGGCAGGACAGATGAAATTATGAAGCCCTGGAAAGAGACACACTTGCTCCTAAATGGTGGTGGATATGGGTCAGGATTATGAATAAGAGGGAGCTTGGTTTATGGAAGTGCAAATGAGAAGGGATGTGATCCACAAGGTAATATTTCCATTTAGATGGGGTCTAGAATATGAAAATATCTAAGGATCCATGATGACAGGATTTTCAAACATGGTGGCATTTGGTCATAACACTGGGTTAATAGCCATTGTTCTTATGCTGTTTCACAGTATGAGAGGCAATGTTTGTTTGAATATTAAATGACAGCCAGATCCAAAACAGGTTTTTTTTGTCTCTTAAGTAATACATACTTTATGATTTCAGTTAAATCTTATCTAAAGATTCCATATGATTACAGAAAAAAAAAAAAAGATATTTTTTAACTGTGATTCATGTGTTAGTTCCTTTTGAATGTGTGGCTCATTTCTTTTTATGGTTTGTGCTTTCCTAACCTCAAAACTGTATAGGTTTCAGTGCCAGAAGCATAGGTATGCCATTATTTTTTCATTGAACTCAACTAGGGCTCAGGGATAAGCTTTTGTGTTGGAATTCAGTTTGTTATTTCTCATCGATAATAGATGGGATATCATCTGTAGATATCATACAAATATTTTGTGATCTACCCAACGATTTTCAAGTTTGGATTTGGTGGATTTTGATATAAATTTTCTGTTTTATGTATTAGTGTTTTACAGTTATCGTTGGAGACTTGAAAGGCTCAGTGCACATGATCATTATTTAATATCAACCTTGCAAAATTGTCCTGAAATCCTACTTTCAGGAGTCACAAAATCTGCTTGTCTGCCACATGCCCTGAAGATTGATTAAGAAACAAAGGGTATTTAACAAGTTTATAAAAAATAATTATTGCCCTGGGCAAATGAATAAGTAGTATTTTGATTTACATGTAGCCACTTTTGAAAACCTAGATTAAATGTGAGTCATTTTGAGGCAAAGCATAAAAATGCTCACAGCATGGAACACATACAGTCAGGAATATACAAGAAATAATTCTGGATTTGTGAAAAAAATACTTGAATGTTAGGGGGAAAAAATTTCCCCAAAGTTAATTTAATCAGAGGCTTACATCCTGTTCCTCACATTTTGGTTCACTTTGTAGGTTCACGTATTATTTTGAAGCTGTGAAAACATTCAAAGAGAGCATTGAAAAAAAAAAATCAAACCTTAGTTGACTTGAATGACAGGATGCTTTAGGCATAGTATTCTGGTAGAAGACTGGAGTCTGAGTGATTGTGTCGTGTTGTTATTCAGTGGGAAGCAGAGGGTTTCAGATAAACTATCTCTGCAAACTGTTTTTGTCAACTAGGTTATCTTATTAATAATGCTCCTTCCTGATTATTGTAGCTTCTACAGGCAGTAGGCTTTGTTGAACAAGCCATCTTTACTCTTTTTGCTGTGTTGCTTGCTTATGTGGTCAGAAAAAAGATGGCGATCAACGTCTGTTTGGAATTTAGCAGAATTGCAATAAGGTGTTTAAGATGTTTACCTTAGATTTACTCTGTCATTATTGAATAGGTTATATTGGTAGGTTACAAATACTTACTTTTTTTGCTATTTAAGGTGTGATAAGCAGTATTTAAAGGTTTGTGTTTGCACAGGGATGAGTTATACTTGGCCTGGGAAAACAGACTCGATAAGAAAAAAACTTCAAGTCTTCATGACACTACGGCTAAGCTTGAAAGCTTATGATTTGTTATAATTATACAGATTATCTAACTAAATAAATGACACTAGCATTTTAGTGTACAAAACGTAGTCCTTCCTGACTCCAAGTCACAGGAGGTTTTTGAAAAAAATAAAGCAGTTATTGTGTTTTGAGATTGGGTTCTGACGACGTGATAGCAGGAGCATAGTATAGTAAAGCAGAGCAGAACAGTAGTAAAAACACCCTTCTCTTTCCTGTGTGGTCAACAATCAAGGAAGTTGTTAATCATCAGATATAGATTTGCTTCTAGTTTTTCAAAGCTTACACTACCTGATAACTTTGATTATAGAGTATTTTGGGCTTTACATACGTTGCTTCATTAGGGAGACAATAAATCAATTTTAATATGTCTCAGTCTGCTATTTTCGGATGAAACTGTCTTCATGGGCCTTTTTTGTTACACTTCACAGCCTGGAATATTTTTTCCTTTAGCTTGTTTTCTTCTCCATATATATTGTAGTCTAGATATTAGCATTTGTGGCATTTCACTTAATGACTGCGTACAATGTGTGTTTGGGTAAAATACACAGCATATAATGCAAACTAAGCAGGTATTCCACCTGAACTATATAAAAATAAGGTAATTAACACCTGAGTGGTAGCTGGAAGGGCTACGAGCTATGCTATTCTGTAGGCATAGTGGGCCAGATTAATGGTGTAAACATGAAGTAATGAGAATTTGTCATACTGGAGTTGAGTTCAGAACCTATTTGGATGAGCATTAATAAAATTAAAAGTCTAATATTTTAACATTAAAATGTAACTTGGTTTATAACTTAAAACCAGAGTAGACTATAGCTACTTAGATTATTGCCTTTTGTACTGGGTCTTTACCTACAGGTTAACAGTTACAGAAGAAATAAGATAGCAGCCATGCTCTAGCAATGCCTAAAGCAGATGTCTAAATTGGGTCATTATATCCCTGGCACCCACTGTTCTCCATTGGCTAGTCTGTAGGTCTGATTAACTGAGACTTGGATATCTCATGCTAAAATAACTAAAAATTAAATTAGATGAATTCTGTCCTTCATATCTGAATTCTTACTATTAGGTCTAGTCTCTAGATCAGGGAAATTGGAGCTATATGGCAAACCACTGTGGTTACTGCTGATAATTAACGCCATCCATATAGGATTACAAAGTACCTGGTTGTTTGCCACACCTGCTGCTCTGGCAGCTTCATCTAATTGCTCTGTTAATAGAGTACTGACTGAATTCAGAAGGGCGATATTTACGTGGCCAGTAGTGGGGGAGGAGGGAGCAAATGTCATGCCATTCGCTCAAGGAGGGAGGGAAATTTTAGTGTTACATTACATGTCTTTAACGATTACTGAAAACTCCCTTTTTGCTGCTACCCACCTGTCACTACAATTGGTGAAGTTTAAATTCTTTCTGTTTTTTGAATAGCCATAGGTAGTTGCATTACTGCTAAATTTTAGCTGCTATTAACACTTAATGTAAACCTCTTCAGAGAATTTGCGCTTTTTTCATTTGTCAGCTTGTGAAGAGACAAGTATTGGTGAGGTTAGAAAAAAATTATGTTGTCCAGGCACAAATGCATGTGGCAACAGTGTGGTAACATGAAATTCAGAAGCTGGTAACCTATGAATGGAGTGCAGTGTGAGATCAAATAACCTTACACTAGCACATTCATACTGAATTGCTGTGGTGTGCCGTCTTGAGCTTTCTTGGCATAATGGGTTTAAAAACCGAGAGGGCAGACAGCAAGGGTCCCAACTTGACACTTCAATAATTTAAATGCAAGCTTAATTTAAGTTCCTTTGAGGTTGTAATGTACAGTCTGAACATATCCTAAATAGTTGAAAATTTTACGGCTCTATTTTGGTCCCTAATTATGGATTTAGAGACTAATTTTGGGCACATGGGTCTAAAAATGCATGCTGTAGTAATTCTAGTAAAATTTCCCAAACTTTCTTGAACTACCTCTTGCAAATAAACTTACAGGCCATGATTCAGTAAACTACTTAAATATACTTTTGGGAAAACTTGCATACTTAAAGTTAATGAATGGTGTGGGATTATTTGTGTACTTAATCATCTGCTTGAACACTTTGAACCAGAGCTCTAGCTCTTAAATTTTTACATTCTTTTTCTTATGGTGACACTTATGAAGCAGGTATGAATCTTGCAGCTAAAATCACTGCAGCTGATGCTAAATGGAGCTCCTTTTATGCATTTTATATGTAAGAACTGAATTTTATTGTTAGCAGACAATGGTATATACTGAATTAGATCAGAGATCAGTATCAGTTCATTCTTATTTGACACAGGTTACAGTGTTACAAAATTTAGAAGAACTAGAATTGTTGGAAAAAAAATGAAATATCAGAGAGCAAAATCTATCTTATATTTAAAATATATTACAACCTTTATCTAGTTGAAAAGAATACATTATTAGAAGTAATTTGAATTATTGTGGAATAAATATGTCTGTATTATATGTTTGTTAAAAGATTATGGTGAGGAGCTAGAGACCTATGTGGAAAACTTTATTGGTAAATTTTGAATTTTCTAATGCTTTTGGGTCAAAGTGTCACTTGCTGTTTTGCACCAGTTTCAGCAGTCTGAGTGAATATGGGCAGTCTATACTAGAAAGTATAGCTCGACTAGTGATAGAGAAAGTAAATTTTCTAGAGCGGACACCTATACAGAAGTATACAGTTGTACCTTTTTCTAATATAACTTCTAGCTGCTAAAGAAAAATCATGAATAAAGACACTTTTTATACAGGTAAACCGTTCCAGTATCTAGCTGTTGGCCAGTAAAAGGATAATGGGAAAGGACTTGACAAAATCCAAACAAACAACAAAACAACCCCAAATATTTTTCTATCTTTTTGCATAAATAAACAAACATATTTCATTTAATAAATACTATGACTCATTAATAGAATTTTGATTAAATTATTTTGCATAGATTTTGGAACATACATTTTTGAACTATTTTTTGTGGGAATTTTTGTGGGAGAACTAAACCAAACATACCTAAACTTCGCTATGTTTACCACTAGGTACATTTTTTAATTACTGTGCCACATTTGTTCTTCTGTATGTATTATATATAAAGAAAGAAAAAAAAAGTGGAGTGTAAATCATGGTTATTTTAGCAAGAGAATAAACATAAAAATCATTGAACTGAAGAATCAGAATTTTTATTATATTTGCACCCAAAATGGTTTCAAGTTTAAACATATACATTAACAGATTCTGTAAATAAGTGTATGCTGACCTGATATAGATAACTTTTTTTGTGGAATGAGTTAATCCAGGAACTTTATTTTAATTTGGATGAAGTGAAATTTCATTAAATGTAATATCCCTGATTTGATTGTTTGAATCTTTATTAATATTGTTGCTACTACTATTGTTATTATTTTCTGTCTCTCCAAAAGCAAATAGGATCAACGCAGTTAGGTTCTGGGAATATTGATAGATTTCAAGTACAGCAGCAAGGCAAGGGCCTTCCCCCTTGTATTCTCAATGTACAAATAGTGCACAATATGCCATGTTAATCCTTCTGGATTTTTTTAATAGGGTAAAGGCTTGTCTAGTTTCAAATGCTGCATTTCCAGCTGTATTCCTGAGGAAAAAGGAAGTGTATTTGTAGCAATAGTAGGACAGATGTTGAAAACTCTTTGTGCATGATATATGATACAGAAAAACCTTGTTGTGCTGTCATTGTCACTGACTGTGACACAATTTTTTTCCTAGGTTTTGTTTCTCAGCTTAAAGCTGCTTGAGGCTGCTAACTAGTGTATGTTGCATTACAGAGATGTTAAGAAAGAGCTTAGAGAGAAAAATGTGCAATTTGTGTAACTTGTGGCAGAATTTCTGTCATGAAGGATTTAAAAGTAGCTTGGACTCGATGGAAGGAAAAAAAAATCTGTTAATAATAGTTTTATATTAACACAATGGGAACAACATTAACAGGATGGAAAGAAGATGACCTGATGTATCTTTTCTGGCTCTAATTCCTGGTAGCATAGATACTAAAAAAAAAACCCTGACCAGACAGCACAAACAAAACTTCAACTAATGTTCCCATACTGGTGTCTGCAACAGTGACAACCTTGATAATACCCAATGGAATTACTGAGAGGCCTTATATCCCAGAAGAGAGAAACTTCAGGTATTGACAATTTAAATGAAAGATGGATTATGACACTGTGTGCATGTGTAATTTAAATTGTGAGTTATGTGGAGTATAAATGAGGTTAGAAAAGAGCTTTAGATTGCTATAATGGCACATGAATTTTCCTTATTTCCCCTTTAGACTAGAATTTTTTAATGCTGGGAATCCTATCCTTGGAAATGACATTCACAGAAAAGCTGTTGTCCGTGTATTCCCTGTTTTGAAGATCATGCTATTAATTTGATAAAATCCAAGTTTTCCGGCAATATTTCCACTCAACCTATTTCTTTTTTTCAATATATGCATTTACTGTTTTTATTAAGGTGTGCTTCCAAATGTACTAGTGTTGTAAACTTTGTGCTCTTCTAGTCAAATATATATAATTCAGGCCAGAAGCCGCACAGTAGTAATAATTGTAGTGTAGACCAACAGGCAAATATAAGTAAAATGCCAAGACAGAAATCACTTGTGCATATATCAACAGCTGATCTTAAAATAGGAATTTGTCAATATTTAAGTTTTTTTTTTTTAATAGAGTAAGATCTTTGGGATGTACTATACAGAAGGCTTCAATAGCAGTTAATAATGTAATCATATGGTTACATCAGTTTCCCTTTTTTCCTTTTAGAAAGGGTCTTAAAGAAATCCTTACTTTTAGACATGCCATAAACATGAGGTGTATGATTTTGTTACTACAAATAGTAACAATCTTTTGTAATGTAATAGTCTTTTGTAATGTCCTTTCTTAAGGTTACTATAGCAGTGTAATGCTGAACAGAGGTAGAGTTTTATGTGGCTACGAGCAGCAAAGCAAAAAAGACACGTATTGCAAATTATAAAATGTCTTTGAGGTGGCAAAGGCATCTTGGGAACCAAGAGGATGTTTTAAAATTTCTTCCAGTTTGTTACCTGAGTAGACTATCAATGGTCGTAATCATTGTAGTGATAGAGAAAGTATGAAAAAGTTGCTGAAAACCAGATTTCTTTAATGAAATTGTAGTACAAAGGACTGGAAACAATAACATCGATTATCCTAATTCCTAAAGAGTCCAGTGAAAAAATGCCTGAGTCACTGAACAAAACATGCAATGAATGTCACTGACTCATGCCAGTGTGCCCTTTTCCTCCTAGCTTCTGCTCTTTACAGAGCTCCTTAAGTCAGACCTTAACTCTATATTACTGCCTCTGCATAGGTTGGCTCTCTTCCTTTATACTCTATCCTTAGACAGTTTTTCGTGTGTGTTTAACTGAAATCTTCTTGAGGAAGAAGTTATCAAGTGCCCTAGGAAAGCATGTTTTCCTCCAGTAATTGCCCCATTTGAGTCCTCAAGCCTCGTTTTACTCCAGGTTAAACCACTAATTGGAAATAACCAGCAACATGTTTCAAATCAAAATGAGATTTTAATCTGTCCTTGACAGAAAGTAGTGTGGGAAAGAAATTAGGAAAGAGATGCATAAATATTGAAATGAAAAAGATTTTAAAAAAATAATATTCATGCTTTCCCAGATAAAATAAGCTTTTTAAAATCTGACTGTCATTATTTGAAAGTAAGGAAGTGCTCTTCTGTGTGTTTTTCTGGTGAAACTTACAGACACTGTAAAGTACCTTTCCTTGCAGCCTTACAGGACCCTAAAAGAAGCACAGGGCTGTAACAGTGAGGACTTTGCGTGTTTATGTTACTGACACAGGTGATTCAAAACTGAATAAAGGTAAGCAGTGTTGGTGCCAAATCGAGCCACACTGTTCCAATGAGAAGTTAGGAAGAAAGTGAATGGTTCTGTCAGAAATGAAAGTTTAGATGCTTTAGTTGGAGAAACCTGAAGAATACAGTCATAAAAGGACAAAGTCTGCTGCTGCACCTTAGTTTAAATGCATAATAAAAAATTTACTCCTGCCATCTCCAATCCAGGAGGGTTTATAAGTCTGACGTTTTAAATAGATTTTGTTAATCAGGTTAGGTAATGTAAGAAATGATGACATCAAAAAGTTTGTTTCTGTTACAAGTGGGCATTCACATGAATTAACTAATGTAATAATACATGGGTTTTAAAGCGGCATGTGTGTTCCTAGTTTCTAAGGTTCTTCCAGCAGTTATAGTCTGAGTGAAGTACGAACTAATTTTAGTTGTAATATTCTTGTTGTTGTCGAAGTAGAATGTTTCATATTTTTCACTGCTGGTGTGCAGATTACTTGGAGACCTCTTGATTTTGGGAATAGCAGTTGTATTTAAAAGCTGTTGACTACAATGTAAACTTTTTTCTCAAGAATTGCAAAGTAATTCTACTGTATATTTCTGTCATCTGTGTTATTTAAGGGCCTGTTCACATACTTATTTTTACTGTGCCACTGCCTGAGAACTCAGCTCGTAGACCAGGATCCCATTGTATTGGGCAGATATCAACATACAAAAAAATCGTTGCTTAAGAAGCTTGAAAAAATTCTTTGTTTTTTTTTTTTAATTTCTAATTGTCAAATGGGAAAAGTCTGACCAACTGAGTTTGGACTCTGGTATCTCTCTTTTTTTTTTTTACTATATCTGCCATTTTATTTTCAGTCTTTTGCTCTTCTTTCCTTCATTACTTCTGTAATGTGTGTGCGAAATGGCCAGTAT
>Ga0181612_167219_pt1 | contig 16075 bp, 8 predicted proteins | sample HoacroProtozoa21_FD_119630 | JGI IMG/M metagenome (GOLD analysis project Ga0181612, IMG submission 119630) | Hoatzin crop microbial communities from Cojedes, Venezuel. Combined Assembly of Gp0051906, Gp0051904, Gp0051908
CGCTGCTCCCGGGCGCCCGGCGCTCCCTCCCTCCCGCCCTCGCCTTGCAGAGCTGCCCCGCCTGTCCCGCTCTCCCCGCGGGGGCCGGCCCGGCGGCGGTGCTGCCTCCGCCCGAGGGGAAGCCGCGCTCCGGGCGGTGGAGGGGTGACAGACCCGGGCGCTCGACAAAGCTGTGGCCCCGCTTCGCCCCTCCGCTGGCAGCGCTGCCGCGGGGGAGGGGCGGTGGGACGCGGGCGGAAAGCAAGTCCCCGCGTTGGAGCTCGGTTTGTCCGGAACTGGCTCGGCCCCCGGGCGTCTTGGTCGCTGTGCTTGGCTGCGGGAGGTCCCTCCACCCCAGAGCAGGGGTCCGTGTGGCACAGCTAGAGCGATTCGCTGGCTGGGGCTCAGCCCAGGCGGCAGCAGGTCCAGCGCTCCCGAGAACTGCAGCAGAGACCCAGGGAAGAGCAGGGTCCCAGCAGAACGCCAGCAAAGGCAGCAGCCGCAGCAATGGGGCTGAGCTGCTCGCTACAGCTCATTTCACACAACTTTAGGTAAAGGGAGCCGTGCACCCTCCAAAAGGTAAGGGCCCTGGCTACACTTTCCCTCAGAAAAAAAAAATAAAAATAACGTGGTATATTCTTGCAGCATTTTCTCTCTGTGAGGTTCTCAGCTGCAACCCCTCTCCACTGCCACCTTCTTGGGACAGCTGCAAAACCTCTGTACACGTGAGGGGAAACAGGCCAAGCTAGAAGGGAAGTGGAAGCAAGCCGCTGGTGAAAGGGCCGTCTCCTGGTACGTGAAGTGCGGAGAGGAAAGCCTGAGCTCAGAAGTGACTGCTCTCCCCGTGTTTGCTGTGCCTGCTGTAGCCACCCCCTCACATGCACATAATGTACAACTTGAAGAGCTGGGGCTGTGGGAACAGGCTACTAACCAGTGTCGGGCGTAGCTTTTTTAACACTAACTGTTTGAGCAGTAGGGAGGGTGGGACCATTCTTTTTTCGTAACTGTGTAGTCTATAGGCCAAATCACATAGCACTCTGCCGATGGCCCGAAGCCGGCGTGGCTGCAACAGTCCATACCAACTTTCACTGGCTGCTCCCTTCTGTCTTTGCACTTTGAACCATAATCCTTTCTCCATTAAGCAACAGTGCTTCAGTAGCACCAGGCTTGTGTTTGTTGAAGTCAGTGGAGCCACACTGGTTTATACCAGCTGGAAAGTTGGCTTGAAACACTGATTTTTCTGTTAGTCGTCTATATCCTTATAATTTACACCTTTCTGTGCATCCAGTCCGTGTAAAAGAAGAAGCATGTTCCTTTCCTAACCCATGATTGTACAAGGGGTCTATGACAATAAACACTGTTGCTCTTTTCTCCTGATGCTTGATTTCCTCTGCTCCGTGAGCCATCCATGTGGAAGTGTATTTTGTCTAAGTAATGTTACTTTTTAACAAAAGTAGAAAGGAACTTTTTGGAGGTGAGAGGACATCTGGCTAGAACTAATGCAGATAATTAGATTGCAGGACTTTGGCGAATTTGCAAATGTTCCGTTTATTTCTCAGGAGGTGTGGGGTTGGGAATGGGGGAATAGTGAGCAGCAACTGCCAAAACAGACTTCAGGAGGAACTGGAGTGCAATGCCTTGCAAGCAGGCCTTGCAGCGTCGCAGGGGGAAGCCTCTCGTTGTGTATAGGTTCTCCAACATTTCTTCTCTGTGCTACCGAATACAGGCTATTCCAGTAGACTTCCTTCTCTCTGGTTCTAGGACTAAAATGATCCTTAAGCTGCTGCACTTTTTTTGCCCCCCCCCCCCCCCTTTTTTTTTTTTTTAAGCCTGCTGTGTAGGAGCTGATTCTGGGTCCTTGTGCGATCTGGAGCCCCTTTGGCAAGTGCATAACTAGTGTGCTTCTCCTAAGCATCTGTGTTTGAGGATTGAACTGGGTGAGGGAGGGAAGGAAAGTGCACCCATAAGACATGGATGTTGTGATGTAATCTGAAAGCAGCTCCTGGGTAGAAAAGGCTCTGAGGCTACTTGTGTTTATGGTTGACCCTGGGTGCAGAAGGCCAGACCACAGCAGGACTAAGATGCTGTAGGAGTGTTTTTTGCCGACATTGCTGGGTCTGTGGTGCAGTGCTCTAAGGACTCTGCTGTTAAGGGTAGAGCAAAATGCTGCAACTGGAAAGGAAAAGGCAAGATGTTTCTTGTGAGTTGATACATTTCTGCCAACCTGAAACCTTTCTGGATTCATTGTTAAGAAGTGAGTTTACTTATCTGAGTCCCCTTCTGGGGGGCACTTTATCTGGTTTTGGATCAAGAATGGCATTGGCTTCATTCCACTCAGAATCCCTCTGGTAGACCCAAGAGTGCTGAACCGGAGGTTCTCGGAGAAATGAGAGTTGCTGCTCAAGGGAAATACTGCTACAGATAAAATTCTTGGCTCCACAAATACTTCCTGAGCCTACTGCGCTCTGTTCTCTCTGAACCAGAGCACTCACATTCTATTTCTGGGAAAGAGGTTTTTGATAATTGGATTCATCACCTCAACCTCCTAGTGGAGAAGAAATGTAGGATTGGCCATCTCACTTAGTTCTGCATACTCTCCCTCAGTAAAGCTTTCTGTGCCCTTTTTAGGGGCACAGTAGGCTTTCTTTCATTGCACTGCATGATGTATTCCCCTGACAGCCAAAGTTCACTTCCTCAGTGGGTCTCCATATCTTATGAATGAATTTAATTCAGATGGGCTGTAGGTCATATCCAGAGTCATTTGCAAAAGGATATTTTTATCAAGAAAAGTTGGTTCTTAAACTCCTAGGTAGGAGAGATTTCAGATCATATAACGCTAGAGAAATGACATTATTTCTACCAGAATAATACCAAAATAAAATATAAGCAAATATAATATAATATAAATGTTAAAATGATCAGGGTATAGGAGTAGGGAATGGGAAGAGAGAAAAGTAGGAGGCTATCTCATTGGTATTTGTATTTTGAATAAAGGCATAAACAACTATGCGCAGAGTTGCTTCCTTGCTGCTTTTGCTCCCTGCCAACCCTCCGATGTGGTAGCAGCTAATAGGCAATGGCTTATGGTTGCTTGAACTAAGTAAGTATTTACAAATTAAAAAAAAAACCAAACAAATCAGCACTCAGACTAAGAGACAGCAATGTGTGATGGTACATACAGCTTGTCTGTTAATTCCAGAAGCAGCCACACCTGGACACAGGATTAAGCTTTGTAAAATGATCTGCATGATGACCTGTTTAAGGCTTAATCCAAAAAATGCTTTAAAGACTTATTTTTAGCTGAAAACTTGTGTTTTGCCAAACTGCGTTCCAAATTATGCTAGCTTTGTGTGAAACCTGGCTAACTGACAGCACGGGCAAAACTTGTGATTCTTGGAGAGGGGAAAACCCAAAGGTCTGTTAGTTTTTAAATTCATAGTACATGGCAGAGACTTGCTTTTTCTTCAAAATCCCCAAAGTGGGGAATCTAACTCCCATTTATAACTTTTCATATTCTCATTTAAGCAGGAGATTAAACTGTGCTTAAAATTGGCTCTCTGACAAATATACCTAAGAGCTTCTTGGAAATGAAATACTAATGCTTGATCCAAAGTCTGTTGGTGGATATTTTTTATTAATTTTTAAAACGATATTTAGAGGGCTTTGAGTCCGGACTCCGAGTGGACTCAGAGTTACAGTACTGCCTAGAAAAGAACGATTAGAGCCTCTGAATGCAGAACTTGTTTGAAAAGTCGATTCTCTGTTTCAAAAAAATTAATTTTAGCTAAGAAATCATATAGGATAGTGAGAGGTCTGTATCCTATTAGCAGGAGACTGATGTTTTGTAAGTGGGAAGAAGAGCCAAAGCAAACAAATTCTTCACCAAATGATTTGATCGCATCCATACCCACCACCCAGGATGGCGCGTGTAACTCTCGGTAAGTAGTCTATATCAAAGTACTGGTATCAAAACATGGGTTTTTTACACTTTTGATGTCAAGGCTTTACATTTATTTTTTTTCTGGTGGTTTGAATCTGCAGTCAGGAAGTGTTTGATGACCCCACACTGGTCTCAGCAATCCTCTGGATCTATTCTCTGTTGAAATGGCCAATGTGAAAGTCAGTTGGTGTGAGGTGATGTGACGCTTAACCAGTTCTTATTGATGGACAGATGCAGTTACTTGAACATTGAAGTCTTCAGTGCTATACGCTATTGGTGACGACCTGAAACATCTCCATGGAGCTAGCAGACGTGGTACAGACAGGAGACCAATGTATTTCTGTGCCAAGAGCTGGAGCCCTGTGGACACCCTGGGATGTTTCTGGCCTGTGTCTGAGAAGTGGACTCAAGGCCCTGACGAGTTACACAAGCTTTGTGGTGCTCTGCTTCTGCTGTTTTCCTCCACCAGGACATACTTCTGTGCTCTGTTGGATTTTGTGGAGTTCAGTTGTTGAAAACAGTCCTCTGGAGGTCTTCAGTTCAAACTTCTGCTTGAAGCAGGTGTTACCAACACTAGATCAAGTCAGCTGTGGCTGGACTCCTGGTGGAAATCTTTTACCTACTGTCTAGCTTGAGCTTCCTAATTTGGGGCTATTGCTCCCTGTATGGCTCTATCAAGAATTTTGGCTCTGTTACCTTCACAATTGTTTGACGGGAAGTTATAGACTTTTTTTTAGATGATGCCTTAGCCCTCTTTACCAGGCCCAACAAGCCAAGTTACCTCAACCTGTCCTCATGAGGTAGCAGGAGCCCATCTGTTGTTTGACGCTGTGAGAGCATATAACACCATCATTGTCAACGGGCTTCGGTATCTCACCTAACGGAGCTTGTTAGTACCTCTGGCTTGTCACCTTCTTTGGCTAAACCATAGCCAGTTGTAAGTTGCAATGTTCTGGTATTTGTTTCCCGATGCATGCTATATCTAGCTATTCTCCTTGCCTATAACTTTAAAAGCCAATGTTTTTATTGCTATTAAGTCCTACCTTTAAACCTGCCTAGAATGTAAAGTTGAATTTCTTAATTAATTTCTAGATGATTTGGATGCATAGATTCTTTATGATGCTTAAGTTTAGAATTAGTAATTGCTTGTGTACTCAGAGAAATGTGTGTACAGATCTTCACTGTAAGCTGGTGTTGCAGTTAGTATTTCATATAAGAAAACCAGGCCAAATCCTATCTAATTTTTAACAGGATTTCTAGTTCTTAATCTCTTCTTGATAAATCTGATGTTAGGTGGTTATCTGCATGCCACGCAAGCCATGCAGTGTGTTTTGCTTGTTTCCCCACTTGTTATCAAATGGGTCATATTCCTGTTCTGTTTTCCTACTGTGTGGCAGATCTCGAACACAGCTCTAGATCTTAGCACTGAGAGGTTTGATTCTTATTGCTAGATCTCCTCATCCTGTTTCAGCAGTGTGTAGGGACCTTGTTTATTAAGGCCTTTCAAATCGCTGGTATATTTTGGCCTTGGTGCAAATGGGTCAGGTGTGCATTCTTTTATCTCCACAGGTTTCTGCTTCCACTGGAAGGTGTGAGGAACTGCAATTCTAACTGCTTGTTAGAAGAGATCTGTCTTTTTATTAAGGAAAGTTTTCTTCTCTCTCCTTGTCCACTAGCTGTCGTATGCGAGGAATTCTGTCACCAGGGGCATATTTGGAGTGTTTTCCCAAGAGTAAATTTAGGTGCTGTTAGTTGGAAGTTTGAAGCAGCTTCATCATTGATGCTGATTTAAGTTAATTCCTGAAAGAGGTATCGTTTCTTGTGGCAAGCATATTTAACACAAGCTTTGAAAAGACGTTTGGAGCAGGTATTTTACAAGTGCAAGCTAAGCAATGTTGATTAGAAAATTACTATACATCTTTGAAAATGTAATTTGGTGACATGTGACACTAAATGCAAATGACCTCTGTAAGGAATGTGACAATGAATCTCACATATTTTTATCCAGACTGAAACATTCCAAGAAAACAATAAAAAACCCCCAACTGATTAATATAGTACACAAACAGTTAACTGTTAACTGTTTGTGTCCTGTGGACAGTTCTTTCACTTTTACCACTCAGTGCAGGTTTTAGAGAGCTTTTGATTAAATTTAATGGCATCCCGGATATTTATATCCAGATGACTATTAGTTTTTGAATGAAGGGATTCATTGCCATTTGGGTGCTGCACTGATATCTCTGTGCTCAAGAACAAAGTCTTTGGTTCTTCCTGATTTCCTACTCTTTCTCCTTCCTCAAGTGTCACAGGCAGTAAAGAAACCCTTCTTGCCTTCAGGCACTCCAGGCAGAAGTGAGTGTCACCCTGGGTATGTCACGGTTAAAAGAGCAGTTCAGCAAAACATGCTGCCATAAAACTGCCATTAACATCTAGGAAAGCAAGCCGATCATGGGATCTCTTTCTCCTAGTGTGTTACAGCCAAATCTTCTGGGGAAGAAAAACACACAGTGTCTTCTTTCTTGAAGGAGAGTAGGACTGTAATGTGGTCTCCCCTACCTTTCTTGCTCTAAGGGTGTTTCTTTCCTGCAGCTCTTGGAATAAGGGGTGTTTGGCCGTGCTTGCCTCAGGGCTGCTTCCCTGTCTGGCCCACTGATGTGGCACAGAAGCGTGCCAGCCCTGCTGCTGTCATGCTCACCCCACAGCACCCGCACTCCCCTGGCAGCCAGGACCCGATGCTGGGAGCCTCACACTCACATCTGAAGCTGTTTAGGCAAAGTAGTCTGCAAGAAGAAGTTGGAGGGGGGACAGCAAATTATTTATGGCCCAGAAGTGGGTCACAGAAAGTTCTGGAGAGTGACAAGGATGTTCTGCCTCCTGTGAAAGGGATGGACTGGTGGGATCTTCAGCTCTCATTAGTTACCTGCTGATTCTCAGATAGCCCAGCAATCCATCTGCTTTATTATGCGTTCTGCTACTAGTTCTGACCTAGGGTTCCTTGGCCCTCATAACTACTTATATCTCACCAAACCAGAGATGTGAGGCCTTACACATATACTAAGGCTACTGCTGTTCTCGGAGGAAAATGGTTGTTTCCATGCGAAATCTGTTTAGAAGTGTCGATATGTTGTCATGCGTAACTTACTGGCAGGGAAATCTGCCTTCCTGAATGATTTTTCCAAGTGAAGTAGTACAAGCTCTGTTATATAGTATACTTAGACCAGACAAGACCCATACATTTCCAGTAAGGAACAGCGTGATAGAGGCGGATACAGCATTGATTTTATTTATTTATTTACCTATTTTCATTATTTATTTAATATCTCAGACTACTCTGCCTTTGAAACCCCCATTTTTCTTTCACAAATGTACCCTTTGAAACCTGTTCTCAAAGGAAATGCTATAAAGGTGATACTAGAGTCGAAGTTCTATGTAGTAAGTTTGTCTTTAAACTGGAGCTTCTGGAGAGACTGTAGTTTAACAAGGTCCTTTCCTGTTCTATTCTCAACTGGGCATGCCTAAAGAGCAGCATAGTTCATGAATAATTGTATTTTTTTTGAACGCCTGTGTGCAAGGTTGTCATAAACCTATCAGTTAACGAACTCTGACTAAAACCAGAGCTCCCTGGGCTGGGTGCTAAAGGTCACCTTTGAGTAAGGCAGTTCCTGTCCTAGAGATCTTACGTTTGAAGTGAAAAACACCCAGCCAAATCAGAGGAAGGAAAACTTAAGCAAAATATAATGGAACCTGAATTTTCTACCCATCCCTCCAGCCCTCTGATCCAACAGCATGCAGTCAGGGTCCTGCTATGTAAGGGAATTGTTTCTTCCTGTGAATGAGGCAGTTTCCAGTCTTGAGTTCAGGGCCTCCTCGTTAAACAATGGAGAACTGAAGATTTTTAGTTTCGTGAAGCTTTTCAGTGGATGCTGGAGGGCACTATAATAGTTCCAGTTTCTTGGAACTGCTTTCTCATGACACAGAAATCCTAGTCAAGCATGCATTGTCTGTAAACTATGTTATTGTTGACAATATCTGTAAGAGAAACTTCACAATGGAGCAAGTCTTGCAATAGTGAGCTCAGATGTGCCTGAAAGTACATGGGGCAGAAATGACTGACTCCAAAGCAAAGGGCCTTGCTTGTGCACTTTGCATCCATCTGGTTTCATTGTTGTGCCACCCTTACTTAGAGCGGGGCATTGACAAAGGAATAGATCTGGGGAGGAAATGGATGGTCAAAATATATCAAATGTCTACAGAAATTTATGAATGGAGGCTTATACTGTGGTCCTCATATTTTAAAAGCATCTTGAGCCTTCTCTTTGAAGCCAAGTGAGGCTGCTTAACATGACCACACGCACTGCTATAGCAAGTGCTGTACAGTCATTCTCTAATTATATAGTTCTTGTGTGTTTTGGAGCAAACTAGACTGCTGTAAATTGTGTTTTGGGAAGAGGTCCGTGTTAGGAAGATTAACATCTCTGTTTGCATAAGCTGAAGAGACGAGGGGACGTGCACTTTGTGTGACTGCACTAAGGCTGATACTCGGGCTTTGCCTAACATGAAGTGCTGTTGACAGCCGAAACTTTACATGTCTGTAGCACTGCTGCCACGCAGCTCAGCACACGGGCCAGGGGAAAGCAGGGCGGGCGTTGTACCAGCATGATCTGGGCTCTGCCTTCGGCTTGGCGGCAAAAGGTGCCATTCAGCACAGCTCCCGTCACCCTTGTGCAAGGGTACTGAGGACGTTGTCCATGATGAGTCAAAGCTGCAGGGTCACAGGAAAATCAGTTGCTGCTGTTGGCACCATTTTCTTCTGTAACCCCCCGGGGAGGGGACTTCCATGTGGGCCGGTCCGTAGCTGGGTAGCTAGCTGGAAGTGGAAGAAGAGGTTGTTTCTCTCTTGGGTAAGGAAATGCCTCTGCTGTTGGAAGTACTGCGAGTTACTTGGTTATGCTGCAGCTCCACAAGGCACCCAGGTGTATGGACTCAGAGTGTTTCGCTGTTCCGTGAATCCATAGCATCCTAAATAACATGTATTAGTCCCCTCCAAAGAGCAGATAGCTAGTAGGTATTTAAAACCTCAACCTTTACAGTCCGAAGACTCAATCTATGGAAAATTGTCCTGAATTTGTAAGGTCAGTGCTTATTCTGCTTCATGGCAAATTGTCAAATTTGTATCTTGGTCTAATGTGTGAGAGCAACAAGTGTAAGAATATTGATTCTTGTTTCCATATAACAACGAATATGCACAAAGTACTTTCAAAGGAGTCAAACGGGGAAACTTGGAGCTCAGTTGTTAGCCCAGTGCTTTCCACAGTTGATGCGGAAGCAAGTTCAGCACAGCTGCCATGAAGCTACCATTTTTTAAATTTCTCTTAAATGAAAGCTTATGCAAATAGCACTAGGTTTGAGGTATCTAGATGCTTTTCATTCTTGAGAAGAAACCAGTCATCATCTTAGCTGGAGATAGGAAACCAGTCAAAAGTACTGTTTGCTTGTGTCCTTATTTAGCTGGATGCTCTCCAGGTTAGACTGCAGAGAAGCAGCATGTGTTTATGTGTGAGGACACTGCCTTTCCACAGAAGAGGCAAAACTGATGTTCTGGAAGCACAGCTGGTTACCAGTCTGTAACATAATGAGTGCGTCATATGCTCGCGCCTTGGTCATCAGCTAAAAGCACAGCTTTAATAACCTGCCTTTCTCTCTGAACTTCTCTGTATATCTGCAGGCCTTCAAGCAACAGACAAAGCCATAGGTAGTGCAGATGAAAACCTATTGCGTCAGAGTCCCAAAAGCAAACTCAGAGCTTATAATATTTGGTCCGATGGCTGAGGAAATCTGTCAATGTGTGATATATGAACAGTTAAGAGAATTTTTCTTTTAAGTGGTGCAGTGTTGTGCTTATGAAGTCTGAGAACTGGACTTGGACCAGGAGATTTGTTCCGGTTTCTGCCTCTCCACAGTGAAGCGTCACGTTAACAGTGTGTACGGTGTCCCGTGACTTATGACAAAAACAAGCTCTTTTAAAAGAAGACTTCTAAGAGGAACACATAGACTGACACTCGATGAATGGGTTTCTACAAATGAGAGCACTTTGAATTATGCTACCTTCAGCAGTTTGTGGTTGCTCAGAAGTACCACACGTGAAGTGGATGTCTATGCTGCTCTGACGTGGAGCCCTTGTACTTACCTAGAGGCCATACGTTCTCTGCCATTACATGCTTCCACTGAACACACCCTACAAAAATGTGAAGATGTGCTGCTGTGCTTGCGGAGTTTGGAACAGCGAATCTCTGAACTGAATGACAGTCTGCGCAGCTTTAAGATAATGGTTTTGTGACCTTTTGCTTTCAATAGTATTGGTTTGAGCATCACTACTACTGAAATTCCTAGTTACTTATTTAATTTTTTTCTTCAAGCTTTCTGAGGGCACTTAAACAGGCTCTGTTGTATTTATGATGGATGATTCACATTAAATGAACTGTTCAGCTCTTGTGGGTAGGAATCTGTAGTAAGTGCATTTAGAACAAAAGAGGGTGTTTTGGGTTTGTACAACATGACTCGCTGTTGTGGCGTGTTGGTTTTGTTCTTACTATTAAGTGCCCCAGCGAGATCACTCTTCGGTATTTCATGCTGTAATTGTGAAAGTTTTCAAAAACAATTTTAAGAATTTTTCATTTTTCTTGGAAAATCAAAAGCAGCTATGCATCTAGCTATGTATTGCTTTTGCATTCATAGACTACAAAAGGCTTAACTCCTATTTTAGGAATGAATGTCTACTATAATTATAGCCAAAATGTTGCATGCTCATGTTGAGTTTACAGATAAATCCTTCTCTATTCAACTGACAGGAAATAAAAGTGGATGATAGTGGATCCGTTAATGACAGCGTTCCCTCACTCTGTAGTTCTAAATTAGAGACACATGCTTTCATACATAATCTTGGGAAATAAGTGTATTTTGTTTCCCTATCTGGAGCTGGAGAAAGCAAAAGAAGTATCAGTAGTTATTTGGTTGCATTTAGTTTTCCCAGGCTGGCTTCACTAGAGTTAGTCTGGCAAAAAAACTACACAGGGAAACCGAGTTCCATTCAGCAATCCATTAAAATGAGGACCATATTATTTGGTTATTATGAGGTCTTCAAAATATTTTTAAAATAATTACATCATTGTAGACTTTTTGTAATTATGCAATTCAGATTTTTGAACTGCAGAAGGCTTCCCTCAACTAACTCATGCATACAGGTGTCGTCCAGCTCCGTGAAGCCAGCAGATGGGACGGAGGCAGGCCCAGCAACCCTCCTTCAGAGCGCCTGCTCAACCCTGGGTGCCGAGGCGCTGGTCCCACGCATGCCAGAAAGCCTGCATGCAAGGTCCTTGCACGGCCAGAACCTCGCTGCAAGACGGGACACAGTTTTAGAGATCTTCGGTAAAAGAAAACTCCAGTCAATTTCCACTACTATAAAGGTGGTGATATCTTGAACACAGGAATTAAATAAAATGGAGAGAATAAATATGGAAAAAAGATTGAAAATTAAAAACTACTCCATTCCATGTTCATGACATTTTTAATACTCATCTTACTAAGAGGCAGAACAAGGACTATTGAATTTCCATTCATTAAGCAGCCAACAAGATATGAATGAGTATTAACTTCAAACAAAAACTGATTTATAATATCAAGTTGTGCACTTAAAAAAATAATTACAAATCATTTTTAAAAGGAAGAGTAACAGTGGAAGCAACAATGAATATAAAACATGACTGATTAGGCTTAAACTGTAACTTCAAGTATTCTATGGTGTTTCCTCAGACACTTGTCTCAAGTTCGTTTGCGCAATACCCATCTTTGCATAGTAAAGAAAAATTGGTTAAACGTCAGCCTTAAGTGATCTGTTTCTTTTAACGTGCACCTATACAGCTGTGAGTTTGCCTAGCAGAGTTCCCTTTTAGGGGGATTAGATCACACCAGTGAGATCATGCAGCGAACTGGAACAAGCTATACGGTTACTGTAGTTTCTTGTCTAGATGAATAGATAAAATAATGGAGTAAATGTATGGTGGATGAAATGGAGGCAGTGCTGAGCAGGTTGTCTTTTGATGATGCTTTGTGATGACCAAATTAACACTAAATGCAGATGTACTTTCCAAAGCACAGCAAAGGCGGGATGCTGAAAAATCAACCAAACCCAGTTTTTCAATCGTCCACCACCACAGAAAGTACTTCAGCCTGTACCTACGCTGAGCTGTGCTGTCACATGTGTTCTGTACACATGTGGTTTCTGCCACATGCACACAATGGCTGAAGAGCGGAGCACAAATTCAGTCAAGAAATCATTATTCCTAGGAAACTGCTGGTGTAAATAAGAGCTGCTCCAGCACTGAACGTATGTACATAGTAGTTGGGGACCACTGTGGTCTGATTTAAAACATCACATCACACACCAACAATGTTGTTTGGGAAATGCTCTCAAAGGTTTATTACACAGGTAGTTTATCCAGTTTAGTATATCCAGTGGTACTGTACTCCACTCGTATATCCAGTTGATTTTACTTAGTTAGTTTTTGGTAAGCACTAGCGTTTCTGTTGTGGGTTACACTTGCTTTGAAAGCAGAATATGTTCCCAAGCAAAGAACTTTTACAGTTGCAAGCATTTTTGGTTTGCCATAAAAGTATTGTCACTAACTTCATTCTGCTTGAAGCCAGGCAGGAATTTTTCAGAATAAGATTTAGAATATATATCGGTGTTGACTACCTGTGTACAGCACCTTTAACTCATAACGTAGTAAGTGTCAATGTGATTATGTTAAAGCTGATTAAAAACATTTAATAATAACTGTCAACCAAAATGATATATTCTAGTTCTCTTGTGAGACTGTTGGATTGGACATTATCATAACAAGAAATATAATTGAAATGAGATTTTAAGTCACAGGAAATCTGCAGCATTTTCTTAATGTTCTGGCTCTTAAAGCTAACTCAGGAAGTAGCACAAAGATGAAGTAAGTAGTGTAACTGACCTTCCATGGTTACTAATACCCAACCTTTAAATTAAATCCAAAATTAGAAAAGTTTCTAATTCTGATTATCAGATGCAGCAATGAAATTTTCAGGTCACTTCACTTACACAAATTACCTAAGTTTTAAATCAAGATGCAAAGGGTGAGCCAGACTGTACAGCTCTATGCTTTAAGGGAGACATCCTCGTACCTTTCTCAAGCCAGATACACCCCGGCTAGCCTGGGTGCGAGGGGAACAGTACTGCTGCCCAGCACTTCTCTGCAAAAATCTACATTTGTACACAAAGTGTATCTAAAGGTAATTACAACACACAAGCCCCTGAAATCACATGGGATTTTGAAGACCCTGTGATGGTAACTAGCTATCCGTAGCCAAGGGTCAAAGTATTAATTTTGCATTATACTTTGATGAGTGAGATGCATCAGAGAGATGCAGGGAGTGAGTTAGAAATGTCCATCGCCTTTGCAAGCTGATTTGGGTGGGTGGGCAGAAGGCAAGAGAAGAATAACTTGTTCCAAGCTTTTAACATTTTGTGAGTATTTTAAGGGTTATTTAAATTTTTATTTCACAGGATCTAGACAAGAAAAAGAGTAGCTATAGTTTGGGGAGGGGGAGAAGCTTGGCACTTCTGTGATTAGTTTGAGGTGGTGTCACTTATCTTACACTATATTATGGAAAATCTGTATAACAGCCAAAAGAAAGTAATCCAGACTTACAGTGAATACATAGATATGCATTTATACATTTTAATTATTTTTGGTTTCAAGCATACAAACTTCAGATCACATCTGTTTGGTGTCAGACCTCCCTGCATCTGCATGCTATTATCTGCCTTTTTTGAGCAAGCCCAGAGCATCCGCTGTAGAACATGCTAAGAAAAAAAGGGGAGCAAAAAAACCCAAAACCAAACCCAACATCAAAAATAGATTTACATAAAGAATAGAACCTTTTCATATGGATATCCTTTTCTCTCATATATATATATTTATATATAATCTGTGAAAATGATACTTCAAAATCTTATTTCCATATTTACACTTTTTCCTTCTTGGAAGAATTACATCCATCACTCGCTAGCTTCTGTACCCAACAGACTCCTGGCCCAGGGGACCAAAACAAGGTGGACAGCGAGCTCACAGAGCAGGGAACTCTGAAGTCCGGTGGCAGAACGCACTGCGTGGCCAGAAAAGCTATCGGAGCCTGGTATCGGCTTCCCAGTGGTTTGTACTTATCGGGCTGCAGATTCTGCTTGGGGTCAGCTTGGTTGGTTGTATGTGAGCCATGCAGGTTACCCTTTCAAAATTAGCTCCTCATGCCACTGGAGTTTGGTAAGAGAAAGGAAGTCATGCGAACTCAAGTGAAGTTAGAGTGCCAGCAGGCTGGGAAAAAGTTCTTCTGCTATTTCATTGTTTTGGAACAGTTCTCTTATTGCACTTGGGCTGTGTGTCTCCTCCTTTGTTTGAGGAAAGAAAAAAAAAACCCACCTGATTTTGAAACAGTTTGCTTGTAACACTTGTCAGTTAATTTTAACAAGAGAAAGGTGAATGGAGGAAATATTTCAAACTTGTCTCCAAGAAGGACGGTCTTCTACAACCGCAAACCCTAACATCCCAACATTGTGTTTATAGTTAGTGTTTCTCATGTCTTCCTTACTGGTTTAGTTCCTGTGCAGCTACAGCAAAGACATCATACCCAAAATCCAGTAGTGCAAGAAGCAGCTTTTTGAATCACATTTCTTCAGATAGGGCCTTGTTGACTTGGATCGAACCTTCGTTTTTTGACATTTCTTCCAAGTTGCATCAAAGGGAGATGAAAAAGAGACAAATGCAAGACATTAGTTAGATATAACAGGAACAAAGCCATTGCCAAGGTCATAGTAAAGTAAAAGGCTCACACTGTGACAGTTTAACAAGTAACCTTTCCAAGGGGTAACAATTTAAGGAATTTGGATGCATGCTTTCTGTGGCATAGTATCAAGTATTGGTTTAAAGACCATGCTGGCATACAGAACTCCATTATTTCTGCAGTACTTCAAGTGGTGCTCTAAATTTGTAGAAACTTTCAGCCCACAGTAACATGTGGTCCACCAGGCCAAGAAAGCATGCACGTACCTAAAAGCAGTGAGTCCGAAGTGCCAGTATGGGAAATATGCAAGCATGTAGAGACCCGAGCTCTTGGAGCACGTGCCCTTCTCTGGCTATACCAGAACATCAGAATTTATTCCAGTGTGAGAAAAAAGTGAGTATCTCTGTGAGCTTTTACCACACTATTGACCATAACTGCCGTGAATCTCAGTAAGGTGACAATAGCAAAGACATTGCATTCGAAGGAGACTGGACAGTTTTGTAAGTTGTGTGATCAGAATTTCAGGTTAACAGTGGATAGCAAGCTGGCTGGTGATATCCAGTCTCCTGCGATACTGATATCCGATGTCAAACAGCAAGACATTAGGAAGCGACAACAGAAGTTGGGTGCAACCTCCCCAGTATCTGGCTTTATGTGGGGCATCAAGCAAGGGGCTCATGCAATTAGTTTTAACATTGGGCATATGCACCACTACCGCCACCAAACTGACATGCAAAAGATACAGAACAGGAATTCATAAATTCCCTAAAGCTACATACCAACCCCCAGATTTGCTATTTTCCGCAGCTCTGCTAACTACTACCACTGCTACAATATTTATAAACCTACTATATACAAGGTTTGCCTGGTGGTTTAAGAAACTTTTTGAGAAGAATTCCAGAGACTGGTAATTCTTGGACATCCTTTGTTTTGTTTTGTTTTTTCCTTGGGTACCAGTGCCTACATTTTTGCAAGGGGAATGCTTAAGAATTGCTGGTTTCTGAAAGATCACTATATTCATCTTTCAGTCACTTCCGCTCTAGAAGTACTGTACCAATGCTCCTTTTGAATTAGGTTGACATTACTTCAGTATCTCAGTCCATCCTCCTCTCTACTACAGGTACATTTCAGATGAGCTAATTACTTTTTCAGGCCAGCTTGCAGAACTGCATGACAGGAAGTATGAGAATAATATAACTTGGTTACATGTGAGTTAAAACCTGCTTTGCATCTGCTTCTCCTGCCAGTTTCAACAGGGAAAGGACATGTCTGCTTCTCTTCCTCCTCCGCGTC
>Ga0181612_115597_pt1 | contig 16073 bp, 18 predicted proteins | sample HoacroProtozoa21_FD_119630 | JGI IMG/M metagenome (GOLD analysis project Ga0181612, IMG submission 119630) | Hoatzin crop microbial communities from Cojedes, Venezuel. Combined Assembly of Gp0051906, Gp0051904, Gp0051908
CACCAATGTGGGCAAGTCAACTATAATGAACATGCTTGCCAAGAGCGATGTGTTTGCCGAAAACAAACTTTTCGCCACACTCGACACAACAGTGAGAAAAGTGATTATCAGCAACCTGCCCTTCCTGCTTGGCGACACTGTGGGATTCATACGCAAGTTGCCAACCGACCTCGTGGAATCGTTCAAGAGCACGCTCGACGAGGTGAGAGAAGCCGATTTGCTGCTTCATGTGGTGGACATCTCCCACCCCGACTTTGAGGAACAAATCACAGTGGTGGAAAAAACATTGGGCGACATAGGCGCAAACGAGAAACCAGTAATCTTAGTGTTCAATAAAATCGACGCATACAGATGGGTTGAGAAAGATGAAGACGACCTCACACCGCGCACCAAAGAGAACATACCGCTGGAGGAACTGATGAAAACATGGATGGCAAAGATGAACGACAATTGCATATTCATCTCAGCCACCCAACAAACCAACATAGCAGAACTGAAAGACTTGCTGTACAAGAAAGTGAAGGAACTGCACGTGCAGAAATACCCGTACAACGACTTCCTGTTCAACACATACGATTCAGAAGGGAAAATCAACTGATTAGAAAATGCGACAACTTGAAGATGAAGAAATAACGATCCTTGAAGAACAAGGATGCACAGCCGAAGACTGGTCAAGGATATTTGTCGATGATGAGTTCACCACCGGCAGCATTCACAATGTAAAATTTTACGGCACAGTGACACTTGGCGCATTCATCGACTCCATAATCGTGGATGACGGGCATTACCGCCGTCCAGGGATAACCAACGCCGTGCTGCGTGACGTGACAATAGGCGACAACTGCCTGATAGAAAACGTCAGCGGATACATATCAGGCTGCGTCATTGGCAATTCATGCCAAATATCAAACGTTGGCATCATATCCTCAACAGGGGAAGGAGTGCCAAGAAACATTGAGATTTCCGTGCTCAACGAAAACGGAGAAAACAATGTAGTGATTTTCGATGGACTGACAGCCCAACTGGCGTATCTGATGATACAGAACAGCAAAGTATATAAGATGGTAAAGGCTGAAACATCGCCAAATGACACTGCGCCACAAACATGCGAGATAGGCGAGCACGTGCATATATCGTTCTGCCGTGAGCTCAACAACGTGATAATCAACGACTATTGCGAGGTGGAAGGCGCGTCACGCATAAGCAACACCATATTGCTGAGTTCAGAGCGTTCATCAACATACATCGGAAGCGATGTCATCATCGAAAACTCGGTTGTTGCCAACGGAGCATCAGTCACCGACGGGTCGAAAGCCTACAACTGCTATATAGGCGAATCATCTCATATAGGCAAGGGATTCATAGCCGAATCATCTCTTTTCTTTTCAAACACCGTCATGGAATGCGGTGAGGCGCGGGCAGCATTCTGCGGTCCGTTCACAGTGTCGCGCTTCAAATCGGCCATGCTGGCAAGCGGCATATTCTCGTTCCACTATGCCGGCAACCATACCCAGCAAGCCAACAACATCTACAAGATGGGCAGCGTTCACTGGGGCACATTCGACCGCGGCTGCAAGACATTTCCAGGCAGCATAATATATTGGCCAGCACGCATAGGCGCATACTCTATAGCGGGAGGTGAGATAACTGAGCATCCCGACCTCCGCACCCTGCCGTTCTCGAAAATCACCAACAGAGAAGGAGCCACATACATCGAGCCAGGCGTCACGCTGTGCAGCGCAGGCCTCTGGCAAGATGTCAACAGATGGTCAAAACGCGATACACGACCTGAAGAAGAACGCCGTGACATAATCAACACAGACTTCCTTAATCCGTATATAATACAGAAAGTGATTGATGGCAAAGAACTGTTGCAACGAATAGTGACAGAACAAGGTGATGATGAAGAAGACTACACCTTGGAACAATGTTATATAGAGCGTACTGCCCTGCTCCGAGGCATCAGGTTATACGACATGGCAATCAAACTGTTTATCCACAGAGTCACCGAAAGAGGCCTGATTAACGACGAAGACGAATTCAATGCCGACCAATGGCTTGACCTTGAAGGACTTCTCGCGCCAAGAAACGAGATAGTGAGACTTTTGCAAGATGTGGAAAATGGAACGATTGACAACACCGCCGGCATCATAGAATCATTGGAGGAGATGTCGAGGCAATACGACAAGCACTGCGCCGACTATGCCACCTATATCATCAAGAAACAACTTGGAGACAAAGACGACGACAATTATACAGAACAACTGGCAAAAGAATGCGCAGAGGTTTACGGGATGTGGATCAAATCAATAAAACATGACGCCGAGAAAGAATATAACCTCGGCGACATCAGTGAACCATCATTCAGAAAATTCCTCAGCATCATAAAATGACACCGGCATAATGGCTTGCGTCACCCTTGCATTACCCATGCATCACCCAACAGCAATCTCGCAAGCACTTGATTTTCAGCAACATTGTTTGATTGCAAGAAAAGTGAGGAAGTCAGGAAAAGAAAAAGTAAAAATTCAGGCATTCCGCAAATGAACAACGAAACAGCTAAGCAAGACCTGGCAAAACAGGAACCACCAACCAGCAGCCCGTTCCCTTCAGCCAAACCGCCGGTTGAGGATGAGGAAAAACGTCCATGGTATGCCATCTGGGTGGGAAGGACAAGCTACAGGCCCCTGCTGGCTCTGTTGGAGGAAAAGGAACACCACACATTCATCCCTGAGCAATACGTGGTGACGGAACAAGACGGGATAAAGAAGAAAGTGCTGAAGCCAGTGGTGTCAAACCTTGTTTTCGTAAGGAAAGACTTCTCGGAAAAAGATTTTTTCCTGATGCTCAAAGAAAGCGATTTGCAATATCTCGTGATAAGAAATCACGACACGAATCATTACTATGAGATAAGGGCAAAGGAAATGCATGAGTTTCAGGTGATGTGCAACCCCGACTTATACGGTACACGCTATCTGACAAGCGAACAGGCTCAAATGAAAAAGGGCGACACAGTGGTGGTGACGCGCGGCCCGTTGTCGCAAATGACAGGCAGGCTTGTGAGGGCGCAAGGCAAATATTACTTGCTGAAAGACGTTGGACCGATGGCTGTGATGCTAAAAGTCTCGAGGTGGTGCTGCGAAAAGATCAACTGACATATAAGATTTTTCATCATCAAGCGCTGCAATTGGAAAATTTATGATAAATTTGCAGCGATAAAATCAGTATAAACCATTAACAAACCAAGAGAAGATTATGAAAAAGTATGTGTGTGACGTTTGCGGATACGTTTACGATCCAGAAGTGGGAGACCCTGACAACGGCATAGAGCCGGGAACTCCATTTGAGGAACTGCCAGAAGATTGGGCATGCCCGTTGTGCTCAGTAGGCAAAGACCAATTCTCAGAATCAGACGAATAATCACATAGGGCGTCACTTGAGCGTGATGCCCTTAATAATACACCAACAGAAATGAAAACAAAGTCACTGCTCCTTTTGGCTCTCATAGCTGTGTTCTTGACATCGTGCGGCACTATCCGCGACAAGGAGACTTATCTGTCTTCCTTTGAGTCGTATGTCAACTCGATAGACAACAGGAGCCATATCTCCGACAAGGAATGGAAAACCATAGCGCGCAAGCACCAGAAATACATCGGCGACAGATACAAGAAATACCGTGACGAGTTCAACGCCTCCGATTATGTGCAGTATGGCAAGATTGAAGCGCGGTTTGCCAAGATTTACGCCAAGCGCAAAGTGGCAGACATAGGCAATGCCATCGGTGGCGTGAAAGACATCATAAACGAAGCAAAGGATGCTGTTGACGACATTTTGGGCCGTTGACAAGCATCCCTTGATAATTCAATTTATATACAAACACTTCCCTGCACCAGTTGCAGCAGGCAGCCGTGATGTCAAAGGAGTGTTTGTATCTTTTTCTCTACATCGTTCATGTCGTGCGTGGGTTCGAATCTTTCCACCACCTCACCTTCGCGGTTAATCAGGAACTTAGTGAAATTCCATTTTATGTCGCTGCTCGACTTATAGTCGGCGTTCTCCTTGGAAAGCATTTCATCGAGCAACTTTCCGATAGGATGATTCAAGTCGAATCCACCAAAAGTCTTCTTTTCTTTCAGGAACTTGAACAAAGGGTCGGCATTATCGCCATTGACCTCAATTTTCTTAAACTGCGGGAACTTTGTGTTATAGTTCAGTGTGCAGAATGAATGGATTTCTTCTTCTGTGCCTGGAGCCTGCTGTCCAAACTGATTGCAAGGGAAGTCCATTATCACCAGCCCCTTTTCAGCGTATTTCTCATGCAATTGCTCAAGTTCAGTGTATTGCGGAGTGAATCCGCATCTTGTGGCTGTATTGACTATGAGCAGCACCTTACCTGAATAATCAGAGAGGCTTACATCGTTGCCCTTACGGTCCTTAACTGTGAAATCGTAGATGTTTTGTGACTTTGCCATATTGGAGAAAATGATTAGTGTTAGTAAAAATGTTATCGTTCTCTTCATTATTGCGATTCAAAATATGAGTTTCAATGGTGAAAGCGGGATTATCTTCCGTTGCATTTGTAAACAAATCCGTTCTCCGCCATTTCTTCCGGTTCATACAGGTTTCGTCCGTCGATGATGAGCGGAGTCTTCATGCTCTTCTTTATCACTCCCCAACTAGGCAGACGGAATTGTTTCCATTCAGTCAGCACCAGAAGTGCATCGGCATCGAGCACAGCGTCGTACATGTCCTTGGCGTATTCCACTCTGTCGCCCACCCTTCTGTTGCACTCGTTCATGGCAACGGGGTCGAACACCTTGACACGGCATCCGGCGTCAAGCAGCATATTGATTGTCACAAGCGATGTGGCTTCACGCATGTCGTCGGTTTCGGCTTTGAAAGCCAATCCCCAAACAGCGATGAGCTTGTCCTTGATGTCACCAGAGTAATATTTCTCCAGTTTTTTGAACACAATTTTCTTCTGCTGCTCATTGACCTCCTCAACAGCCTTCAGCACATGCATCTCATATCCGTTTTTCTCAGCTGTCTTGATAAGCGCCTTCACATCTTTTGGGAAACAACTGCCGCCATAGCCGCATCCAGGGTAAAGGAACTTGCGGCCGATTCGTGTGTCGCTGCCAATGCCTTTTCTCACCATATCGGCATCAGCGCCAACAAGTTCGCAAAGGTTAGCGATGTCGTTCATAAACGATATCCTTGTGGCTAGCATAGAATTGGCTGCATATTTTATCATTTCTGCCGACGGTATGTCGGTGAATATCACCCTGAAGTTGTTGAGCAGGAATGGACGGTAGAGAGTGGTCATAAGCTTGCGGGCGCGCTCGGATTCTACTCCCACCACTACCCTATCAGGGCTCATGAAGTCCTTGATGGCTGCGCCTTCCTTCAGGAACTCCGGATTGCTTGCTACATCAAAATCCACTGTGACGCCTCTTTTTTCCAACTCATTGGTTATGGTCTCCTTCACTTTCTTGGCAGTGCCCACCGGAACGGTTGACTTGGTGACAAGAAGAGTGTATTTCTTGATGTTCTGGCCAAACTGCTTGGCAACGGCCAAGACATATTGCAAATCGGCGCTGCCGTCCTCATCGGGAGGAGTTCCCACAGCGGAGAAAACGATATCAACATCATCCAGCACTGCAGTAAGGTCGGTGCCGAAATGAAGCCTTCCTTCCCTGTAGTTCTTTTCTACCAGATGTTCCAGTCCGGGCTCATATATAGGTATGTCTCCATTAAGAAGACTGTTGATTTTCTCCTCATTGACATCTATGCAAGTGACATCGACGCCCATCTCTGCGAAGCACGCCCCGCTGACAAGCCCAACATATCCGGTTCCAACAATTGCTATATTCATAGTCGATAGTTTTTATGGCTTATGATATGTTGTGGAGGATGTTCACAATGTTCTTGTCAATCTGTCTCACCTCTCTCAAAGCCTTGGAGAACGGCACATAGACTATCTCATCGTTGTTGATGCCCACCATGACATTACGTAAGCCCTTCTTCAGAGCATGGATGCTCGCCGATCCCATGCGGCTCGCTATTATGCGGTCGTGAGCCGTTGGGCGTCCGCCTCTCTGCAGATGGCCGATTATCGATATTCTCACGTCAATCTCCGGATGCTCGTTCTTGATGAGTTCAGCGTAATGTATCGCTCCGCCGTTGTGCTCCGATGCTGCCACAAGCACAATGCTGCTGTTCTTGCTCTTCTTCATGCCGTTGTAGATGAGCGACTTGAGTTCTTCATCGCTGGTTTTGACCGAAGGGATGATTGCTTCTTCACAACCCGAAGCCAATGCTCCGTTGAGAGCAAGAAAACCGGCATCGTCGCCCATCACTTCCACGAAGAAGATCCTTCCGTGTGATGTTGCCGTGTCCCTTATCTTGTCAACGCATTGCATCACTGTGTTAAGCGCAGTGTCATAACCAATGGTGGTGTCGGTGCCGTAAAGGTTGTTGTCGATAGTGGCTGGAATGCCTATGCACGGGAAATCAAATTCCTGAGCAAAGATTCTTGCGCCAGTGAACGAACCGTCGCCTCCGATGATAATCAAGGCGTTGATGTCTTCCTTCACGAGGTTCTCGTAAGCCTTCTTGCGTCCCTCGGCAGTCATGAATTCTTCGCTTGCCGACGATTTGAGAATCGTTCCGCCCTGCTGTATTATGTTGCTGACATTCTGTGTCTTAAATTCAGTTATCTTTCCGTCAATCAATCCCTTGTAACCTCTGAATATGGCTTTCACCTTCAGTCCGTTGGATATCGCCGAACGGGTGACGGCTCTGATTGCGGTGTTCATGCCTGGAGCGTCATCTCCAGCAGTTATTATACCTATGCATTTGATTTCTGACATATTGCGTATGATTTTATTTTTTTACAAAGATATGTTTTTGTCGTCTTTTTCCAATGAAATTAATGTTATAATTCACAAAATGGCATGACATCAGGACTGGTCGGCAGGCATCAACGCCTTTTCTATGTGTTCCTTGCATGCCTCCATGAGCCATTTGGGCGTTGACGTGGCGCCGCATATTCCTATCGACTCCGCATTCTCCAGCCATCCTATTTCTATCTCCGACGGTCCTCCCACCATGTGGGTGTGGGGATTGACATTGCGGCATTCGTTGTAGAGAACCTTGCCGTTTGAACTCTTTTTGCCGCAGACGAAGATTATCACGTCATGCTGCTTGGCAAATGTCCTGATATTGGGCATGCGGTTGGCCACCTGCCTGCAGATAGTGTCGTAATACTCAAAGACAGCGCCATTTTTCATGTTGTCGTTGATATATCTCACTATCTCCCTGAAGCCCTCAAGCGACTTGGTGGTTTGCGAATACAGGATGATGTCCTTTGAGAAATCGAGCTTCTTCGCATCTTCCAGATTTTCTATCACAATGGCCTTGCCATCGGTCTGTCCCACAAGCCCTACCACCTCGGCATGACCGTTCTTGCCATAAATCACAAACTGCTTTTCGTGGGTGGTGTCGTTATCGTAGTCCCTCTTTATGCGTTTCTGCAAATTCAGCACCACAGGGCATGTGGCATCCACTATCTCTATGCCTTGCGCCTTGGCCTCGGCGTATGTTGAAGGCGGTTCGCCATGAGCCCTCAACAGCATCTTCACATTGCTGAGGCTTTTCATGCCGTCGTGCTCCACTGTCCGCAGCCCGAGCGCGCGCAAACGGTCGCATTCCTCGCCATTGTGCACAATGTCACCAAGGCAATAGAGCGTGTCGCTTGCCTTTAGTTCTTCCTCGGCTTTGTTGATGGCTCTCGTCACTCCAAAACAGAAGCCCGAATCACTGTCTATCTCTATCCTCAGCATAATGCCAATGTATCAGTCTTTGTCTCTTTTCAAGAAACCGCGTTTTCTCCGATAACCTCCTCAAACCTCTTGATGAGCCATTCGTCTTGCTGCTCAATGGTCATCTCACCATTGTCGAGCACTATCGCGTCGTCGGCTTTTTTCAATGGGCTCACCTCGCGGTTGATGTCTATCTCGTCGCGTTTCCTAACATTTTCCAACACACTCTCGTAGGTGGTGTCCATATCACCCTTTTCACGCAATTCCTTAAACCTGCGCTCTGCCCTTATCTCTGCAGACGCCATCACGAATATCTTCAGTTCGGCATCTGGGAAAACGGTAGTGCCGATGTCGCGTCCGTCCATCACAATGCCCTTGTCTCTGCCCATAGCCTGCAACTGGCTCGTGATGGCTTCTCTCACAAACGGAATGGCAGCTATGGCACTGACATTGCCGGACACATCCATTCGGCGGATTCTGTTCTCCACGTCCTTGCCGTTCAAACAAGTCACCTGCTTGCCGTCGTCGTTTATCTTAAAGGATATGCTGATGCCGTCGATGTCTGCCTTCAACTTGTCCTCATCCACCTTCCCGTCGTATATCATCCCGTGCTTAAGGGCATACAATGTGACTGCCCTGTACATAGCGCCGCTGTCGATATATACATATCCTATCCTCTTTGCCAAAGCCTTTGCCATTGTGCTTTTTCCGCATGAGGAATATCCGTCGATGGCTATAGTAATACGTTTCATCTGTATCGTGTTTTGTTTACGGTGGAATAATCAACCGTTGCTTTTAATCCTTTATTTTATAAATAATGATATAATGCGTCAACTAAAGGGTGAACGATGTGTTCACCAGCAATGATGACGCCCCTACATGGTATTTGCCGTAAGCCAAGCCTACCTTGAATTTCTTGACATACAAACCGGCTCCGATGGAGAATCCGGCTAAATGCGACTTGTCGTTGACTTTCATTTCCTTCGCTCTCCTGAAATTATAGCCTAAGGCTATCCATGTGTTATCGGACGGGAACATCTCCGCGCCAAGCGATATATGCTTCAGAAGACGGCTGCCGCCACCTTCCTCTTCGCCGGTGATGTTGTAGAAATATTCCTTGCTCCAATGGGTAAGCGCGTCCATCGTCATCGAAATCCTGAAAGGCGAATGGGGAATGTCTTTCGACACGCCGAAAACGAGATTGAAAGGCATTGTCTCGTAGTCTTCCTCAAAGGCTTTCACCTGACCTCCAAGATTCTGCGCCACTAATGAGAACGACAGCCCTTGGTCTTTGTCAAACCAATTCACTCCCAAGTCAACTCCGATGCCGATTGACGAAAACTCGCCGTAATGGGAATACAAGAACTTCGCTGTCACTGCTCCAGCCCATTTGTCGGTAAGGTCGTAACAGAAAGAGCCCTGTATGTCAATGTCCTTGGATGTGAACTCGCCCAATTCCTCACCGCTGGCATTGGTCTGGAGCATGTCGCCATAGTTGAGCAATGCTGCTCCAAAACCGAGCGTTGCCCTGCCGCCGAGAGCCTTGGCGTATGCCGCGCTGAGCTTGTTGGTGCCCGCCATATACGACATGTAGTTGAGGTTGAGGGTGTTGTCGGACACATCGGAAAGCAGCGCGGGATTGGTGAACATGAGCGTTATGTCGTTTTCCACAATCGACACATTATTGCCGCCCAGCGCAGCCGAATGCGCCGATACTGGAATGTCCATGAATGAGTATGCCGTATTGCCGTCCTGCGCATGAGCACAGCACGTCAGAGCTAAGAATGATATGATAGCTGTGAACTTTCTCATCTGATTTAATTGCCTTATCGGGTTCAAAGATAGCACATTTATTGCAAACTTTCTATATTTTATAACGCAAGAGATGGATTTTTTATTTTTCCGATGCAATTAATTAGGCAAATAAACAACGACAGAATAAACCGGCATAAACCGACATCGGCAGAGAAAACTCAAATAATTCAGCCGAAATGTGGGATATTTTCTCACTTTTAATCACTTTTTCCAAACAAAATGCCATTTTTCAAGAAAAAAAAACTTGCATTGGTTATTCGGATTAAAAAAAAGTATTACATTTGCAGTTGTATGTTTCAGTATCAAACAAAAAAAGCATAAACTATGGAAATTAAGAAATCACCCAAAGCGGATCTTGAGAAGCAGAAAAGTACTTCACTGCTCCTGGGATACATAATTGGCCTGGGCCTCTTGTTTGCCGCATTCGAGTACACGACACGCGACCATGTGGAGACTGAGCCGGTTATCTATGCCACTTCTGTCGTATCAGAGGAAGAAGTTGTTCCTATCACACAACCGATTTTCACTGCGGCTCCACCACCACCAGCAAATGCTCCTAAGGTGGCTGAAATCCTTAACATCGTAGATGACAACAAGGAAATAGCCGAAGAGGAAGTCCAGTCAACAGAAGCCTCAACAGAGGCCATTTCAGGTCCTTCAGGCCCTGTCAGCACAGGTCCAGTAGTTGTTCAAGGCCCAGTGGCTGTTGAAGAGGAATCTGACGAAGGCCAAATCTTCCAAGTCGTAGAGCAAATGCCTGAATTCCCTGGTGGTATGAACGCATTGATGAATTACTTGCAGAAGAACATCAAATATCCGTCAGTGGCTCAGGACAATGGCATTCAAGGACGTGTAATGGTGACATTCGTCGTAAACAAGGACGGTTCAATCGTTGACCCAGAAGTCATCAAGGCAGTTGACCCATCACTCGACAAGGAAGCCCTCCGCGTAATCAAAGCCATGCCTAAATGGAACCCTGGCAAACAGCGCGGTAAACCTGTACGTGTGAAGTACACAGTTCCTGTTACATTCAGACTCCAGTAATATAATATAAAAGGAAAAGACAACAGAGGGTCGCATGAGATTCGTGCGACCCTCTTCAAGTAAATACGCTACGCTTTTTACACAAACCATGTCAAACATTATATATAATAATAGAAATATGTACACATCAAAGGAAATCTTACAAGAGATAAACAAATACATAGACGAACTCCAGTTTGAGAGAGACCCGCAAAACCTATACGCGCCAATAAGGTATGTGTTGGAAAAAGGCGGAAAACGTATGCGTTGCATACTGATGACGATGGCATACAACATGTATAAGGACGACATCGTGACAATATTCCCCAAGGCGGCAGGACTGGAAACATACCATAACTTCACCCTTCTGCACGACGACCTGATGGACAAAGCCGACATGAGGCGCGGCAAGCCCACAGTCCACAAGAAATGGAACGACAACGCCGCCATACTGTCGGGCGACGCAATGATAATCCTTGCTTACCAGCTTATATGCAAGGGTGATGCCACCAACCACTCCAAAATCATAGACACTTTCAGCGAAATAGCCCTTGGAGTGTGTGAAGGCCAACAATACGACATCGACTTTGAAAGCCGAGATGACGTCACTATTCCGGAATACATGGAGATGATACGTCTTAAAACTTCCGTATTGCTGGGAGGCGCGGTTAAGATTGGAGCATTGGCAGCCGGTGCCACAGAGGACGACGCCAACTCGCTTTATTCGTTCGGAGAAAAAATCGGACTGGCGTTCCAGTTGCAGGACGACCTGCTCGACGTGTATGGAGACCCGAAAGTGTTCGGAAAGAAAATCGGAGGCGACATACTATGCAACAAAAAGACATTCATGCTCCTGAGCGCATACCAGCATTCAAACGACACCCAGAAATCAGAACTTGAAAAATGGGTGGCAGCAACCGACTTTGACCCCGAAGAGAAAATCAGCGCAGTGAAAGCCATATACGATGCTGTCGGGATAAAGGAGATATGCCTCGCCAAAATAAACGAGTTGTACGATGAGGGAATGCAATCATTGGACAAGGTGGATGTGGTGCCGGAACGCAAAGAGTGTCTGCGCGGATATGTCAAGGAATTGATGCAAAGGGACAAATAACCATTGCAGCGGATATTGCGGAAAGGCAGATGATGCACTATGGCAAAACCACTCCATTTTCCAATTATCCCATTCCTAAAGACAACGCATCTGGCATAATAACAAACGAAGGACTTACTGAGAACGAAATAAGGATTCCTCTTAAAATACCGAATCAGCATGCTCATAGACACCCATTCACATATCGACGGTGAAGAATATGATGACGACAGGGAAGAAGTGATCGGCAGGGCCAAAGAGGCTGGTGTCGGACGCATACTCGTTCCCAACATCAACGGCAAGACAATAAGCCGTATCGTGGAATTATGTGAAAGCCACAAAGGATACCTCTACCCTATGATTGGCTTGCATCCCGAGGATGTGACCGATGACGATGAAGCCACATTGGATGAAATGGAAAATATGCTCAACACCAAACATGATTTCATTGCCATCGGAGAAGTGGGACTCGACTTGTATTGGGACACCAGCCGCGAACGTGAACAAATAAAGGTGTTTGAGCGGCAAGTGGAATGGGCTGAAAAGTACTCACTGCCACTGATGATACATTCAAGAAACGCCCATAAGCAGCTGGTTGACATCATCAGCCGTCACGACAGCGTCAAAGGGGTGTTTCATTGCTTTACCGGCACCAAGGAAGAAGCAGCGCAACTGCTGTCGTTCAAAGGTTTCAAGTTGGGCATAGGAGGTGTGGTGACATTCAAGAAGTCACAATTGCCGTCAGTCTTAAGCGAGGCGGTGCCGTTAGACAGGATAGTGCTCGAAACCGACGCTCCCTACATGGCACCTGTGCCGCACAGAGGCAAGCGCAATGAAAGCAGTTTCATAGTGGAAGTGGCAAGGAAATTATCAGAGATATACTCTTGCGGTCTGGATGAGGTTGCAAAAACGACAACGGAAAACGCCATTGAAGTGTTTCCCACAATAGCGTGACGGGTGGATTCGCTCAGGATGCACAACATAAGACCAAGACATTGGGGCTGGAATCCATGTTCTGGAGTGATGCCGAGAGCAAGTCTTCCACTAAAAAACCGCAAATAAACCGCAAAGAGAAATCAACTGCCATTAAGCAGGGAAAATAAGACAAAAACGGTTCAAACAGACCAATAAAAGCCACAAAAACGGACAAATTTTCAATAAAATTAAAAGTTTGACGAAAAACGTTCGTTCAGTAATAAAAAAATAAATATATTTGTTGCTGAAATCGTGCACAAGTGACAATTTTTTTGTAACTTGCACGCTGTTTAGGTTGCTCGCGCCCTGCAAAGGGTGGAAGAAGGTGAAAAGGAGAGATGCTCGAGTGGCTGAAGAGGCACGCCTGGAAAGCGTGTAACCGTCCAAAGCGGTTCGGGGGTTCGAATCCCCCTCTCTCCGCATCAAAGAATGAAGTATGACGTGGCAGCCTTGACAAGGCCAACACAAAAGACAAAAGAAATACAAATATTAATAAATTATTAATCCTAAAAAATTCAAACACACAATGAAAAAAGTATTTGCAATTATTGCTATGGTTGGAGTCTTCACCTTTGGTATGACTCAATCAGTATCTGCTCAGGATGAGGCAGCTGTTGACTCAGCCGCTACAGAACAAGTAGATTCATTGGCACAGGCTGCGGCCGATTCATTGGAGGCTGCCGCTCCAGCACCAGCTGAAACTGAGGTTGAAGAAGGCGGAATGTACAAGAACATCAAGACTAAGTTCATTGAAGGTTCTGCAGGTTTCATGGCACTCGTTGCCATCGCATTGATTTTGGGTCTCGCATTCTGCATCGAGCGTATCATTTATCTGTCATTGGCAGACGTTGACTCAGACAAATTGCTTGACGCTATTGATGAGAAGCTTCAGAAGGGCGATGTTGAAGGCGCTAAAGACCTTTGCCGTGACACTAGAGGCCCTGTTGCTTCAATCTGCTACCAGGGACTTATGAGCGTTGACAAGGGCGTTGACGTTGTTGAGCGTAATGCCGTTGCTTACGGTGCCGTTCAGGCTAGTTTGCTCGAAAAGGGCTGCTCATGGATCACATTGTTCATCGCAATGGCTCCGTCATTGGGATTCTTGGGAACTGTGATTGGTATGGTCATGGCGTTCGATGATATCCAGCGCGCAGGTGACATTTCTCCTACAGTCGTTGCCGGTGGTATGAAAGTGGCGTTGATCACAACCATCTTCGGTATCGTCGTTGCCCTTATACTCCAGATATTCTACAACTATATTCTTTCAAAGATCGAGCGTATCAACTCTTCAATGGAGAACGCTACAGTGTCACTTCTCGACATCGCTTACAAGTACAATGAGAAGTATGGCAAGAAGGACTAATGCCCTGCCAAGAGAGAATTAATATAGTAAAGTAGTAATAATAAAAACTGGAGATTAAATAATGAAATCAATGAAATTATCAAGCGTCGTTTTTACGATTGTCGCTGTCATTTCGATTGTTGTCCTGCTGCTCTTCGCATTGGTGGGCTACAACACTCCGTATGAAGAGGATCCTAAATTCGTCGCTCCAAAAATGACCGACCTTCTCCTTGTTTGGATGTATATCCTGACAGCCGTCACTGCAGTGCTCGCTATCATCAGCGCAATCATGCAGGCCACTAAGGGCGCAAAGACAGAGAAGGCTAAGGGACTTATAGGCAAGACCGGATTGATTTCCGCCGCTGTGCTTATCATCTCCCTTGTAGCGGGATTCATCGCCGGTGCTGCCGACAAGGACACACTCCTTATCAACGGTAAGGCATTTGCCGCTGCCGAGAACAAGACAGACTTCATGATAACAGACGTCTCATTGGTGTCTATCATCATAATGCTCGTTTTCTGCGTACTCGTGCTTATATGGAGTATGCTCACACAAAGGAAGAGTTGATTAATTTAAGAAAGGATTGAATATGGCAAAGAAGAAAAGAAAAATGCCAGGTCTTAACACGACCTCTACGGCAGACATCTCATTCATGTTGCTTATTTTCTTCCTGATCACTACTTCCATGGACACCGACCAAGGCTTGGCACGTACACTGCCAAAGCCACCAGAGGAGAACGAACTGGAAAATGAGATCGATGTCAAGGAACGTAACATCCTCAACATTCGTGTGAACAAAGACAACTATTTGATGATTGGCGATGATTACGTGTCTGTGGCAGACGTGAAGGAAAGAGCCAAGGAATTCATAGCAAACCCAAACAACGATTCAAAACTTCCGGAGAAGCATCCGAAAGACATCAAGCTGCTGGGTCCGTGCATGGTGACTGACAAGCATGTCATATCCGTACAAACCGACCGTGGCACAAGCTACTGGGTTTATTTCGAAGTCCAAAATGAGTTAGTCGCTGCCTACAACGAACTGCGTAACGAACTTGCGAAGGAGAAATTCGGACACAAGTATGAAGTTTGCACAGAGGAAGAGCAGGAAGCAATACGTGAATATTATCCTCAGAAGATTTCAGAGGCAGAACCTAAAAAATACGGAAAGAGTTTATAATGAGTAGATTTAATGGCGGAAGCGACCACGAGATGCCTGAGATGAATACATCATCTCTTCCTGACCTTATTTTCTCAATATTGTTCTTCTTCATGATGGTAACATCCATGCGTGAGGTGACATTGAGAGTTAAGATCCAGAAACCTCAAGGCACAGAGCTCGAGAAACTGGCGCGCAAATCATGTACATCGTACATATACATTGGTAAACCTACCGACCAACTGAAATCCCAATTCGGTGATGGAACACGTATCCAGCTCAACGACAAATACGCTGAGTCAACAGAGATATACGACTTCGTAATGTCCGACCGTGGAGGTTTGGCAGAATCAGACAAACCATTCTACACCGTATCTCTGAAGGTTGACAAAGACACACCTATGGGTATAATCACCGACGTAAAGCAAGCCTTGCGTAAGGCATACGCCTTGAAGATTGTTTACTCGGCTGATAAAACTGACAAGGTTGGAGGAAGATAAGCTCACAATGCAGTCTTAGCACTGTATGTAATATCAACACAAAGGGCGGCAGCGAAAGCACCGCCCTTTTATTGTGCGCATGGTTTCAAGGTTTTTGAAGTTCATCAGCAATGATTCCGCCTCATGAGCAAACCAGCATAAACAGAAAAGCGGGAGAATCAGTTGCCTAATCCTCCCGCATTTTGATATTATCAATTATCACTTCTTCTGACTTCCCATTATTGCATCAAACATGCTCTTAGGTTCTGGTTTTGGTTCTGCTGAAACACTCTCAGCGGCAGGCGTCTCAGGGATCTCTGGTGCTGGAGTTTCTGCAACAGGAGCTTCCTCTGCGGGAGCCTC
>Ga0181612_168812_pt1 | contig 16072 bp, 13 predicted proteins | sample HoacroProtozoa21_FD_119630 | JGI IMG/M metagenome (GOLD analysis project Ga0181612, IMG submission 119630) | Hoatzin crop microbial communities from Cojedes, Venezuel. Combined Assembly of Gp0051906, Gp0051904, Gp0051908
CACACGACACGGGAATGCGGGCTGGAAGCAGGAGGCTGAATGACGCTGTTTTCTTCCTAGCGTTAGGTGAGGTTTGGGGCGCTCACTGGAGCGTGGCCCTGGCCGTCTCGGGTGGAGGGGACCAGTGGGGCCGTGCTCCTGAACGCTCTCCGTGTTGCAGCTTGTCAGGGAGAACCTTACTGAATTTTTGGATGGAACTGTTTTCCTGCAGCGGAAATGTAAGCACTGTCTTTGGTGTTTTAAATTGAGGGTCAATGTAATGGGAAAATGTGCGTGCTGTGTCTAGTGTCCTGATGCTATTATTTTAAATAATATAGTAAATATTTTGTATGAATATATAAAAATATAGATATAAATAACTCACTTTTCCTGCCTTGGGCTCAGCATCTTGGTGGCAACCGGTGGAGGTGCTGGTAGCATCTAAAAGGCTTGGAACTGCTCGCTAGTGCTTGCATCAAGCTAGCAAAGGTACAGCCACCGCCTTATTCCTCAGAGTGCCTCTGACCCGCCTTTGGGTTGCGCAGGGCTGCACATTCCCTCTGCTGCCCAGCGTAGCCAGCATAGTACTTTGGGTTTGCCATTATAGTATCTTTTTGAATAGTTTCTACTCTGTGCCCTAACAATCTGTCAAACTGTTGCTTGCCAATAGGGCATAAGATACTTTTGAAGCCATAGCTGCTCATGTCACAAGCCTTGGTAGTTCTTATTGGTATAGAAAATGGAATTGTTACCTTTCTGAGACACTACTATTTTATTTTAAGAAATTATGCATTATGCGTGTCTGAAGTGTAAGGTTGTCATCCTTATTTCTGTGACCTGCTATTCTGCCTGACCACATTCTCATGGCTTAATTGCTGCTTTAGCTTTCCACGCTTGTTTTTACCTGTATGTAACTGTGTGCATGTCATAGCCCAGGATAAAGTGGCAGTCATGGCCCCGATGGTAGAGGGGCTCATTTCTTTGCCAGATGAGACGTGCTTGTTACCACTTGTCACTTCTACCCCTTCAGCCTGAACTATGGAGCGTAAACAGTGAAAAAATGGATATGTAACATAAATAGAAAACATATTTTTCAAGCAGCAGGTCCAAGCCACATTTACTGCAGTTGACTTGGAAGTGACTTCCTGGTCAGCAGATTTGCAGTGACCTTCATTCTGATGCCATAATCTCATTTTTCATGCATAACTTGATGGTTTTTCTTAGTCAGATTTTTTTGTGTTTAGTCATTCTGCCAAGTGATTTTGATGTAGACAATAGGCATATTTAGCGATGAAGCCGCAGGGTCTGTGACCTTCCCGTGCGGCTCCGGTCCAATGTTTTCTCACTGATGCACTGCAGAATGCATGCCAGCTGTATCTGCCAGGGGTTTGTGGTGACCCCATTGGGTTTCGCAGCACAAACCTGTGCTTTAAAACAGCCCACGTGTTTATAGTGTTCAGTTTTGCATTTTGAGTTTTCATGTTGTTTCTTTTTTAGAAATGTATTGAACATTTTCTCGGCGTTTGCGGGCTCTATTCTGTATTGCTCATACAGACAGAATAAATTCTACAGCTGTAGCACAGCAATAACAGACAAATAATGGTGTGAATGTAATTGCATTGACTTTGCGTGTTTCGGATATCTTCTTAGATCTGCAGATAATCTTCTTAGATTAGCATTAGGATTGAGTACTATTTTGGAGTCAAATAGAAATGAGTTTATAACTGCATACAGCAATCTCGCTGCTGAGCAAAATCCTGACAAAGCTGAGAACTTCTCCTCCGCTTCATTGGCATCAGAGAGCGTGTGTCGTAGGGTGGAATTTCAGCTGGCAACGTGGTTTCAGCTGTTTTGGAGGAAGAGGTTCTTTCCTGTTCCGGGAGCTACATGGGTCTAGAGACTGCCTCCAGGTAGAAGGCGGAGTTTTAGTCCAAAGCAGGCTATGTCTAGACCAGGAGGGCACCTCCAAGGTGAAAGGAAAGCCTTCAGAGAAATCCCAGGCTGATGTGGGTCAGGCTTAGCGTTGGCTTGTCTGGCGTACGCTGTGCAGCTTACAAAGCATTAGGTGTTACTCGTTCAAACGTGTGCTCTGCTGATGGGGAAGGGACAAGCAGGTGCTGTAAGACCTCTGAAAGACAAGCTGTGTGGTTTTGCCCCCAACATAAAGGTTAAAATTTTCATGTCCTATATGTGCTTGACTGTACACTCAAATATCATACACTGGAGTGCAATGTGTTTCAGATCCACGCCCTTCAGAAAGAAGGTGAGGGGACTAAGTGGTGGTGAGGGATTCGAGGTAAATCATCCTGTTGGAGGCTGAGAAATTCTCAAAAGGGTGATTATTTGATCTTATCCCGTTTTGCTCTTGGATTAGATGTATGTATTAGCATTTAAAGAATTTGTATGCAAAACATCCCTACGCACCTTGCATCAGCCAGTCAGCCCTGCGTTTCCAGTGCAGTGGGGTTGAATTTACTTTTCTTTACAAGACGGCTGTACAGATTTCAAGCTGGTGGATAACTCCATAGCTAACACACTTTGAATTCTGGTGCCGCGTTTCCTTGGGAATGCTGAGGAAAGATGGGTGGATGGCTTTGTATGGATGAACGAGATGCGAGTCCTTTGATTGCAGGCAGCACCCTGTGTTTCCCTCGCTGCCCGGGGGCTCGTTGGTCATCGGGGCAGAGCGCTGTAGGGAGGCGTTGCAGCGTTACAGTGAGATGGCCTCGGAGGTGCTCGTGAAGAGTCAAAAGCAGACAGCAGCATATGGGCGTTGAGAAAACACTTCGGCCAAGCAGTTCGGTTCAGTACTTCACCGTGCATGGTTTGTCCTTGTTTGTTTTAGTCACCTATTCATGGCTGAGCTGTTCAGTGGACGAATACAATCGATGTGCGGAGAGGAGCCAGTGCTCCTGCGAAAGATGTCGACAGTAAAATGGTGTTTGGAGGAGCTGCTGTTTTGGTGGTTTTTTTTTTTTGTGGAAGCAATTTGTAAGGTCAAAAATAGAGGTTGGTCGTTAGGGTTCTGTCATAAGGACCGTTTTCAGGCAAACAGGATTTCTGGGTGCCCAGTATGCCCTGCCCTGCTCCATCCCAGCCATGGCTGAGTTCCAGTCGAGCCACGTTAATGGAGATTTTTTTGTGAATTATGGAAAAGAAAATGAAATCGAGAGGTGCTGTGATACGCCTTATGCTATTTGTGTGTCTCATATGTTTGGTTTGTATTAAGATAGCCATGAAGCGCTCTGCAATTACAGAAAGCAATTGGCAGGTTCCCTTGAGTGCGTAGACACGTCAGCAATGTATTCCTCTAGGTAGCTGAAAGCTCTGCAGGTAGTAGGGTGAAAGTTGCCTCTACTGCTTTGTTGGGATTTTTCTGGTGTGTTTTGGGGGTTGTGGGTTTTTTCCTAGTTAAATTGATACCCGTTGGTGGGGTATTTTTCAGTGAACGCTACACTATAGCAGATGATGGGCTTTATTACCCACTGATGAGTATCACAAAGGTGGAAACCAGTGGTATCCTATAGCAAACTGGAGTGCTCGAAAAGGTAGAGATTAGTCCTGTTGCTTTCCATGGTGAATTACCAAAGATTTCTTCAAACTCCTCCTCATCTGAGAACATGATAGGCTCCTGTAGCTTTAGAGTCTCTTAGGGTACGGAGGGCTCATGCTAAAAATGCCTTTTGGTACTACTTTGTGTTCTTTCACTTCTAATTCAGGTATCGGAGCTCTCTTAAGAAACACTCTTGGCACGCCATGGTGTGTTTTTTGCTTGTTTTGAGCAAGCCTGGGCTTTGGTAGGCTAGATACTCCTTACCATTTTGACCCACTTTTCTAATATACATGACTTGAACCCTCATCTCGTGATTTGCTTAAGCAAATAATTCTTTTTAGTGGATCCCAGCCAGCCACATGTATGGCTTATTTTGTTTTGTTCCCCCAAGAATGGGTCGAGCTCTCTGCCTAGGCAAAACTGGGAAGCGGAGTCTTTGTATGACTATTCCGTCTTTTTTTTTTCTTTTCCAAATTTCTGAATCACATATTTTACTCTTGAGTTTTAAGACAAAGAGGGAGTGGTTGACCTGAAATAAATAAATACAAGTTGAAAGTTGATTTGAGGCTTGAATGGCAACAGAATGTTAATAAAAAGATAAAAGTATAATCTGCTGCTGGAATATTCAGCAATTCTCAGAGATGTGCCAGCTCTCATTGAAATTCACCCATAAAATTTATTCAAGACTAAATTCACTGCAGTACTTGCAGACACTTTCTGAAAGACATATTTTCTTTTTTTTTTATCCAAGGCAATATCAAGTGAGCCATAAGTCCACTCCCCAGGACTTCAGGCCTCCTTCTCTGGCACTGCAGGATCTGTTATTTACTGTTCTTTCAGGGTGAAACTTTAAAAGGATTTGAGTGGAGTGAGATGTCTGAATCCCATTCAGTTATGTGCTTAATCGGATTCTGGGTTTTTTTAGATAAAGGAAATCATGTTTCCTTTTTATTCTGCTTATTGGTTCACTGGAAATACTTGGGTCCTTAAGTAATAGGGTCTAACTGCAGAATCTGTTCCCAAATTAATTTTGTCAGATTTTCATCCGTATGCATCTTGTTTTAGTAGGTAGAGATGTTAAGTGTTTTTAAAACAGAATAGATTTTTTTGCGATTTAAGCTGAACATCACAAATAAAAAGGATAACTTCTTGTATTGCTGCTCTTCTATAGCTGAACGTACAAGTGCAGAGCATTCACAGGGAGTCTCCTGCTGAACTGAATGGAAGGAGTCACCGGTGTTACCGACGTTGGGCAGCTGTTCGCTGCTCTCACGTCCTCGGGCAGGGAGAGCGGTAGGGTGGCCTCGCCCGAATGCCGGCTGTTCCTGACGGAACATCCCTTCCTCCCAGACCGCAGCCTGGTGCCAGAAGAAATTGCCAGCCTGGGCTTAGAAAACGTGCGGCTGCAGCAGTGTGTTAACCGCCCAGGTGGTCCCGGTAGCTATTTTTTAGTGTCTTTTGATGATGTGTACAGAAAGATGACATAATATACAAACTGTTATTAAGCCTGAGAACTTGCGTACTGCTTTTCCTACAGCCTCTCTTTACATTGGTGGCACACGTGTTATTTTGATGAAGAGGCTATGTACCATGAGGAGGACTACGCTGAGATAAGAGCTTGGTCCTGAAGTATTAGAAAGTTGGGAGAGATGGCCTGTGACTGCCCTAGAAGCGTGTGTGTGTTACTTTTAAATCCTCCACATCTTAAAATGACTCCACCTAACCTAAAAGAACTACAGACTACCCCATCTCAGCCACGTCGAGCCGAAGCTGCCAACGTGGAGCAGCAGATTCTGCTTCGCGCAGTCACCTTCCACGATGAACGGCTGGGTGTTCTAGTTGAGAGGCTATGCTCATAAGTTGGCTGTTCCCAATCTAAACTGAACACTGTTCCCAGCAAAAATACTGGCATTTGACAGAGATTTAACTTGATTTGGAGGTTACGCCTGCTCTGCTGCTCATTCCCGATGAGATTCTGGCAGTGTGCTGGGGAAATGCAACAGCAACGCAGAGCTGTTGGGTGTATTCTTCTGCTCCCCTCCTTGGTTTAGGGGTTTTTTTTTGGGGGGCGGGGGTGTTGGGGGCATAGAAAAGCATAAGATTTGTGGGAAACAGGAATATGGAACATTCCAAAGTATTTTGACTCATTCTTGAAACTGGCTATCTGGAGAAAAACATGACTATTTGTCTTTATTCATTCAGTGTTTTGAGAGTTAGGGCAAAAAAAACATAAAAGGAATAATTTAAGAAAAGAGTTATCTTGAAAATTTAAAATTGGCTGTTTCTTGAATATTGACTTCAGAGTCCCCAGGGAGGGTATAAAGGTAAGGCTTGCAAAGGTTAGTAAAGAAAAAGGGAGATCTTCCCTGGGTGCAGCTGAGTGCGTCTACAAACTAGTGTGCTCGTTGTGAAGTACAATGGTACTTAGAAATGTGGTAGCCCTAAATCCTCAATTCTGTTTTACATTAAGACTAGCAACTTTAAGTGTTAGTTACTCCAAAGGCTGAAATGACTATAAAATGTACAGAAAATATCCTTTAATTAGGAGGTATAATGTAATTCTGTTTCAAACTAAATTGTTTTTCTCTGTCTTTTAGGGTATAAAGCCAGCAAGCTTTGAGAAAGTTACTGATCCTGAAATTAAGGAGATAATTGGGGAGTGCATTTGCAAAAATAAAGAAGAAAGGTTTGTTTCACGTAATCAAGTTTTGTATTAAACAATGTGTATGTAGGGATTTCAAAGCTGTCTGTGGATTTTTGTTGTGGCCTCTGGGTCTCCCCTGTGCAGGAGAAAATGCAGAATGGAAGTACAAATATAAATGCCTACTTTCCTGCTGCATAATGTCAGGGTAATTGAATAAATGCCGTGGTTGTGTCCCTCAGCCTCTCAGCTGTAAAGAACAGGGTCAGAAAGCACTGCTGTGGACATGTGAGCCTCGTGTGTTCTGGCCTAGCTATCTGTAAAATACCACTCGGGAGGTTCTGCGTGGAGCATGGAGCGTGCTGGTGGTCAGCCACGAGCGGTGGATTCACCGTAAGCTGTTTCAGCAGATTCCACTGACTCCTTAGCTGCTGGGTACAGAAACTCCTCGTACCTGTTTCCAGCTTTGGTTTTAAAACCTGATCTACTTATACTGAGTGTTTGGCATTTCATAACTCACAAACAGGTTTTAGGGACCTCAGCTGACTGCCCAGAGGGAACCTCTTTTTTAGCTCTCTCTGAGCTCAGATACTCAAGAAAAGTTGAGCAAAGCTATAGTCTGCATTTCTGTACATGCTTATGGCGTATGAATATTGCTGAAGCTTTGTGAAATAGATGTCACTTTTTTCAGCAGTTCTCCATAACGCTGGAAATACTGTCTTTTTGCTAAGAACACAAACTTGTTAGGATGAACACCAAACGTGCTGTAAATGTTTTCGCCTTTAACAGCAGTTTCTTGTCACAAACCTCTTTGAAATTACTGAAGACTTGCGGTGTTTGAATATTCTTTATATCCATTGCTGATACGAAATTAAAGATTTATTAAGCCATGCCTTTTTTGCTGAAGATACTGGGGTAAGAGTGGAACTTGCAGAAGAAGACCATGGTAGGAAATCCTCTATTGCCTTAAGACTCTGGGTAGAAGATCCTAAGAAACTGAAAGGAAAACCCAAAGATAATGGAGCCATTGAGTTTACTTTTGATCTGGAGAAGGAAACTCCTGATGATGTTGCACAAGAAATGGTAAAATAAACTTCTCCTGACAAAGACGTGTATATATGAAGTAGTGTGTAAATCTCAAAGGACAGCAGGAGCAAATCTGGTAAAATAACTTCCGCTTAAACCATTCCAGGTGTCAAGTTTAAGCAGTTTGCATTAATTTTTAGAATGAATGCTGCAAGAAAGGGGTAAATGGGGAAGAACTAATAACTGAAGAATACTGCTTACCAAGTATGAAAACAGATGCATGAAACAGCATTTCAAATAGCTGAGGGACCACAGAGGTCTCTTCTGCTTCTGTAGTTTGAAAAGTCTTTTGCCAATTTCTGTTAGCTGTTGAACATCTTTAAATTTGTTTGGCATCTGTTTAGTTTCAGACAGCAGCTTGAGATAAATTAGGAGAGTTTGAAAGTTCAATCACAAAATACTCGGCACTGATTTCCTCAAAACGCTTCTTTCCATCTCTGCTGTCGGTGTTACTTAGGAGGAATGTAGCTGAGGAAAGGCTGTGGTGGGCCGCTCGATCACCAAGCAAACTGGATTCAAGCCCACTGCACAGAGTTAGGTGTCGGCTTCGGGCTTTTCAGCAGCCAAGTTTAACTTTGTGAATTTCTGTATCTTTATAACTTGTGGGGTTTTGTTAGAAAAACTATTTTATGTTCCAGTTCCACTACATAGTCCTTGAACTCGTATTTTAATGATGTCTTGGCTGCAGTTGTTCAGGTTTTCTAATGCTGTGGAGCAGAATCAGTAAGCACTGAGTCAAGGGTCTGCATTTTCTTGTGCTTGCAGAAATGTTCCTATTATCTAAATCCCAAGGGTTGCCATTTAATGGTGTTGTCATCACCGCTCCTGTTCTGCTTAGGAGGTGCTGATTTTGGTAATGTTCCCGTACTATGCCTGGGCTCATCACCATGTTCTCCAAATTCAGGGGGAGAAATTCTGACAGTTGTCAGAATTCAGTTGCTGTTATATTTTGCATTTTTGTATTTATGGAAATATTTGGAATTATGAAGTTCTGTAGGTTACTTGGCAGTTAGTTGTGATATTTTGTTTTGAAGAGGAAATAATCCTTGTAAAAAGTGCAGCTAGAAGGATCACTCCCAAACTACTGTGATGCTATACCCTTTCCCAAACAATTTTAAAACTACTGTGGTACTATACAATTTCCCAAATAATTCTAAAACCGATGTTTTGCTATTGCATTTGCTATTGCCTAAGTGACTGCATGGGAAATGCTCTCAAACTCGAGGCTGCTGGGGGGCAGGCAAAGGCAGACGTTTATTCCTAAATGCCTTTTTCTAGCCATTACGAATGGTGGAACGCCAAAGCCACGTGCTTTTGTCAATGTGTGTTGCTTTATGTGCTGTGGAAGAGAAAAATGCAGGAGACCTTCGAGTGCGGGGAGTCATTTATTGTTATTGATGGTTGGCCATAGTCAGGCGTTGCAGCCTGTCCAAAAGATGCGGGCAAAAGGAACTTAAAATGGTCTGGTGGGTTTGCAGCCTGAAGTTACCTTTCACAGCTGGTGGGTACTGTAAAATAGCGTGTCTTCGTTAAACTTTAACCGTTCTCTAATATAGAGGTGTAGGAAGAAGAGTTGTTGGAAAAAAAAATTGTTAATGTGACAGGTTTTCAGTGCCTCCCCATTAAGCTTCGTCATGGAGAGTCTGCCGGGCAGGTCAGTTAATACCATACAAGGTTCTCTGGACCTGTGTGGTTCTTCTTGCCAGTAACTCCCTGCTGTTGCTGGCATTTGCTGGATCGTCGGTTCGGGGGCGGCACTAAGGTCTGCGGGCACAGGCAGTGGAAAATGCCCCTATCCATCGGCAGCTGTATTTTAAGCTGCTTTGCACCTATTAATTTTAAACAGCAATAATCTAAGCTGTAAAACTGTCTCATGTTTGGGCAAGAGCAAAGAATGAAAACCTCTAGGTTTCCTCCATGTGTGCAAGTGCTTCCAAATCTGCAGAATATGCACGCTAGGAATGTAGGGAGAGCAGACAGAGCTCTGGTAGGTCATTATTAAACTGAAATTCATACCCTCTGCTGCAGAAGATTATGCAAACAAATAGCACAAAGAAGAATTTCCATTTCATCTGCTGAGCAGCTGAGTTCTGAGGAAGCCTGGTCCCCTTCTCGGTCAAAAGAACAGTCCTCATTTGACTCAATGACAGGCTTTTTCTGTATAAAAGCCGATCGATACTGACTGACTTGACCATTTAAGAGCAGTTAATTTGAGATGGAATTCTGTTAACATATTTTCTCTCATGACTTGCTGTGATATCAAGCCCAGCAATTTGGGAAACTTTGTGTAATGGAAAGGTTAAGACAATTAATTCTGATGTAGGCGTAGTATGGTTTACTCCAGTTGCATTGTTCAAAGAGCATTTTTCAAAGATTTTTTTTTTAGTTTTTTGACTCTTCTGTTAGTCTTTCCAAAAAAAAAACCAAAGGGGAGGGAACCCATCTGCAGTTAAACTTGCTCTTTTCTCGGTGGCTATTAACCTGTGAATAGAATGACCCGATATCTATTCAGGTCTTAGAAATTACATAGTGTTGTTTTAAAATGTGTTAGGGATAGAAGTTTTATTCTAAAAAAAACCCATCAAGCTCTTGACTTCCTGTCCTTGTGAAGAATAAATATGTAATTTGTGTTATTCCAAACTGCTGTTTGCTCTGCTAGGGAGAGCTTCGAGTGATACCCATGTGTGCGCACATAATCTTGCTAAGTCTGTGCCTCCTCTGTAGATTGACTCTGGATTTTTTCATGAAAATGATCTCAAGATCGTTGCGAAGTCAATACGCGACAGAGTAGCACTGATCCTGTGGAGGAGAGAGAGGATTTGGCCTCGGATGCAGTCAGAGGAACGTCGGGACTCGGAGTGCCTGGAGAAGGCGAAGACGCCGCATGCGCAGCAGGTCCAGGTCACCTACCTGTCCCACGCCGGCCACCATGCGCTGTCGGAGTCGGAGGAGCCCGAGGCGGACCAGCACCCCTTCCAGCAGAACCTGCCCACCAGCGCCGCGTCCGTCGCCTGTAAGTCTGCCGTCGGGGGTGGTGGGTGTCCGCGGGTCAGGAGCAGCGGCTGGCTGAGCTCGGCGGCAAGCGGAGCTGCACCCAGAGAGCACGAGCGTCTCGGGCAATAGATGCAGAAAACGTATTGGTAAATGGAAAAGCAAGGAGACCTGCTGCTAGACACAAGAAACGCGTGTTTTCTGTGCCAGGTGGTGGGCTCGACACGAAGATTGTGCGAAACCCGGCCTCCGAGCCTGCGGGAGTTGAATTGGCACCAAAGCGGTCAGGGCGGCTGGTGGCTTTTCAAACGACGCTGGCAGCGTGGAGGTGTTTGTTCAAAAGCAAACCTTGCTGAAACCACAGCGCTGCGGTTTCTTGCGGTTTGCGAGTTGCTCTTGCGTGAAGTTTTTTGTGAAGCTGTGCCAAGATCTACAGCAGGAAAAAAAAATCCATCTTTGGTGTAATTCAGGATTTCCTTGTTTTATGGGAAATAGCAGCCGTGGTTTGGTCGAGGCTGCAGTTATGGTTGGGGCCCTTGGGGGATGATGGAGGTGCTCGCCGTTCCTCCAGGCTCTCTGGTTCGTCCTGAGCTCATGGCCGGGCAGCGACAGAGTGGTCTGAAGTTCGTTACGGCGGGTTGGAGTCGGTGGTGGTTCTCGTTCATCCAGGCTCTGGTGGCTGTGAGCCGATGATCTGCTGGCTCTTTGCGTTCAGCTTGGGACTGATTCAAGAGTGGTTGCTGGGTGGTTTCAAGAGAGGTGGATGTACATCTCCTGTTTTAATGGCATTTTCCCAATTCCATTTTTCAATTCCAAATTCAAAGATTTTGGTCTCTCTCTGAAGAAGAAACTACCTGGCTTTCCTTGCAGAGCTGCTTGTTTCTTCATTTTATTTCTGAGCATCAGACTTATCTCCAGCAAACAGCCAACCCTGAGGAAGTAGTGGTTTTATTTCCCTAAAGAAACTTGTCTCTGTCCCCTGTCATCAACCGAGTCAAGCTCTGGCATTGAAATATTCATCTATTTATACTTTTAAACATCTTGAAGGAAATGTTGCCAGGTATTTTTAGCTTGGAAGATTTGAAATTTCGAGTTCTTTTTTTTTCTAGCCAGTTTTTTTGATAAAATCTGATGTACGTATTTTGCTACAAAACTATTATCATAATGTTTCTGTTTTACTCTTCTGAACTTTTATGTCAGCATGTTTAAATTAAAGATGCATTATCTTTAGCAGAGAGACAGCTGCTGCTTTAATTCAGGTATTGTGTAAACTGCTATACAGAGATCTGCTTTGAATACTGAAATAACCAAGCATGCCTCTGCAAGAAAACAAACCTTTGAGAGATGAGAAATGGCTGGTTTTGCATAACTCTCAGAATATCGCAGTATTTACAAAGCCTTTTTTTTCTGAAGCTAAATTTGTTTAATTTCCTTCTTTTGGAGCATGTACTTATTTCATGCTATCTAATTCCTTTTGAGAAACACAGTAATTAGGACTCTTTTTGTTCCTGTGATACAATGAGGCTGCTTGTGCTTCCCATGCTTCTGTTGGACATCAGCTGGCAGAATTTTATACTAAATATAAAGCCCCCAGTTTATTTCCTACTCCTCCTCAACTTTTAACCAACACTTGGAGTTATCTGACAATTCACTGTCAGATGTCTTTGAACATTTTCTTAGCAGTGTTAGGCCTAAGACCTTGATAAATTCCTGTTCTACCAATTCATATAGCAATCTAAGGTCACACATGAAAAAGTGAGTTAAGAACTTGATGTGTGTAATTCATGTCATTCTATAAAAATCTGAGGTTGACTCAGCTTTTACTTTAGCACTCTACTGTCTTACTCTTTTTTTTTTTTTCCTTTGAGATCTTAAATAATTGTTAGTAATAAAATGGAAGTCTGTATGTGTCAGAAATCGCTGCCTCCTTAGAACAGGGCCATGTTGACTCTGTTTAGAAATGAGCTGGATAAATATAGAGGGGAGTTTAATTTTGCAAAAAAAACAGTTGGGAGAATAGTTTGTGAACGCTGAGAAGAAATGTCATCTCTACTGCTATTAAAAAAAAAATTTGGTATTTAAAAGCCGAATAAGTAAAACCTTATTTGGAATATGGAAAAAAAGAGGAGATGGAAAGTGTCGGGAAAAGAAACAGCATTTAAACTTTGCTGTAACTTGAGCCATTTTTTTGGAACTGTGTTAGTTGCCTTAGAGTTTTGAGTTTTAGATCTCGTGTTACAAGCTATTTGTCTTTTGGGTACTTAGTCTTGATTGTCTCATTTCATTTCTCAAATGAAGAATACAGTAGCTTATGCTCAAGAACTGGGCATCTGTGATTTACAGGCTTCAGAAATCATGACAAGGCATTTTTAAGTCAGTAATACTGAGTGGTACCGTTTTACTTCTGTTGGACGAAAGACACAATGCTTGCCCAGTCCCCGGGGCTGTGCAGTTTTCGGGTTAGTGGGGCCAATGCTCTGTATGAGAAAGGTACGCCTAAATCACTACATCAGATTATTTTGTTATCTGTTCCTCTTGAGGTATTGCTATATACTCAAGTAGGGTATGATTTGCTGAATTAATAAAGCGTAAAGTATAAAGCATTTGGTAATTTTAAGTGCTACTAAAAACCAAAAGGTGTTAGTTGGTGTATCCCTGGGAGTTCTGACTCTGAAAGTCTCCATGATCTGCTATGAACATCGCGATTGGAGTTTCCTTTCATCCTATAAAATCTATAAACGTCTGCAATCCTTAATGTCAACCTTATGCCCTTTAAAGGAAATATCGATGTGCCTAAAATATCATGCACAGAGACCCGTGGGGATGGTTTTTGGCTCAGGAGAAGCAGTGTGTGCCTTTTGTAGAAAATAACGTTTGTGTTGTATAATTTATTTATATAATGGAAAGGGCGAGGGTAGTAAAAATGCTAATGACGTAAACGAGTGTTGACCTTGCTCTAAAATCATTACTTGGACATCTGGAGTTGTTGAGCTTTCAATAAAAAGTGTTGTTCTTTCAGCCGACAGCACGTTTGACAGTGGCCAGGGGTCCACCGTCTATTCGGACTCCCAAAGCAGCCAGCAGAGCGTTGTCTACTCGTCGCTGCCGGAGCCGGTCCCTCCTGCCATCCAGCGCGTGTACAGCCCACCTCTGAGCGAGAGCCAGGCTGTGCCCCACAGCCTGCAGCCGCTGGGGCACTACCAGCAGCCCTCGGCAGTAAGTCTGAAGCTTTGCCAAATCGCTTTGTGTCCGCGATCGTGCTTAATGGCTCATTTATGCTCTGGTTTTTCAGTAGGTACGGATTCCAGGGCTTGTTTCGTATACATTCCTCGCTCACCGCTGTGGACGGTGGCTTGCTCAGTAACGTGTCTGGAGTTGGTCTGAAGCGTGCCCGTAGCGGGTGGTGTACGGCTAGCTCTGGTTGCTGTGCTGAAGAAATGCTTCCCTGGCAGCTGCCATGCTTTCAGTCAAAAAACTGCTTATCAACCCGTGTCACTGAACTACATTAGAATCACAGAATCAGTAAGGTTGGAAAAGACCTCTAAGATCACCAAGTCCATCCATCACCCCAGCACCCCCATGCCTGCTAAATCATGTCCTGAAGTGCCACAGCTACATGTGTTTTGAACCCCTCCAGAGATGGGGACTCCCCCACTGCCCTGGGCAGCCTGGTCCAGTGCCTGACCGCTCTTTCAGTAAAGAGATTTTTTTCTAGTATGCAATCTAAACCTCCTTTGATGCAACTTGAGGCCATAGTAGCTTTGCAATGATTCATTTTAAACTCATGGATGTATTTGAGAACCCATTACTGCTCCTTCGTTTGTCCAAGAGCCCCTTGGACTTCTCCCAGTCGTAACAAAGGTCTTATATCCTGCCGCTGCCTTTCTGGCGCTGGGTTGGGATTTGACCTTGCACAGAGCTGGCAACATACGTCCACAGCTGAGCCTCCAAAATCCAGCACTGGTGGCCCAGTCAGACATCCACGCTTGCTCCTGTTTCTGTGCTGTCAGGACCTCGACCCACAGCAGTTAATGGAATTACTGGTGCAAGAGCACCCACGTGTGAGCGATCGCAAGCCCCCGGTGCGTGGCAGAGCGTGGGCGCGTCATGTCCTTCGGCAGTGCTGTGGCTCCGTGCCGCGGCCCCGGCGCGGACGTGCCCAGCCTGCCGAGTCCAGCCCCGGCCAAGGTGAGAAGTCTGGGTGCCCGGTCAGAGCGCTCACGCCCCGGACAGCCGGCTCCCACAAAACTCCAGCTCTCAACTGCTTCCCTGAATAAGCGGGACGTATGGCAGCAGCTTAGACCTGCCTCTGTTGCGCGAGTCTTTAAAACGAAGAATTAGCCGAAAGGCCAGCTCTTCTCCCGTGGGACCTGCGACTGGCACGCCATCGAGTTGTGCGAGGGCGGAGAAGCTGGCGTGCCTGGATGGTCGCAGCCCTACTGCAGCAGCCCGCCCGGTAAACATGCCAGTGATGGTGTGGTAGGTTAATTTCTCTCTGTTTCATCCTATCTGAGAAGAAAAAATCCAGGACCGCTGGTTTTCTTTTTTTTCCTGCTAGATCCAGATTTACCCACACATACTTGAGAAGTGCATCATTTTCCCTGGTTTTACCTTATATTTTCCAAAATGCCTTCAAGAAATTATGAACTGTCGTTTTTTGAATGCACTGAAATGTGACTCTCTTTACCTGAAAGGAAAAAATTCCTCCTTGGCATCCGCAGCCAGCTCCCTCCGCTGGGGAAGCCACCTTTCCGCCATGAGTTCTCCTGGGATGGATGCAGCCTTCCTCGGCTCCTGCTCACCTGAAGCACTAACTTAGCAACTCTGAACAGAACATGCAAAAGGCACATCTGGAGCAGAATTTTTGTGATGAAATCGAACTGTGCAGCATACTCTTTTAGAGTAGACTCATTTTTCCCATTGATGGGTTTCAGTAATTTTAACCTAAACGCATTGCTTTTTCCATGATTGAGGGTTTGGAAAGGCAATAACCTTTATTCGCGAGCAAAATATTTCTCATAGATTTTATGTTCTGGTGGGGTTTCCATATTCTTTTTCTTCCTGAGATAACTTAGGTAAAAAGTTCCAAGGTTTGAAAATCTCACCAAACATAGGAAACAAACGTCTGACTCAAAACCTTCATTTTTCCAAGAAAAAAGAAAAATCACTGTATTTGTCTGGGAAATTATTTACCAAGATAACCAGCACATAACTGGAGCTGTAGTAGTATTCCTTTTTTAAGGCTTATGAGCCTCAGCCTGACATACTATTTATTTTTAATTTATCTACTTTTATTTGAGTTGAAGTTTGAGTGTGCTGCTGTTACAAACCTTATCCGAATTTCTTTTGTGTGTGTGTGTGTGTTTTCCTTTCCACTGTAGTTTTAATCTGTTTCTCATTTCTCTATTTGTTGTCTTGGAATCCCTTTCAAGTAAATTACCTGCTTTTTTGGAGGGTAAAGATTCTGTATGAAATTACAAAAGTCTCTGAAGTTGAATGCCCGTTCCCCCCGGTTAGCGGCGTGGGGTTGCTGTCGGCACGTGTGCTTGCCGTGCTGGCACTGGTGTGCGCGCTTGCTGCCACCAGGAAACACGATGCCGTTTGGTTGTCTTATTTCGAATTTGCCGACATTTCCCCCATTTTTAGATTAAGTAACTTTTCTATTCGTTGCAGATAATTTTTCATACTTTTTTCCCCCCTCCTCTGTTGTGAACCGAGTCCCGAGCAGACTGTTCACTTGCAGTCACCCTCCTGCTGCCGAGCTGCCGAGGCTCTTGCCGTGCGGGGTGCTCTCCTCTAACGCATTGCTCTCTGTCCCGCAG
>Ga0181612_101811_pt1 | contig 16070 bp, 9 predicted proteins | sample HoacroProtozoa21_FD_119630 | JGI IMG/M metagenome (GOLD analysis project Ga0181612, IMG submission 119630) | Hoatzin crop microbial communities from Cojedes, Venezuel. Combined Assembly of Gp0051906, Gp0051904, Gp0051908
ATTGAGATAGGAAAGGAGTACAACCAATCACACAATCATTCAGTGGAAGGCAGAAAATTCAGAAAATATTAATTATAATACTACAGTACTTTGGCAACCACATTAATTTTAGTGGGACAAAGCTTTTTTCATAAGTGCCATAGAGGAACATAACTCAACATACATCCTACCAAGGTATATCACTGGAACCAACAACAGTATTTATTCTATCTTGCTCCATAAATGCGTTTTATTAAGCAATATTGTTAGGCTTTAGAAAAGTGTTATCAGTGAAAACCCATCCATGATCTCCTTCATAATTTTGATGTAGACTCACGGCTAATCCCAGAGTAACGGCAATCCAGGAAACTCTTGAAATATTTAAGCAAACTGGAGCTCAATTTCATATGACTCTATTGGGACAATTTGTGAAGTTAATGTGCTTCCAAAGCACCGGTAGTGCTAGGAACTGTACTTTCTGAACTTGGTGCTTCTCACAGAAATCTGATGTGAAATGTTGAGCCCTGCACAGCTGTAGTGCTTTGATTAAAAAAAAACCAAAACCAACAAACTCTAAAGATTTTTTCTGAAGAATAAAATGCATTATATAAAGGAATACCTTGGCTTTTCAATGCCACTCAATGGCTAATGCCAAAAACAAGCTGAAAAAGTCAGGGTAGAACATCAAAATCCTCAAAGTTTGTGGTCACTTGTATTGGCTCACCTCTGAACAAATTTGATCTTTCTGTCTCTTTTGTCACATATATCTAGTGTTCTCATTGCCATGATCTATAAAAGATCACTTCTTTAGTATACTAAGTTTGATGGAGAGATGAGCACAGTGACTCTTGGACTGCTTTTGAGTTGTTTATGATATAGTTTATGGACCTTTAACTTTGCTGCAGTAGAAAGGTTGACCTGCTATTCCTGAAGCTTTAGAAATTCTGTGGAAATGCCTCTTGTTTAGTTCTGCTTTAGCACTGCAATCCGAAGAACAAAAAGCACTTCATAAACACAAACAGTGGGTGTTCGTACCACTCGTAAGGTAAAGTAGTATCTTGGAGGAAAACAAGACCCAAAGCAGTGAAGTGATTTCCCCGTATTTGCTGTGGGAGCCACTAGGAGAGCAATAAATAGAATCTAAATCTCCTGACTGTTTGTCCTGTGCTTCAGCCACGAGACTAGGCTTCATCTGACAGACACTGATTTCTGGTGTGTGCATTGTTTTTCTGCACAGATGGTAAATCCTCCTGTAGAGTAAACAGCCTGAAAAGGGAACAGCTGCAGATGCCTTTTTGACAAGCACCTCGCCTGATGCTGGCCATGTGGAAGATTTGTACCCGTCAGATATATTATACTGTCCTCATCTTCAGTTGCACTATGTTGTTTACAGCCTTGTTCCCTGGAAGTCAATACAGCTCTTCACAGCTAGTCCTTCAATTCTTGAAAAGACATGACTCAAGTATTTTTAACTGTTTCGCACCAAGGCTTCTATGACTGTACTGGTTGTGGCTGTTCTGTGCTGGAGTTACTTCTATCCTTTGGTGTGCTGTAACTGAGCAGGAATGTTATTCTTGAGTATTCCTGGCACTAGAAGCTGCATCCATGGGCTTAACATAGAGCTGAACAGATTTCATGTTCACTTACATTTACCAGTCTATACATTTTAAGGCTTCTAGGGCTGAATGAATGCATTCCTCATGAGCAGTTCAGCTCTTTCACCACCATGAAAGATGCTGCCTAACTGAGACCACATTTGGCAAGGTCACTGTGAGTTTCTGGTTTGCACACATGGACCTTCTTCTAGGGAAAAGGTTGTCTCTTCCGTCTGGAAAGCTAGTATGAAATGTTTCCTTGCCCCTAGCCTCTCCAGCCCTGGGTTACCAAAAGAATGACACAGAACTCCCTCATATTGCATGTTTGTATTCATCGTACAAAAGTTTACTGCTGACATCAAGTTCCAATTTGCTAGATGCATGCTCTGGTTTTGATGAAAGTGTGCTGAATTTATACATCTGCACTAAAATAGTAACTTGCCAACTGGGTTTAGTATTTTAAAATGTCACTGCCATTGCTGTAGCAGATGCTAGCAATAAGCTGACAACACAGATTTTCCACTGAGGAGTCACTCATGGGTGCTGCTTTTGTAGCAGAATCCATCCGTTCTTTAACTCATAACTCAAAGGTAACCGCCACTTTGCCTTTCCTAAATGCTGAAGATTGTGTCCTAGATGATTATAAATACTTACTTTTATTTAATCATGGAAATGTCCTCAGTTTGTTACTAGACAAGTGTAGCAGAATCAGTCCCCTGTTTGAAGAGATTACAAAATGAAAGGTGATAATAGAGGTAAAAGAGTGAGGAGCTTAGAGCTATGAATAATGCAGAAGAGTTTTCTGAGAGGTTATTGGAAATTCACTGGAAACCACCAAACTATAAAACTGGAGGCTGAGTTCACGTCATCTGCACTGACATGTAGTCAGTTCAGCATAAACTGGGAGGGATGGACTGAGTCAGCCTCTTTTCCACCTCTTCCAAAAACCTACCAAAACCTCCAGAAAAAGTAATACAGAACTGGCATAGTGCCAGGCTGAAGAGCTAGGAAGCAAAGAGGAGGTGTTCTGGCAAGAATCCATACCTCTATGTTCCGTGACTCTGGGAAAACCAAGCTATACACCTTTGAGAACTACGTGCTCCCACACTTGGCCAAGAGCTGCAGCAAGAAATGTGCAAGGGTTGACCATGATGCAACAAAATGACTGAAGAAAGAGGCATAAAGGAGTGCTTTGATTTTTGGATTTAGGAAGGTAGAAGAGGACTGTAGCCTTGAGGAACTCACAGAAGACCTCTTCAGACAGACCAACCAAAGGAAGAGGATAACAGTAGCAGCTTTGGTCTATACTGATAATTAAGACTGAGCTTAAAGTTATCACAGAACATTTATTAGTCACCAGTGTTGCACACTGTGAAGCTCAGAGGTCAACTTTTGACGACTGCACAGCTCAGACCTGGAATAGCTGCTGAGGTTCTAATTGCAAGGTTAACCCAGTTTGATTCCCAGCTTGGCCTAGGTCTATCCTTAACCCTGATATGTTCTGAAACTTAAGCTACAAGGTATAATGAACATGGACTACCTTGTTTTAAATATCGGTATAGACCAGGACTAATTTTGTGACAAAATGGTCCAGCAGGATGTTCTAGTATCTCTGTCTATATAATACTAGCTCTGCTAAATGAACTGCTGAGAAGATTAGTTTAACTAGCACAGAATAAGAAGGTATGTTATACCTTGCAGATATCAAACCTGTTGTTTTCAGTATCTCCCTGAAATTTGTAAAGGGCTTACACGACAAAAAAATTATTCAGGCAGTAAAATTTGTAGTCAGTTGAGTTTTGCTAAACAAATGAAGTTATACTTGAAAAGTGTTCTTATGACAGTGTATCTGCATTTACACATTGCCAACACACAAATATAAAAAAATATATTTATAACCGGCATTTGTATTCCAGTGAATGTTTTAGCATAGAGCGGATCTTAGAGCAAGTGCAAATACTGCCATGTGCTTCAGAGTGCTGGGATGTCACACAGATGCCCAATAAGCTGCAATTTGTTTCTCTGCAGCCCATGGGGAACTGAAGTCATATGCAATAGTACTGATTTTTGTTTTCTGCAAGGCAAACGAGTGAGGGGAGAGAGGAGGAAGCAGCAGGCATACATCAAGTGGTCTTTAAGCAGCTAAGCTCTGCCAAGGGAAGATAAGGAGAAATGAATTAGCTACTCTGGAACCAACTCTACTTCTTTTTCTTAAATAACTTCGGCTTTGTGCCTAGTTTAAGCACATCGTTGCTTTGAATGCCTTGTTTCCATTCCATGTCAACTTTCTAGTGCTGAACTAATTTGCTGAGGCTCTGCTGATGCCTCTGCCAGAGGAGCTTGTCCCTGCCACAGGAGCTTCCATCGCTCTTATCTTTATTTATTCAGAAGCATTGCAACAGTATATTTTAGCCCTCTTTTCCTTTCAAATTATTTTCAGCATCATTCCCCATCTATCCCAAAGCTGCTTCCTGCACAGTGATACATCTTAGCAAGAGGATAATGAAATTCCAGCAGTAACATCTTAGACAATGAAGATTAAGAGAGGACTGACTAGCTGGTAACCCTAACCAAGTTTCTGAAGTTCTGTCAGTCAGCAGGCTGGAATGCCACCAACACGAAAAAGCAGCATAGAAGTGTGTAGACGCCCTGCAACCTGCCATATAATATTTACCCACTCTGTTTGAATCATTGTGGATTGTCTGTATCAGCGCTGAGCCGCAATGGCAATGGCTGCCTTTCATGGGGAGCTACACCGCTTGCTGAACTTGGGAAGTCACAGCAAGGGTTGATCTGGCGCTGGACTGCTTAGTGTCAGTCTCTTCTTTGCTCTTTCCAAAATTCTTTTGAGGAATCTGGGCTGCTTGCTGGGTTTTTTTAGCAAGTAACTGCAAGAAGAAACAGGGATATGCCTTACGTGCTGGACTAATGTCAAGAGACTGGCCCGTACACGGTCTCCATTGTCCCTTATGTTGCAGGATCTTAACTAGTGGGTCCACGTAGTTTATTTCAAGCTTTTAAATCAGTGGAGTATTTAATAATTTTGTAACAAAAATCTGTTGTTATGTTTGTCCGTTCTGCCTGTGTCTGCTCCTTTCTGCTTGAAGTCTGGCCCATTCTTCCATCTGGAGGGCTGGGACGTGGCTGTACATAGAGCATCCGCACTGGGCTGCAGGAGGTTACTGGAGGGCAGAAGGCTGATCCCTCCCTCTCTCTGAGGGCCGGACAAGGAGCCTCCCTTGAATGACGCAGGATGATCTTGTTCCCCAGAGCTAACCCTGATGTTTCCCTGACAGGCAAAATGATCCCTCCCAGGAGCTGAGCATAGTGCCTTTCGTGGGAGAGCACTGAAGATGCTCCCTCCCCACAGGCAGAATGCCTCCAGCAGGATGAAGACATGGGGCCCTCCATCTCTCCTGGAAGCTGAAGATACGAGGAAGGCCTGTTCCGTACCTTCAGGGACTCAACCATTTGCTGCTTCTTACCCTCTTTTCCTCACCTGCTTACTTGTGATGCTTACCGGGACCAGATTTAATGGCACACTGTTTAGAACATACCAAGGATAAAGCCTTTCTGGTTTATTTTCTCTGTGGAATAAAGCTCAAGTTTAGACCGATTAAAGGAACTCTTCAGTTTCCTGTTAAATCTTTTTTAATCACGATCTCTTGGCTGATGTTACAAGGGAATGTAGTAGGTTTTGGCTTTGGAGTAACAGCTAATGGTGTTCCAGTAGTTTCAGAACAAGAAGGTACCAGTGCCACCTCTTGTTAGTGAAATCTGATAGCAATAAGCCAATGACTAAAAGTCCAGGACTAATCTTTCTCTGTTCCACTGCTGTCACACGAAGTCACTTCCAAGCTTAGCTTATAGGGCCATCGTGGATGTTGGACAGAATATGTTTACACTTGGAGTATGTTTGCAATATTGACAAATTTTGACAGATTTTGCCATGCTGCTTATGATGGCAGACAGAAGCAGAGAGGTGAGCTGGCTTTCCTGTGGACAACAGTACAAGTTATCAGCAGGAGTCCTGAATTGCAGACTTTCTGCTCTGAGCACTAGTACAGAACCTAAGGATCTAATCACCTGCTCCTCTCCTGAGACAGACAAGACTGCAGAAAAACAAAAACTCTTTTTTCTTGCTCTTTTAAATTGGCAGGGAGCCTGTGTATTCCCAGGAACGACAATATCAAATTTGAATTACTGTTTATTTCTACTACAGTCATGCCCAAAATCCCAGACTGAGTCTGGGACCCTGTTGCTACACGCTGTTCAAAGCATGTCAAGAGAAACTACAGCGTGAATGAATGGAACAGAGAAACAGTGAGAAAAGAAACATAAGTAGAAGGAGGGGAAATAATTTGAATAGGATGACAGAACTGGTGATAGAACTTGGTCAGGAAAAACCAAGTACTGAACCCACATCTCCCAAGTAGTTCATAATACATTTATTTAGTCACACTGCCCACTTCCTTTTTGTATTAAGAAAGATGTATGCATCCAGAAGTTATGTCAAAGTTGTTATAAATTTCAGTTAAGATGTTTCTTTTGTACAATGCCAGGGTTTATTCCATGAAATTACGAGATGAGCTACTATATGCCACTGCCTCATGTAACTGCTAAACTCTGGAATTCTGCACTACTGGGATGAAGTAGCCTGTCCCATCCGCACTTCGGGAGAAACTTAAGACATCTATTCACACCTTCCCCTGCACATGCATACTCCACCTAGGAAAATGCCTGTAGCATGTGCAAAAATATCTCTGCTAGCTTAACCTAATTAGCATGAATAACAACTACAGAGATGCAGCTGAGAGGTCTTTAACATGCTAGTAACCATATTACAAACTTTGAAAGCCTCCGAGTACATATTCCGACTGTCAAACCCACAGTGCCACATTTTTGCTGCTGTTGTTACCTTGCTGCATTAGCCTAGTGCAGGTAAATCAGCACCTGCTGCAATTACTCCTTCCCCCATCTTTGATGCACAGATGCACTCAAGGGCACAATACTTTAAAGGAACCAGCTACTCTTGCACTTGGTCTTTACAGGATGGTCTCTTCAGATAACCTCAGCATGCTTTTGTTTAGTGTGGCAGACTGCTACTCTGTGTAACAGAACTGAAAATAATGAACTTTGATGTTATTAATTTGTTATTCAGTGCCTTGCTGCCGACCAGCCTGGCACTTGGGTTTTGGCCTTTGCAATGCTTGCATATACCTCGTATCCTTGAAGAGAGGTGAGTTGAGGGAGCAGAAGGGAGGGCTGGTGTTTTACCCAATAACCAACAGATAGTTCACATAGTATCTGTACAGAAGTGTAGACTGCCAGACTGCCAGGCTGAGAGGGAACGAATCTTAAGAACATGGTTTCTTGAAGGCAGTGGCAGTAAAACTCCACTGTTAGTTCCTGTCATGAGTACCAAGGCAGCACCCTGCCAGAGATGGCTGCGTGCAAGCACTGCCTCCAGCACGGTCACAACAGGAGCACGCTGCTTGTGCAATCCTCCCGTGGTGCAGCCGTAAGAGTAGAGAGTTTCTCCCCCAGTTCAGCACAGTCATACTCGCTTCCTGAAGTGGCTTGCTCTACGGGAATTTCCAGCCTTGTTAACGTCGACTCTCCTTTATCCAATGTGCTTTTGAGCTCTTCTCTCTAAGTCTGGCAAGACCCTGTTTTTCAATAGGCTTTCTCTAAGAAACCTGTATTATATGTAGTATTTTTATTATCCTCGTTTTTTTGTACAATCAGCTATTGAAGTGTTTTAATGACAACTATGGGACAAGTGACCTGCTCTCTATTCCCAGCGTCCATCTGGTGTGTGGCCACAGGCAGCCAGCTAGAGTTAACTTCATGACTCCTTTCCCTTCTTTCCCTGTATCTGTTTCCACTGTAAGATAAGGAGCTCAGGATTTGCCCAGCGCTTGGTGCAGTGAGCCGCTTTGACAGGGGCTTCTATGTGCTACCAGAAAGAAAATGGAACAGAGTCCTTATTTCTGCATACTTTTGATACGAATGCAGATGTTAATCTAGGCCTTTATGCTGCAAACTAGGAACAGTTTCTCTGGGTTTATAAATGGATGTAATCCCACTGAAATGAATACAACTAGTCCTACCTGATACACTCTCTGCTCTTTTAAGATCAATTCTATTTATTAGTACCTTGTTCTCACTAATCATTAGCTAAGACCTTGATCCTGTAAAATTTCACCGAATTTTGACAGCAATCTCCTTGGCATAAATATTCTAAAGATTTTCCTGAAGTGTCAGTGTTGGCCAAATCAGGGTCCCAGACTGCATGCATGGGAGCAAGGTCCCGCCTCTATTTAGCTGTTTTGTTCATAACGCCAGCAGCCCCGATCCTTCCCTGGGACTAGAGATGCTGCAGTAATACAAGTAAGTATTAAAAAGGAAGCTGCTCTGTAGCTCAGTGAAGCATTCTTTTGCCTTTGGCCTGAAAGCCTGCATCTCAATTCTCCTGCCAAGCCTTGTAGCTCACACCCCATGGACAGACGCAAATGGGTTTTTCCCATCAGTTTCATCAGAATAAAACTGTTTTGTGGTTGCTTGTTATAGACTCTTTACAGAAGCTAATTACAGTTGGCACAGAATTAACCACCAGTTGTATAAGTGAAATTTTGCTCAGCTTCGCATCCTGTGCTGCATTCACAATATAGTTAAAAGAATGAGCTGCCCAGCTGTGTGTGCAATTTGGCAGATGCTCTGCTAATGCCAGATCAATCCGTCTGCCCATCAGGTAGAAGTTAAAAGTCCTCTTTTACTTTTTAAAAAAACAGGGAGTAAATCCCAGTGTCCTTGTCAACATTTCCTCTCTAAACAAACTAGATTCTAATGTTCAAGGCTGCAAGTAAACTACAGAAGCCTGCAAATGTATCGACATGTTTACCTGAGTATTTAATATACTTTGTTTCAGTGACATACATGTGGTATGGAAGACTCTATGTAAGACCCACTTTCAGGCTATTTTGCCTGCCAAGTGCTGAGCAGGTGTTTTTGCACCATTTTAAATAGTTGCTTTAACTGTGAAAATGAAGAGAAAAAAATCTGTCCTGTGGAGACCAATAAAATCTGTGAGGTTTGCATTTTATTTATGGAAAATTAATTCAGCAGGGTCAATGGGGCATCAGTTTACAGGATGCCCTAGCTCCACTGATGAGTAATCTGCTAATTAATAGCTTTGGAAATCCTGCCAAGATCTTGCCAGAATGATTGCAGCACACCAACAGACCTCGCTCAACTCCTGAACAGACATTCACATAAGCAACCATAGCTGTTGGGATGACCAAGATGACCTTTTACTATTTATTCCAATCTGTTTTCTAGGCCAAAAGATGTTAGATCTTGTATCTCTCCTCAAATATAAATCTTTCTTTTCATATTCTTGGCAGCACGACTCTCAGTAGCTGAAAGTCAGACCCGACTTCTGTTTAAGTAAGATCTCGGTGTTTTCAAAAGCAATAATGAAAACATAAATAATCTGAAAGCTTGCTCTTTGACCAACAGGAGTTTAACAAAGATGTCTGTGCACTGTACCTTTAAATCTAGGAAGTATTTATACTGAAGTTGAGGTAACAAAGCTACCTGTTTATATAGGAAACAAGGAGTTTAGACATTATGGTATCTTACTTTGTTGTTCTCTTCCTGTAAAGTAAAGGCAGTACTGACTCAAACTGAATCTGTCAGTGAAACATACATACTTGAAGGATTAGCTTTATCAGATTCCAAGTTATATTGCCAACTGCTGTCTCCCCAGAGTCTTGCATATTGGTAAAATCTGTTCTAAATCTAAAAAATAATTTGAAAATCCACAAGCCCTTATGTAGTATCCTCATTAGCAGCTGATCCTGCCTCCTTGTAGACTGTAAACCCTTTCTGTTTAGACCTGCGTTATTTTGTGAAGCATAGCGAAATCTGTTAAGGGAAGCCATATCTTAGATGTGTGAGAAACTGGTATAAGGGGTCAGAGTCCAAATCTGTATCAACCACAACAGCTCTGCTGGATTCAATGGAGAGAATCTGATTTATGTCAGCCGAGGATTTGGCCCACGATAGGCACAGTGTGTTCTGTTTTTCTGTCTGTTTGGGGTTAGGAAGATGAAGGTGTCTCATATCCCAAAAAATACATGCCAAAGCAAAATAACAAGCAGCTGCTCTGAGATGCGTCTGGCTTGTAGGGGTACTTCATATTTACTCCTGTTGATAAGACTTATTTTATTCTACTGGGCTTTGGCTTCTATACAATGCACTATTCCCAAATTTGCTAATAAAAACCATTATAAGACTCTAAATTCTAAAGCTTAGGAAGATGTTCTTGATGAATAAGTGCAAGGAACCAAGAGCTATGTGCTTTTACATGCTTCCCTCTTCTGCCTAGAGCTGCTGGCAACCAAGAGGCTGTTCTGCACAGTAGAGTTTACTGCTCTCATTCTTGAGAAGAGATGCCTTCAATGTTTCCCTTTCCATCGTCCTCCTGAGAGTAAAGATGCGCTTTCCGCACTTCCTCAAAGCCCACTGAGGATGTTGGCCAGAAGAAATAACCCTGTTCCAATGTTTTCTGTCACATATGTTCAAAATTTGCCCCTTCTTTTATTTAAAATGTGCTGTTTTCTTGCCAGACCTAGCTGCTGTAGAAAAAAAGAATTTTAAATTGAGAAGAGTTCATGTGTGGGGTGCACGTAGATTGGCACAGATTATCTGTTGTTGAGGACTTTCCAGCAGAGGATTAGCCATTTGATGCTGGACCTGATGGCGGTCATTTTCCTTTGTGTGTGTACACAGGGAGATGTGTCATTCAATTTCTCATTTACTGCTGCTGTCACAGAGGAGCTAATTTGTCCTTCAAACCATTATACTAGTTAGTGTGGCACTCTCTTCATGTGTTTCCAGATGAAGAATTAAATTTTGCTTGTGTTCTTAGTGGGTGTGCACCTCATGCACTTAATCTTCGTCAGCATTCCAATGCACTTCTGTAAAGTGTTGCACTGGAAAACCTTGTGAAAAACAGTTTTCTTCTCAATGTAAAGTGAAAACTCATATTGTCAGAATAGGCTTTTCTTCTTTTACTAAAAGCCACAAAAGTAACAGGAAAGTCACCACAAGAGAGCATACTATGCACCTTCTCTGTGGGAACTGGTTACACTAAGCAGAACATGGCATTCCTTATGTGGGACAGCTGAGCCATTAAAGCTGGAGAAGTGCAGTAAATGGAGTGTACCTCCTTCCATCCTGTCCTCTGACATACTGCTCTCTAGCTTCTCAATGCTAACTATTTCTGAAGGCTCAGTTTCTTGATATTAAAAAAGCTAAGGAAGTGAAAAGGGTCAGATGGTAGACCGAAAATCTAAAAAGAGCAGGCAGCAGCAGAGAGTCCCAAGAGATTCCAGTTAGGATTTCAGTGATTTTTTGTTGTTGTTCTTCCAAACCTACACAGGAAAGTGCATGTTACTGCTTTCTAGATGTTTAAATGTTTGTCTGCATACTTCCCTACTCTCCTCATGAAATTCATTTGACAAATCAGAAGTATGACTTTGGTAGATTTAAGATTGGGATTTGGAACATAGGTCCACAAATTAATGCTTCATCTGGAAAATATGTCTGGCATTTTGAATGTCAAATAGACCAAGGACAACATCCACTTCTGCCTTGAATGTCCTTGTTACCTAGGAAAGTCCTGAAGCTTCCTAGTCTACAACCACTGGATCAGGAAGATTTGTACATGCACATAGCAGTTTTATGGATTAATAATATACTGCAAGTCAAACCACTTTTGGAAAGTTTTAATCTCCACTCAGGAGCACAAAGAATGTCAGCTGTTTACTGGTCCTTAATAACATAATGCTATCATCAGTGATAAGAAACAGGCTACTGAGCCTGTTCTCAGTGGAGTTTTTTCAGGATAAAATTACCTATCTCATGGTTGTCTGATACTCTCTATCTTGAGCTAACTGTCCCAAAATGGAACTGACCAAAAATGACTAGTCACCTATAGAAAAAAATGGCTTCATTTCATCGTGACATTTACTTTTATGTGTCTAGTGAGCTCAGGAAGGCAGACACATACCCTGTGAAAGGGTCGAGTCTATGAAAACTCAAGCTAGTTCTGCTGAATCCAGTTCACGTTCACCAGAACCTACTTGACCACTTCTTTCTTCTTTCATTAGTGGACGTGGGTCAAAGTCCCTGTTCATAAACTTTTCATTTTTATCACTGAAGTGCTATCTTTTCCTTGCTTCTGTCTCCTTCGGGAAAGCTGTTACCCAATTCTGGGTGCCATTTGAGGAAGCAAAGATTAAGTAATAGACAGCAACAGGGGATGTATGACGCTGCACTGAGAAACTTCATCTCTGATTAACAGCAGGTTCCGTAAATGCTACCCATAGCAGAGGGACCACTGGATGCTTTTCTGTCTGAAGTTCCTTTCTGGACGCTTTCCCCACTCACTTAGCATTTGTTCTTCTGCAACAGCAAGGAAATGAAGAAGAGGAAGGAAAAGAGGCAATGAGCACACATCTAATGAGGAGGGGGCAGATTAAGGTACTAGAGGTACCCTTAAAGCTTATGCAACCGGCCTGTGCTCAGCAGTCAAAGTGTCCAAACAAGGCACAGAAGCAGTTTTCCTGTTAGACAAAGGCCATGAGAAGGAAAGGAGAAGTGGAGCCCTTTGGGTTACAGGAAATCAGTATGGACCAACCAACGCCCTGTCCAGACAGCATAGCCCTGCCCTTTCCCCTCACCTACCATATTGTACGTCTTTATCAGTCATAGAGCAGTTCTGGGTGTTGTTCAGCATCAGCTAATGACGGGTATCTTTGTCCCAAGTGAAGCAATCTGAAGACCCATTCCTTTTGTGTGACTTACCCAGAGGCCTGGGGGCAATTCCAGAGACCAGTTTTTCAGCCTATTCAGACTGTTATTTTTGCTAAATGAGAGTCTGATAAGGTAGTAACTTCACTTCAAATAAAAATATAGAAAGGGGCAGACTCCCTTCTACACATAGACCTCAGCCAAGTTTAGCAGAAGAAAAAAGTGCTGCTCTGCCAGGCAGGCTGAAGGCTACAGAGCAGGTCTGATGTCCAGCTGCCCGCTGTCCGTGAGCCCCTTACCCCTGATCTGGAGGAATCTCTCCCGTGTATCAGAAAATCCTTTGGCTGATTTCTTTGCACCTTACATCTGGACCCTGAGGATTTTCTAGCATATTAATCACCTCTTGGTGTGGACCTCTGAACGAGATTAAAACCTTTCCTCCTCTAGAGGTTCAAGCTGTATATGGTTGATTTGTAGTAACTGCTGCAACCATACTTTTGAATGGCTAATCAGGTGTTGCATTTTTTCACCTGAAATCACATGATTTTTATGCACTGTTGTATTTTTGCCCAAGTGTTTGAGCTTTCCAAGTGCCATGAATATCAGGTCCAAAATAAACAATTTTTTTTTCCTGTTGTATGTGTCACCACAAAGTTTAAAATGGACTTGGGAACACATCTGGAGAACCACTGTCAAGACAAAAGATATCAAATCTTGTATTCTCATTGGCTTCTTAGATGTTTTCTTTATTTAATTGCGTTGAATACAGTAATTCTTTGAAATGCTTGCTGTATTTAATTGCCAGTGACAGAGCTGATGTTTTAGTTTCTGGGCCTTAAGAACAACCTGTTTTTCACAGTGTGGAGTGTTGTGTTATGCTTGAGCTTCCTGCCCAGTGCAAGGGAATCTGCTCAAGTTGAGGGGCTGTGGTTTGAAGTGAACTCGTTTGCAGCTTAAGGTTTTTTAAAAAAAGATTAGTTTTGAATGCTGCTAGAACACAAGCCATCTTTATCTCCCAGTAAAGTCTACAGAGCTGCGCTTCACATTGGGAGTGGTCAGCATGTTGCTAAGTTAAATTGCCATATATGAGTGTATGCTGAGACTGGAGAATACCTAAGCATGCATTTAAATTATTTGTATTATAATGGTGTTTAAGAGTCCCAGCTGTTCAACAGAACTCAGTTTTGCCGGGTGCAGTACAAACATGGAGTGCGAAAGTTGGTCCCTGACCGACTGGTTCTGTGAGTGTGTGCTTTGTTTTTGCACTAGAGAGGTACATGGGGGTTTCTGAATGTGTCAACCCCAACACTGCCATTCAACTGAGTCAAAGGTACCCGCTGAGTGGGTGGATTTTTACAGAAGGCCTGGCTAATTTTTAGACCGTTAGTAACGTGTAGTTGAGGAAGATAAGATAATGAACAGTATGATCCAGACTCATGCTGCAGAGTGCAAGGAGTTCAACTGCTTGAGTTAAGAAAGAATTATTTTCCCCATCTATGCCATTGCACAACAGTAGAGGTGCTTGAGTGAGGGGGTGTCTGAGCTGCTGGGTGTGGGGTTCCAGCAGGAGGCACGGTATCGGACATGCCGTGGTTTATTGCCGACCAGGACAGCAAATATATTTTTTCTCATGTTTCAGAAGTGGGAACTGTATAACTACTTCTGGAAAGGCAGCATTGCCCTTAAATTCCTAAATAGCCAACAAAGAGCATTAAGAGAGGAGCTGCAGCCTGGGAACTGTACTGGAAGAGCAGGAGTCTCTTCCTAACTCTGTGCTGAGAATGGGCTAATGGTATTGTCCATGGTGACTTTGCCAAGGCGGTGTGAAAAACCTTTAACGTTTGTGAGCACTTCAGATGAGAAGGACAAAAGATTATAAAGAAAGTGATTGTTTAATATTTGGATGCACAAGTATCAACTGCAGGGCTTAAAATAAGGGATTCTTTCCACAGTGTGGTGTAGGTGGATCAGTGTCACCTCTTGAAACAAGTGATCCTCTAATTTCAGCCTTACCAAGCATAACATCAACAGTTGCTGGGGTTCTGTGTGATTGTGGAGCTCTTCTGTTCTGGACTCACAGAGAAGTACAGAAATGTCCTTTGTTTTCTGTACAAACCTCAGTAGTTCTCTTTTTAATATCTGTGTGTATGATTGCAGGTAAAAATTACTGTGCAGAACTCGAGGTGTTTTCCCAGCCAAGAAAAATGGTGTCTTCTGCTTCAGCTCTAATTTCATCATCCAAAAAACAAAAAAGATAGCAATGTTGAGTAGCGCAGTGCAGTTAACTCTCCCTACAGTAAATACTTTGTAAAAGCAGGCTCTGTTTGGGTACTAATTTATTTTAATTTTCTTATGCAGGACTATGCGGCCCCTAGACTTCTTTACTTGCTTTGCATACACTGAATACATCAGCTAATATTCACATTTACAAGCAGTATATACATATGTGTTTAGACGCCTGTATACACTGTTATAGCACAATTTTTCTTGAAGTTAGATTATAGCATAGTACAGGTAATTAAACAGTGATCTCTATACAAATTAAAAGGGTTGGTACATACTTTTAATATAGAAGTACAATTACAGTAATTTTATGTGCATACTGGCTGCATAAAAGCAGGCACGCAGTTCCGAAAACTTGGGCCTGTGTTTTGTATGTGTTAGTGCTGCTGGCAGATGCAAATGTGAGGCTTACTCACACAGAGAGGCTGCCTTTGAAGCTCTACCGCGGCAGAATTGCTGTGTAAATTTGCCTGCCCTCCAAGACTCAGTAGATTTTCCAATGGTTTGGGAAACACTAGTTGAAAATTAAGACTCTTCTTCCCGTTTGCTATTAAGCATCGCCAGCTCTGAGCAACACACAATACACAGCGGAGTAGATGCATTTCCTTTTTCTTCTTCCCAGGCTGTGCTGGAGTTTCACTGGAATGCCGCAGCACTCCAAGCTATGGCACTTACAGGCTACCACCAAACAAGCGACTTGTTCGGTTTATTACTAACTCGCTTACTATTGATTATAAGTGCACCATTGTGCAGCCTCCAGGTGAGCCGGTTACATGAACAGCTCGATCCGCGTACCAGTGTGAACATCCCAGCTGGGCGATCTGGTCGGTGGAGAGTGCGCAGCATCGGAAGGTGCCTTAATGCAGTCCTTTTGTGTTTGAGCACATTTTGGATTTAACTGTTCTGCATCCTGCTTTCCTTGCGATCGTGCGAATGCTTGCAAGCACACTCGCAGGATGTTTTTTCTGATCAGGCTCCCAGCCCGAACTCATGTCAAGGGTCGGTGTAGTAAGAACAGCAGGTTTCTGCAAAAGGGATTGCCGGCATGATGAGGTGAGGGCCGTTAGGAGCATGAAGACACTGTGTTGTTTTTGAAAGTCTGACCTCAAAATCAGCTGGGAAAGCGATGTGATTCCAAGTGACTGCTTGCAATGTAGGTCAGTCGAATGCAAAAGCGAAAGCACGTGTACCATCAGATTCCCACGTCTGGAGGGGGAGGGCATGTCAGCCTGCGAGTGCGAAAAGCCCCAGAACTCGTGTGTCACTCGTGTTTTCCGGTGAGCAGGCCGGCTGCCATCCCGCCTGGGCCGGCAGTGCCGCTGCGGTGTCAGCGCGGCCGCGGGGCCGGGGCGATGGACGGCGGGGCTGCGCGCACCCGCACTCCGCGGGCTG
>Ga0181612_175170_pt1 | contig 16068 bp, 7 predicted proteins | sample HoacroProtozoa21_FD_119630 | JGI IMG/M metagenome (GOLD analysis project Ga0181612, IMG submission 119630) | Hoatzin crop microbial communities from Cojedes, Venezuel. Combined Assembly of Gp0051906, Gp0051904, Gp0051908
GCAACATGATCTAGCTAAAGATGTCCCTGCTCATTGCAGGGGGGTTGGGCTAGATTACCTTTAAAGGTCCTTTCCAACCTGGACTATTCTGTGATGCTATGATCATCGAGTCCAACCATTAACCTGCCAAGTCCATCACTATACCACGTCCCTAAGCGCCACATCTACACGTCTTTTAAGTACCTCCAGTGATGGCGACTCAACCGCTTCCCTCAGCAGCCTGTTCCAATGCTTGACAACCCTTTTGGTGAAGTAATTTTTCCTAATAGCCAATCAAAGAGTATTCTTTACATATATATACATACCTATGTTCATATGTACATGTTTATATATATGTGTGTCTATATGTATATATCTTTCAGAATAAAGAGATATCATGACTACTTCAGCAGTGAAAGGTCAGAAGTGCAAAGAAATTTTGATGTTTTTATACATCTAAGTTCCATCTTAGCTGGAAGGGTTTTATGTTCTCTTTCTCCCTCTTGTAGAATTTTCTTAGCATAGTTTTTATAGGTCTTAATGATTTATTAGCAGGAATTGTACTTTTAACGGAAATTATGAAAAAATGACATGAGAACATGATCTAAGTCCCTCCTTTCCCTCAGTGATGTTTCTCTGTTGTTTTTCTAGTTGTTTTGCCAAGCCAAACAAAATTATTATAACTAAGCACTGATGTGTAAGAACTAGCATGATATGTCTCTGCAGTGCTGGATGGAAGAATAAGTATGATTTCATTTTAACTGCAGTTACCCTGTAAACTCTGCCTCTGCAGTTTTGTGCTGGTTGAAGTTTCATAGGAATGCCATGGAAAGATTTACAGACTTTCTGGCCAGGGTGATCACTAGCCTTTCTGACATCCTGCTTCTGTTGACAAGACTGTCTGATATTAATTACAAGATCAAAATCTCAGCCTTCTCTGGAGGGCTCAGGGATCACACCATTTGAGTGGGGGAAATATGAACTGTGGCATTATTCTACGTGGGGTACTCGCAGACTAAAGTGCCAGACATTCAGTTCTACATAAAAGAGGTTCTGAGAGAATGTAGGTGTACGAGCAGACAAAATTGGTTAATTCTGCTGTCTTTAGTGGAACTAGAGAATACTAAAGGAGCTGATAACCTATTCCTGAATAATAACAACTGTGGCAGCAATTCCATTCTGCTGAGTACTGAATATCCTTAGTTACCAGAAGAAAATTGCTGATCATCAGAATTCGTGTTTTCTGCCATTCAGACAGAAGACATGAAGTTTGAGAGGCTGCAGATAACACCCATTCCCTTTACTTCATTTATGCACAAAAACTCCATTGCGTAGATTTTGCACATTTTTCTAAGGCTTAATCAGATAGCATTTGCAGCTTTGTTTCAGCCTGGCATGAAATGGAGTGACAAAGGTTTTTGTCTCTGTCTATGCTGACAAGTTTTTCCATGATGGAAGCTCTGCAAAGAGCTTATCTTAATAGCAGTTCCAGGTACAAGATTGAAAATGGCTGAATTTAGGTTGGAAGTCTTTTCACAGTTTTGTGGAACAATTAGGTCTACTCCGTGCAGTGATGTAGGATATTAGAAGTAGTCTCAGATATTTACCAGTATGTGACTAAGTTGTTTTGCTTACAGTCGCTAGTTGCATGGCTGGTCTATGACTCCACTTGTGTTTCCATAAACTCTTCCACATTGCCCTGTGGAGGGAAACACCTAAAAGAAGCTCTTCTTGTGATGCCACCTTACTACTGAAGAGGCTTTGACTTGTGGATCACAAGATCTGACATATACTTGAGTTCTGTGACCTCTTCTTTCCTCTCTTTGACTCTGCAGATATATACATCCTCTAAGAAAGGGTTGTTGTTCTTGGCTGCTGTAGCTCATGTTATTAGTCCCATATTTTAGGGAAAAAGCATTGCTCGTATTTGTGAGTAAGGAGTACTATCCCATAGCTTTTGGTTGTCCAGAATTCAGTCTGCTACTGAAATTGCTTTTTGCTGCTTATGTCAGAGATGCAATTCTGGTGAGACTGATGACTTGTCATAGACCTGTATCCATGAGTTGCATTGTACATTGAACATATAACTTCTGCTGAAGTGCTCATTTATTACTGCATGAAATTGTGCCAGTTGTCTAAGAATTGATCTATGAAAAATGTCACTGGAAGTGTTTACCTGGAAAGTAAATGGACTGGACTCAATGGGCAGGGTGTAAGCAGGGTGAGTATCAGGGGAATGGATCCCACTGTCTGATAAAATCCTCCATATATGCAGATATTATGATGGGGTTTCTGAGCATCTGCATGTGGCAGCCATTTCTCCTGAAGCCTGTCTTCTTTTAAATCCCCACTCCACTGCGCAGAGGAACTGTTCAAGCTGAGGTGAGACACCCATTTGGAGGACATGCATGGTCATAAGTTTGCTCCTCAGACAAGTGTTTGGGATGTTAATAATAGTTTTCACTGAGTAAATGGAGCAAGATTTATCCCTCACTCAACTCTCTCCTACCCTGTGTGTGTCTTCTCAGTGTCTGGAGCCAGTGTCCTTTCTCTTCCCATTCTCTGCCTCCTGTTTCCTTTCATATCCAACACTCATTTGAAAAAGCCAACCATATACAGACACTGAAACTGTTTATCTCGGTAGAGAGAGCGTTATCTATGCTGTTCAGCTTTTTGCCTTAAGCCTTTTGTGTCTCCTTTTTCTGAACTGAACTCATTTCCATGAGTCTTGTTGCTTAACAGCCTGGCTGTTTATACAGATACTAAATTCATAGCAGGCGACCTTCCCCTGTAACCTCTTTCTCTCCAAGTCTGAGTTTTTCTGAGTTCCTGGGTTTTATTGTGTTTTTGTTTTTTTTTAATTCTGCTTTTGGGGAAGTCCTGAAGCTGGTTTTGTAGGTCAGTGTCCTAGAACAGGTTATACCTAATTGCTCAGCAAATACACGCTAGGGCCAAAGTGTGTTCCAGACCTGAGAAGCGACCTGGTAGAGCGGTAACAGTAATCTCTGAAGATGAGCTGAAGTTCATCTATTCCTGCATGAACTTTTCATAGGTTTATGCTCAATTTTCCAACTGTAGTCCTTTCTTTCAGGTGCTGAGCTGAATGAGCTCCCAAGGGTAGGGCCAAAGGAAATGCATCTCACTGTTCCAATGTCTTTAGTGTCAAAAGGATTTACAAGGCTCTAGCTAAATGCGATTTTTTCTGTTTATTGTGACTTGGGAGTTTAGCGTGTCTCTCTTCCCCTATTTTGCGCAGAGGGATGGGAGAGATAAGAAGCTAGATTTCACCCAGCAAGGCAGAAAATATTCCTTTTGAAGATACTTATGAGTATGTTGTAGTATATGAAGGTGACCTCCCGAACATTCCTATAAATTTGCTTAGCAGTGTCCCTTGAATAACTTGGGAATCCTAAAGTAAAAATGCACACACATTTTTAGTCTGTAGAGCTGCTGGGTTTGTCCTCTGAGCTGCATACATCCCTGCTGACATATCTCCCCTCAGCAGGAAAACAGAGTTTTGTGGGTAGTGCTGCATCACAGAAGAAAGTCAGTGAAATTAAAATAAGAAGATACAGCTCTGTGCCAGGAATGAGTAATAAAATGAAGCTTGCATCTAAGTTTCTGTGAGTGAAATGATACAGTTCCTTCCCAATACATGAGTCTACAGAGGCATTGCGGTTGTTCGTGTCTACACACATTTATATATGGCAGCTTTATCACTGAAATATCAACAACTCAGAAACAAAAATCAAAGCAAATATGTTTTCCTTTGTTTGAATTCTGTAAACTGTTCGCAGCTGTTACTTCAACTGTGAAGTGGGAATATTTTGTAAAAGAAGCAGAAACTCCATGGACTAAAGTTCAGTTCCTACATATTCCTTCAGCAGTGGCTTATGGCTGTGGCTTGCGCACGTGTGGAGAGGCACGAGTTCCCCCCTGCTAAACTCACAGAGCTGCAGGAAGCCTGTGCTTGTACGGATAAGCACCTTATATGTGTTCTATACTGCTGCTAAGGGAGCTTGGCTGTGCTTGCAGACCTTTGGACAAGCATGCTGTAGTGGTTGATCTTTACTGTTGGGGCTCGCACTTTCTGGGTTATATGATGTGGGGGAGGATGATATGTTTCCTAGAGGAAACACGGTGAAATCTGGAGGAGCCCATTCATCTCCTTTTGTGACACCCCGGCGTGTTCAGTGCAGTGGAATCCATCACACGAGGGTTTCTGCAGGTACACAGCCATCACTCCCTGCCGGTGTGTGCATTTGCCCACATTTCTCATTCCTGGTGGTAGTGGCTCTGTAATCTTTGGAGACTTGAGGTTCCAGAACATCAAGTCTCTGACATATATGTATGAAGCTGTGGTTGAACATTCTTTTATTTCAGGTATAGGTGAAATTGGTCAGAGGACTGTAAGGCTGACAAGAAGGGATTCAGTAAGACTGAGAGTGCATTTAGCACTGTTTTCTTGGGAAGCTAGATATTGTATAATTAATATATTGAAGTTTTCCTCATTACCACATGGGATAAAATTTACATTCCTGTAAAGCAATAAAGACAAAACCAAAAATCTGCTCTTGCTTCCAGAAGCTGAAGATGTACAAAAACACCAAACACTTAAGCCTTGTAGTAAAATACGAAGTTGGCAACGCTACTGCTGTTCTCTTATACCAGGATATATAACACGCGCTCCTGCAGAAAGCAACAGAGTTTAGCTTCTGGAGAGCACACCCAGACTTCTCGAAGAAACCCAGCAACCACAGCAAAGAGGCAGATTGAAAGGATCCCCTAATGAGTGAGTATATCCAGGGCTTTTAGTTCCCCATCTGCTGTTTCAACAAATACATGTGAGCTGTTTTACCAGCAGATATCACTACGTGTGTCCAAATTACAAGTGAGAATGAGAGAGAAAAAGCATTTCTCTACTCCTAAACAACAGGCAGATTTAGGAATGTCTGGTGGAGTAAATGTGCATTGTTAGGCACATTTTTAATTCTTTTGTCAACTTCTATTATGAGGTGGTCTCACTTCAATGCAAATTAAAACATAATTTTCCACCTTCCTATGTTCTCTTTTTTGAGTACACATTTTTTTGATGTGTTGCTTGATCATGGCCCCTAGAATGATATAAAAGCCTTTAACTGCTTAATTGAACTACTGTAGCTATTCTTGTCAAAAAGAGCTCCTGGATTTATTTCTGTGTACATTGACACTATAACATGTTGCTTTCTTTTTTCTGCAGGCAAAGAGCTATAATAATCAAGTTTCATTGTCATGTCAACCTTTGTTCTAAAACATTATGATGTGTAGAAAATTGATTAACTGGAATTTAGTATATACAACAAAAGGAAACTTTGTTGAAATCCAGAGGGCCATTTCTGTTCAGTTGATAAATGTATTAGTTTCTTTGGTTTCCTGAATTACCAGGTAAAGGGCAACATTTTCCAGATCTAACTAATTTCACTGAAACATATGAAAGACAAATGCCAGAAGTAAAATCTAACATATTCTTCCCAGGGGCCTTAAAAAAAAACCACCCCAAACTCCTTATTTTGAAAAGCTAAAGTAAGAGTTCAAAATTAAATGGGTGATTCATGTGAAATATGTGAACTGAACAACACATCAAGCTGTTGTACCAGCTGAAATGGCCTGGGTTTCCTCAGCACCATTGAAGAAAAGAAACAAAAGGTGAAAAAAATAGATTGCTGTTTTATTCCATCTACGCAAGCGTCACCATATCTCAGGCTCGCAACAAACCAGACCCTCTGTGATGAGCTCTCTGTGCAAGGGTGAGGGCTTTTAGCTGTGTGGCTACAGAGGCAATTTTTGCTTTTTTTGTCTGTCCCGGGCACAGAGGAGCTGAGAGTTGGGCAGGGTCCATAGGAAGAGGATGCTGCTCAGCACTGGTGGCCCAGTGAAGACTTTCTTCACAGTGGCAACCCTGCTGCTTCCACAGCTGCAGTTCTGTGGTCATATGTTATTCCTCCAGTAACCTATTCCCCCCTGCTGCTGCTTTCCTGGATGTGCAGCACAGCAGAAGGCTACCGTCCCATCCTAAGGAAATTCTCGGATGTGTACACTCACAGGCACATGCAAAGGGACCAACCAGGCTTTGCCATGAATCTTGCAAGTGTGAGGGATACAGCAGCCTCTGCAGTCAAGTAGCAGGAGGAAAAAAGCAATTGTAAATAATAGAAATATTAGTTATCAATTCCCTGATGTGATCATAGTAAGTTTCTTACTGAAGGTAATTAAAGAGGCAAACATGTTCTCGTCTCTGATACAGCAGAACACAAATGCAGTAAGAATTATAGCATATGCTGCTGCTTTTATTTCTGTGTATCTATAATTTTAAGCAAATGTAAATGTTCCCAACTGGGCAAATAAGAATCCTTAATTTATATGTCATAGTCCCTAGCAAATATTAACCGCTACCTCTTGATGCACAAAAGATCCTTCTTGGCAGTGTCAGTCACGTTTACTTCAGTCTAGACAAAATAGCTCCTAGGTGTCGTAGGAAGAAACAATGGCATCTGAGTGCCTCCTGGAGAACATTCAGAGCTTAAGCATATTTTGGTTTGTGCTGGAGTTGAATTTGATATGATAGGTCTGGAAAAATATAGAGCTGACAGTCTATGTACACAACCAGGTTTTTAGTAATGAGACCCAAGCACCCAGCCACTTTTTTCATGCCTCTGTCAATTTAAAGTGCATTTTTAAATGAACAGTGGGGTTATTTCAGTCTATTAATTACAGTAATTGTTTCCTGCGTGGAAACCACATGTATGAGATGTGAAAGGCGCGTGTGTGTGAGAGGGAATGCTGGCGTGTGGGAGACTGGTGCAATTCCCCTTTGAAGATTTTTTTTTTCGTCCCTAGAGAGGGAGTTTGTAATGAGCAACAACATTTACTCTGAAGACTTCAATGCTCCTTGTTGCCCCATCGTTGCCTTGCCTTTCACATGGAGATTAAAGCCAGTGGTTGAAGCTGCTCCTCCTTTTCCCATGTGGCCGATATAAATTCTACATCAAATAGAAAGGAGGAAGGGCAGGTTTGGCTGTCAGCAAAAAACGGAGGAGAGGTTTGACAGCAGCAGGAGCAGGGGCTCAGTTCTCATTAATCTGGAGGGCACCACGAGAGTAAAAATCAAACCTCGGGAAGATGCCTACTGTGCCCTTTAAACAAAGAGGCTGTGATTGGCATAATAAGAAGAGCAGTGCTGATAAGTACATGGGAAAATGCTTTTCATAAGGCTCGCCTACTAACGGATGTAATGGGAAACTTGTGCAGATTTTGATAGTTTGTGTAAAACTTGAATGCTGTGGTTTGTCCATTGCGGAAGTACAATAATGATTCTGTAGTTCAATTTCTAACCTGTTTTCTATTACAAGCCTCTCCCTTTTAACTTTCACAAGAAAGCCTTCTTTCTGTCTCGTTTTGGTATTTTTCCTAGTGCAGAATGATGCCAGAGGAAAATGGTTTGGGGAAAGCTTGGAATTAATCTGGAACTTTGCTGCAGTGACATGTCTCAAATGTGGTTCAGCTCGTGTGCTGTCCTACACTTCACCCTGTGAAACAGCCTGGTTTGGAGAGAAGAGGAGAGGGATAGAAAAATATTCAGCAGCACATCCTGGCAGAGGGCAGCCAGACAGCATGGCTTTATTGAATTAGGGAAGAGCTATGCTGGGGAGAGAGGTGGTAGATCTCCCGAGATATCCATGAGTAGATAGTTAGCCGTGAAGCTGTGTAGATAGTTTGTATGTTGAAGTCATGACACAGACATAAATGACTCCTCAAAGGCACTAAGGTTCATAGTGTATTTTGTCATTCTCTCAGCTTGATTTTAGAAATATTTGCATATTCTCAATTCTGTCTTTTTACTTCTGTGCTGAGGTCCTGTTCTCTGTTCCTCCGTGCGGTGGATGAGTAGCAGAGGCTCTGTTCTGATATAATTAAAAGTATAAAGGCAAGAGGTGTAGAGTCAGCACAGGGTTTTTATCCACTTTTTAGTTTGGGGTTGTTCCTGTGCACAAACATGGCAAAATTTGTTCTCAGCACAACTAGGACAATGAACAGTCAGAAACTGGCATTTTAGCTACTCTAATCAGTGCTGGTTTCCCTTCTTTCTTTCTTGTGGGAATATTTATAGTTGTTAATACTGCTCCTTTTACCCCTTCTCACCCCAGCTGAAGATATATGTACAGACTTCAAGGTTCAGAGACAAGGCTATGTAATAAAAGTCTCTTTGTTAGATAGGCTAGAAATCTGAACCACCACAGAAGATTATTAGAAAGGTTTTAGGCCAGGGGAAACTTTGGTACTATTTGAACACAGAAGAGCCCAGGTTGCACATCAGAGAAGATTTATGTCAGCAATGAGACCCAACTAAGAAGAAATCACAACATCTTCTGTCTCAGAAACCCTGTTGCTATCTTATATTTTTTATTATCTTACTAGTTAAACTATTTCAGGCTTTTGCCAGAGTTTAACTACAGGGCTGATGACATTTGAGTCTCTACTGCTTTTGAGGAATAATAGGTGGTTCCTTTGAAGCCCCTCCTTTAGTACCAGGTGGCATCACATCACATAGGCACTAAATATCCAGCTGGGCCAAATGAAGAAATAGCTGGGCATAATACCAGGGCTGGTGGCCCTCTTCTTCTTTTGTTGGGAGGTAAATTTTGTAGTTCTGCCTAATGTTCATTCAGCGAGCTTGATGGCAATTTTTAATCTTTTTGTCTCTGTTGTTTGTGCACCATTTGATGGGACAGGTTTCTCATGGCAGGTTTTTTGTGGCAAAGCCAGAAGAGAAGGATATTCGTTCTCCAGAATAAGGAGACTAAGCTGGATTTTGTAATGCGAGTGTTTCAGGGGAGATACTCTGGTTGATACTCTCATGTTAGTGCACTGATTCATAAAAGGATAAAGTTCTCATTAAGTTCTGGGTACCAGAAAAAGGTAAATCAGAAAAAGATTAATCTGACAGATTGATTATACCAGGTGTTTTGAGTGAAAATGAAAAATAAAATGTGTTCTTCCTAAAACTTCCACTTATTTTGAAATACTGTATATTTGGAAGTATTTTTGTGATGACAAAGTAATCTATGCGAGTCTTACTATAGTAAGATTTAGTTAAAATGAAGTAGCTGATTTAATTCTTTTTATAATTTAATTCTTTTTATAATTTAATTCTTTTTATAATTTAATTCTTTTTATAATTTAAAATAGTCTCTTCAATCAGATATATAAATACAATAGTCTCTGTAAGTGAACTGCATCAGCTTAATGGCTTGCTATGGTTTTTATTTGCTTTATTAATGAAGGAAAAAAAAACTTCAGTATGAGTTACTTTATGTTTAGATATGATTAAAAGTTCTCACAGTATCAGGGGATATTAATGGGCAATTATATTTTGAGTTTAAAATGGATTCATTATTCCTTTCTGAGAGAACACCAATGCACAGACAAACTGCACAGAAATAACATGTCAGGAATATCACACTACTGTACAGATTTTAAAGATGAATTTCCATCTGGCAAGCAGACATTCAGGAAGGAACTGTTGTTAATGTGGCTTTCGCACACACGAAGTTCATAAGGGATAAGACCTGGCTTGAAGCTTCATTTCTACTTTTCACATTTGGCAAATATAAATATATTCTAGGTGTTTCTTAAAGAAATTGAGCACAAATAACCGACAAGAAAAAGCTGAGTTTCCTCTCTTGTCCACTGGAAGTTTTGGACTACTCAAACGGTCCTTCCAGAGAACAAGAGCCAAACAGCAAAACAAAAGGAATTCCAGAAATGACAACTACAAACCAAGACGAACATCAGTTGATTTAACCTCTGTGAGGGATGATAATAATAAAAACCTCATTTACAAATGACAAGGCAGGAAGAGAGCCTGAGCCTATCGAAATGATGTCCCTGCTGACTTCAGTGATCTTTGGAGAAGGTCCCCTCTGATCCGTGCAAGGTCAGGGCTGATAAATGCCACAGGATGCAGAAGAGAGCCAGGCTCACTTCGGTTCTTCACCACAATACTAACCCAGCGTTATACAAGGTAAGATAATGGAATAATACATAGGTGTTCACTATAAAACAAGTGAGTTTGTTTCCCTAACGTACATGCCATTGATAAACATGAATAACAATACTGTCTGTTACTGTAGTACTGTTTGACCCGAGGTATTCAAGGATTGTTTATAAAAGATGTACAGCATATTTTGGGAGGGAAGAAAAATTAAGCAGACAAAAACCGTATGGTACTTTTAGTAAGCATACTGTAATCAGAAGTTGTCTTTGCTCATGGAATTGAAGCAAAGAGTAACTGCTACTGGTAAACAAAGTAAATATTCAGTCCAGGAGAGGAATGGATAGGGCTGGTTGAAAGATACAATTTCAAACTGGAATGGTAGTTCAAATCTCAAAATTTGCTTCATCCTGAGCTGAAATGAAATGTCACTCTCAGAATTATTTAGGAAAAAATATATTAGCAGTAACATTAAAATATGTTCAAATGTATTGAAATTTTCCATTTTAAATGGTGATGAAATCAAGATGTAAAATATTTTTGTATTATTCATCCTCATTTTGTAAAGGAAGAAAGGTTTCCTCAACATATTTGATTGTTATTTGATTTTTATAACACTTCAGCTTCATAGTTTAAAGAACAGATTTGAGCAATGCTGACATGCTTAGTCACAAGCAAACATGCAACTACGGATTCATAAGCACCAATGGACATTGTCCTTGAAGCCCACCTGTACAAGTGCTCATTAAGCACGTTCCAGGCTGCTTATGAGATCTCCTGAGATCAAATAGTTTAAGAAAACCGGGTTTGTAGTCTTTACCACTGATAGGAGTTACGCAAATATATCTGGGGTAAGAGTGTACCTTGTGGATATTTTCTTATTTACATTCAATATTGCCTTTCCAGTGGCCACTGTAGGTTTGTTCTCCATTTTGTAGAAAGCTGATTCATATGCTAATTGGCTCACTGTGGTTCACTGAAATGAAGGCTTGTTTTAAAAGGAAACAATATTGTAACTCAGCCTGGTAAGTGTGGGAGACAGCTGTCCGCATTTCATAGTTTGAAATATTGTTTTTACAATTGTTTCTTACCTTTTCTTAAATCAGTTTTAGAATATTGCCATTATGGGACTTTAGCTAGAAACCGCTATTTCTTATAAGAGAAGCAGACTTGCAGAGAGTGGAGCTTGGGAATGGGGCACCTGTTAGTTATTTTGTCAACCAGTTGCAAACTGGGATCCAAATTCTAACAAATTCCCCTTTTCAGTCACAGAAGTTCTTCAGGAAATGGAATTATACTGAATTTAGAAATTTTGACTGTTTAAAACTGGTGCCAAGCTAAAAGAGATGTATTAGCCTGAGGCAGTGGTGTGGCTCTGTGCTTGGCTCGGGGGAAACGATATTCTGCTTTGGAGTCACATACAAATCCACCCCAGATCTAGATCTGAAAATAGATGCTCTCTGATAGCTTCTTGCTTGTTGATGTGGAATGAAGTTTACGATCTGAATCATGCTTCTTCATCATAAAACTTACCTGTGCTCTGAGAAATAACTGAAACTTATAAGTCAAATCTAAAATTGGGCTCAGCATCTGTTGCCACAATACCTTGGGCATTGGGGTTGCTTTGAAGCTGCATTTAGATTCCTTAAAGTTAGACCCGGGGCATCCCTTCATGTCACGTGCAGGCGCTCAGCCTCGTGTAGGCAGGGGCAGCTTCCAGGTGTGCTGGAGAGCGTTCGTCAGGGGCAAATGGTGGCTCGCCTGCGGGAGGGCAATTACACTGAGAAGCTGTTAGTGGGGAAGCAGGCAGGGAGGGAGGCAGGCACCGGCAGAATATCTTGGAGGCAGTTCAGACGTTTGCACAAATGGAAACAAGGAGTCGGCTAGGAACAGCCAAGCTATGAAATTTGTCTCTAGTTGAGCAATGAGCTTCCAAATGTAGGAGAAGAGGAACAAACAGGGCTTATTTCCTTTGCATCAAACAAGGTAAGGCTGGCTGAGTTGGAAAGGCCAGGCTAGGCAAGTAGGTCAGAAAATATGGCTGTGTATCAACGCAGAGAGGGAACCGGTTGGGTACTGAAGTCAAAAGTAGTTGGTCTCTGTGCTGGGACCCGGAAGTACTCGCTGAATCTGAAAATTTGTCAACCTACTTGGAAATCTGAGTGTATGCTAACCTGCCTAATTTTACCTAGCCAAATTTTAACATTTTGCCCTAAAGCCCAATTGTTTTTGTAGTCAGCTACAGAATTACTGCAGGGCATAAAGCTCCAAGTTTAACAAAGTCTGCATAAATAAGGGCTTGATTCATCAGTATTTGCCAGATGAAATAATTTCTTAGTACACATCTTTTAGACCCCAAGATTTCTTATGGTCTTGCATAATAAACTGTTTGTGCAATTAGCAATAAATTTGTCACTGTAAGTGACTCTTTAAAGCTGGGAACAAGTATAACATTTATTAGTGTGTTAGAGTTTGCAGTTAAAAATAGCTATCCTGTTTTCATATAGTGAGTGCACTTTCAGGCTTGTTTTCTCCAGCTCTGAAGATACAGGTAAGGTGACAGAATCAGCATGTGACAGAAAATGGTATTCTTTCTGTAGAAATGAAGTTTGTTTGCAACATATTTTGATAAAGCAAAAGCTGCAAATTTTGGCTTCATTGCCATCTCTTTCAGTATTGTATTTTGGGCTTTAATGGGTTTTTAATGCTACCTGTTCTAATCGCAGTAGGCCTCATCTGAAATGTGCAGTCTGATGGTACTAATGTTAATACATTATACAAATATGCAATGTTAAAACATTATGCAAAACCAAATACCAACTTGTGCTCAGCATGGAGCTTTAACACTTGGTAATTAAACAACATACACTGAAGGACTTAACTTTCTTCACATTGAACAAAGTGGTCTGCCGTGGGCCCCTGAAGTACCTGTTTTGCAGATGTCCTTGCACCAAACTCTTTGGTGAAATTACTAAGATTGCCACTTGCAGTACTGGGAATGGCAGTTAGGCTATGTAATATTGATGTTTAATTTTCATAGCAATTACCAGAACTAGTGGTTATTTGTTTGGAAGTCTCAGACATGAGGTGTTATTTGATGTAGGGAGCAGTCTGTGTAATATATGACCTCTGGATATCTCTTGGCTTTTTAGAATATATCTTAATTAATACCATTTTCTTGATTAGCTGATTCCTAATTAAATTAATGTTTATTTAGTTTGATTTAATTTTGTAATAAATCTTTCAGGCTATGTATCACATGTCTATTAGCTTTGAAAAACAGGAACTGATGCAGTGTAAAAGAAAGAGTTAAGCTTGCTATGGGCTTCAAGCTGTAAGATGTTGAGGAATCTTTTTTATATTGGTAGGAGAAGAATGATCTGAGCTCTCACAAAATTATACCCGAACTATGTGCGGAGGGTGGTGGTGGGGAAGGTTGAAGACTAAGGAGGAAGAGGGGGAGGCTTGGGGCAAGAAGGATTCCAAATAAAGGATTTAATTATATTGGAATTAACTCTAGATCATTCAACTGGACTGAACCAAAATTAATTATGAAGCATTTGTTTTGAAGAAGCTGAGCCAGAAAAAGCATAATGCTGCCAAATAATATTTAATAATTGTATTCAAAAATTCGAAAAAGAACCCTTTGGGACTCTTAGCAGATCATTGAAACCAACTGCTCTTTTGATGAAGTATGTGTCTTTTTAAGATTAAATTACAAGGGCTGTCTCATGTTCTCATGAGTTTCTGCAAACCTGTATTACATTATTTTAGTAAAAGCAAAATAAAAAGAATTAATTGGTGATCGCAGACTTTCTAAGAAAGGGCAGAGTAGACTTTTAACGAGCAGTTACTCAACTGTCTGTTCCACTGCTTTCTCCCACCCTGAGCCTCACATTTTCTACGGTGCTGGGATAAACTACTTTTCTTGAAAAATTTCACATTTCCTGGCTCTGCTCATGCCTTGGAAGTGATGATGCGTGTTAGAAAATAGAGCAACAGAAGGAGAATGATGGGTCTCAAGTGAGTTGGGAAAAACACAAGGAAACCTTTTCAAAGAGAGAAAGGGATGTGTTTACCTTTTGCTTTGGCTTCAGCCGTGTCTAGACAGCTTTACACACCTAATGATAATGACAGAGCCAAGGGAGAGTCATCTTGCTCATTAATGCCCAACATTAATGCCCCCTTGAGGCATTTGCTTCAAGGAAGTGCTAGGCACTGTCACCAGTACTTCCAGAATCAGGCTTGGGAGGACCTGGTAGCATGATTTTGGCTTCCTGAAAAAAAAAATCTTGAATGCTTCATGTGTACTGCCAAATGCCTCTAGCCCTGGGAGAGGATGTTCACGCACAATGCAACTCTCCCTTGAAACTCCATGGGTGCATAATGACAACTAACTAATTTTAGGCAATACTTCAATATTTATGTTGATTTGATGGATAAAGCTTTCTGAGATGTTTTGCATAGAACATTCAAATGTAGTCACAAATGAGAAAAATGTTAATTGGATCAGACAGCTCTGTATTAGATTGCAGGTGCCCCACAGCTGTAAGCCTTTTTCCTTTTCAACAGCGTTTTAGTCAAGAAGTGGAATTAATGTTGGGTTTATCTTAACATTTCTGATTGTTCTGGCTTAATGTGGCTCCTTTCTTGCCCAGTCTGAGACTCCCACTGGGAGATGATTGAAGTCTCTACTAGGACAGTTTCTGCAGCAACACTGTTTCCTTTTCAATCTCCTTTTCTGTTTTGCCTTGCTTAAAATTGATGGATACATGGCTGAATGTGTTGATCAATTTTTTAAAGGGCTATGGGCAAAAAAGTTGGCAGAATGGCTGATGTGCATTGTGTCCTAGCAAAAAACAAATATGGCTCTCAGCTTTTTAGGTGTTGTTAGATTTATTTTTTTTCTGTTAGGTGGGTTTTCTTGTCTTAAGTTTCATGAAAACATTTTTTGACAACATACCCTGTGAAGGGCAGGTTGTGTGAGGAACAACTTGGAGGATGAAAAGATTAACTTGGCACTTCAGGTTCTGGGCCTCCTAACGCTCTGCTGAAGCTGTCGCAGGAGTTCCCCTCACAGGCACTCTTTGCCCAAGATGTTTCCTTTGTAGGCAAATTTGTACTGCCTCTCCCTAGGTTAAGAAGGATTTGGCAATCTCTCATGGGCTCTGCAGCCGTCTATCTTGACAGTGTATGATCTTAGAAACCTTATGACAGTTAGGGCAGAACAAGGTGAAAAGAAGTGGAAATAAAAATTGGCGGTCAGGCTGGTAATCGCTGGGTGAGCCCTTGCGCACCGGCTCTTCGGTCGGTGCCCATGGCCCTGCTCTCGCCGCAGGACTCAACCCCACCTGGCAAAGGCCGCAGGTTTCCCGCAGGCCTACAACAAACTCTCTCTGTTAATCCCAAATAAATTTTTTTATCACAAATTTGATTGTGTGAATCAGAAAGAAATATCAGCGAAATACAGGTGGGACCTGAAGAGTAAAATGGAGAAACGTAAGAACGCATGTGGGTCATGTCTTGATACTAGGCCTTGCTCTTCAGAGAAGCAGTGGTGCGCCCCTGCAGGTAGGGGACCCGGGGCTGCTGTCTGCCTTCCTCCACAGAGTGGGCAGAGCAGAGGTAACTTTTCAAGGATATTTTTAAAAAATTGTAACTACTTAGAAAGCCTGGTTGTTCTTAAATATCTCAAACTACGCCAGCCCCTCGGAGCTGGCTTGGACACAGCGCAGATCCCCAATGGCTTCCTCCAGGGAGCACGGCTCCTGCTGCTGTGTACATGTCCCGACCGTGCTCCTCAGGTACAGCCATACGGTCACTACATATCAATCAGTACAAGTAAATCTATTACTGTGGCCATTATGACGGCCATAAAGTGGCTATAGGGAGAAAGTAACACCACATCACTGGGGTCTTGCCTTTGAACACGTTCTCAAAAATATAATTAAAAACACCAAGTGCTTATTTCAAAGCCAAAATTCGTAAGTGATGGGTCTGGCATCATGCCTATTGCAGGAAGGCTAATTACACCATAAATTAAACTTTTTTTTTTTTAA
>Ga0181612_176832_pt1 | contig 16068 bp, 5 predicted proteins | sample HoacroProtozoa21_FD_119630 | JGI IMG/M metagenome (GOLD analysis project Ga0181612, IMG submission 119630) | Hoatzin crop microbial communities from Cojedes, Venezuel. Combined Assembly of Gp0051906, Gp0051904, Gp0051908
ATTTAGTTGTGGAAACTAAAATATTGTAATTGTCTAGAAAATGTCTATTTCTGAGGGCCTTAACTCTTTCATCAGGTATCAGACAGTCTTTGAGACGTTATCTCATTCTGTGCCTCAAAATTTCAGGTAGCCTGCTAATTACCGTGTTAGGAACCCTTCCATGCTCCAGGTGGTGTGCTCTGTTGTTCATGGCTCTCTTCTGAGAATTATTGAAAATGGTTCTAATGTTTTTAATAAACTCTTTCACCTCATACCTTTTCACAACTCTGTATCTTGAAAAGCCACTTTGAAAATGTTATCAGTACAGTAGTTATTTTTTTGCATCCCATTGCTCAATACAAGTCTGTTCCTTGTCCTCTTACAATTATCGTATTATGCGTTATTAGCCTTAGAAAGCCACCCTGAGACCAAATCATCTTGGTTTAGAAAAATACTAGGTGTATCTATTACACTACATTGTTATTTTTTCTGCATTGTATGTGAAAAATGGAGAAACCGAATAATGTTTCACTGTAAGTGACAGGTAAAGAAGACTTTCTAACCAAAGTCAGCAATGTTGGCTTGCTCCTGAAGATTATATCGTTTGTTAGTGTGTCCCAATGCACCAAACTGATTTGTGGAAATCAAGACTGAGCTCATAGCGTCATTACATTTGTCATACCTCTTTTATTACCGTTTATTACAGATTTTGAGTACACAACAATTATGAACTAATGCATTGAATGAAGTGCATTACAGTCGATTAGCCAGACATAGCTGGGATTAGACTGGGACACACTGGTGAAAAAAATTTGTTCTAGTTTCACAGCACCAATGGGTAAAATCACAGGGGCTTCCTGTGCTATCTGCTAAACTGTGTTCAACCAGCTCCACTCTTAAAGCTCTGACACCTCGCTCGGGTACTGAGCCTGGTTCAGAAGGAGATTTTCCTCCTCCTCACCCCCGTGGCTGGGGGTTCGACCCTGCCTTCCTGTCCCCGCTTCCATGGTGTGACTTGCGTGCCCAGTGCTGTGAGCTGTTACAGGGCAGGATGCTCCTGACCGGATTCTGCTTCAGAGTTCCTTTGTTATTTTTACTTATCCACTTATGGTTCTCAGTTACTGTAGTACTCCTCTGCTTCTCTCCTCTTACACAAACCATTGTTCTATCCATGTCTTATCAGCAATATCCCAGAAGGAAGAGTTAAATCTGCTCAGCCACGTTTCCATGTTTTGAAGTGAGCCCTCTTACATGTGGAATTCCATTATCTCTATGTATCTTCTAACTCCCCTACCAATTCAGTCATGTGAAGTGCACTGAATCCTGTAGCGTGCTGTTACACTATCCTTTCTGTGTGAAATCTGACAAAAAGTTTGGATTCAAATCTAAAGGTTACTTTTAAGATGAATTTTCATTTTTATCAGAATAAAAAAATCAGCTTAGGAATTGGAAACAAAAGTGGTCTCCATAACTGTGTGAACATGCACTTGTATATATTTTAATACACCTGGATAGTACGCTGTGAGGATGGAAGTGCTTTTATTCCTGTCTTACCGATGGAGAACAGAGGCACATAAACAGTAAGTGCCTGGTCCAAGTGCATGTAGAAAATCTGTGGCAACAGCAAAGCAGGAACTTAACCCCAGATCCCCCTGTAGTGCTGCTGTAACCATTGGAGGTTACTTCATTGTGCATGTGGATCCAGAAAGTTATCGGTCAGAACTTGCATTTAAATAAAAATACAGTCCATTTGGGTTTGGTCTAGTGTGAATGAATTGTAACCAGCAGGTAAGATCCTGTGCGATTCCAGTGAAGGACTTAAGACCTGGCACATGCACAGTTGGGAGAATCTCATCTTTGCTGGGGAAACGGACTTCAGTTGTTGTAACTGTCCTGCCAGTGCCCTTCCCACACACTGAACTGTCAGGTAAGGGAGGCCCTTTGTGCCCCCCCACAGCTGATTAAACTAGGTCTTTGAACTTCTCTTTCTCCCCGGATCTGAGCCAAGTGTTGCCTTTTTCAAATCCAGTCAGAAAACAAGTTTCACAAAAATTGCATAGTAGATTGAGTGCTTTTCTCATCTAACCTACTGGAAGAAAAGATCTAACAATAATGGAACCTGCCTTTCTTATAGACAGAATAGATCATATTTAAAACCCTTCAAATTGTACAATCGGTATTTGAATCCTTCAATTGTTTCTGCGGAAAGTAGGAAATGTACCAGATACAAATGGAGTGAAAACAGGTACAAATCCCCAAAGCAGACTTTAGCTTACTTCTATAATAGTTATTTCTCTGTGTTCAAAGAAAGAAGATAGCCCTTTTAAGACTACTTTGAGGCGGGGAACAATGCGTCCTACTGTGAAAGATTCTAAGCCAAATCTTGATTGCACTGAAATTAACAGTATCTTTGTAATTGATTTTACTGGAACCAGGATTTCGGGATTTCACTGGATGGGGGAGTAGATGAACATAGAGTAGCACCTTTTTAAATGAATCTTTCAGTACATGAGTACGTGGTGCCATGATACTCTGCCAGTAATAAGTATCAGTAAGAAGGTGACATAGGACAGAAATCTACTATGAATTTCCTGGTTTGAAATTGCGCTTCTCATATTTCAGAAATTATTTTACTGCTTATAAACACAAATTCTGATGGAATGCCCAAAACTAAAACTGGAAGGAAACAAATGGTAACCAGATACACTAAATAACTGTTTCCCCTGTTCTTTAGTGAGAGCCTGTAAATATAAGTCAGAGCAGAGTTTATTTAATGCCTGTAATATATTCATTTTGTCCTTTATGAAAATTATTTCATTATTTGAGAAGAAACAAATGACAAGTGTAGACAAACTCTTAAACAGCTATTCTGTTGCTTTTCATGAAATGTCAGTTATAAAGAATAAAAAAAAACCATGAAAAAATATAGATGCATAATGGTCTCTGACTAGTAAACTTAAGAGTATTCTGTAAAGTATTAGCAGGCCTTAGATAGGTATGTACTGTCAGTTGAAGTGGGAATGATAGTCCAGCCATCATCTCAGTGGTTTCAAATTAAAACATAAACCAGAATTTGTTATATAAATGTCATAGTGAAAGAACTAACAGTGCTAAGTTTCCACTTGTAGATGAGCATAAATGTGTTTCTTTTGCACTCCTTGCTGACCACTGTCCAAAAGATTATGCAGCTGAAGCAACTACTTTCTTGTCTGCTGAATGCTAGGTAGTATTTTAATTTTTAGAACTGATGATTTAGCAAGAAAGACTAGAAATCAAAGAATGCCTGTCGCCAGTGATATATCGAAAGCACCATGCAGGCATTCAACTCATCAGAGGTGAAAAAAAATGTTGATTGATTCTGAATTAGTGTAAGGCAAGCATACTCTTTCTTTGTTAAAAGAGCTGTGCAAAATTCAGTAAAAACCTTATTATTCCCAAGTTTTACATTTGCAATTCTTCAGCCAGTTGCAGTTGTCCAGTGGGCACACCTATGTACATACATCTTAGCCATTTTACAAACTTTGTCTTGCCATATGTAGTCTTTCCAGTCTGTGTCTATCATGTCTGGTTGGCCACTTCAGAAACGTGATCCTTCTGCTCCCTAATTCTGCAAATGACACTTACACAGGATGGAACTTCAGCGAAGTTTGTGTGCAAAAAGGAATAGCAAATACTCTCATTTGTAAATTCACATAAAATTACTTTGCTTGGTGCTTAGCAAATACACAGAATATATATGTAACAACCTGAATGTACAGTTTTTTCTGTGATGATTAATGAGTCTAAGTTAATCATTTGGAATTTTATTTGAAATTTTATTTCTGATACTCGTCAGTGACTACTTGAGGAAAACACTGTGAAATTTTGTTACTCTGACAACTATAAAACACGCTGGAAATAAGCATTAATTTTTTGTGTACTGGCAGGAAAAAGTACTTAACTCATCAAATGATCATCCTATTTCCTTGCTCGGTAAATTTAGCAATATGCTTTTGCATAGCGATCTCACCTATTTGGAAACTGCAGCACAGCAACTGCTAGCAAAAGAGAGCTCTAAGGCTTATAATGATGTTATTAAGTTGTGAGGGAGCGTTCATGGACATCTGCCTGCCCGATACATTGAGGGATGCAAGTCACAGCCATCATGACCTGACATGGGACAGGAACACCAGCAATCGGATCCTGAAGTAGTTTTATGAGCCTGACTTAACCCAGAAATAATTTTCTGACTCATTCTACTAGAAGGGACATAGGACCGACTCTAAGTCATAGTCTAAGTCATAAGACATAAGGCTTTATGACCCTTCAAAGAGAATAGTCCAAAGTGAATTCCGTAGATTTTCCTGACTAGGGCTGCAAAACAGAGCACTGAGTTCTCTTATTTAAGAGCATGTGCTCTAAATAATGACCGTTGCTTTTATTTTTGGAGCTCAGGAGAGAAAAGTGAGATTGCTGTAATATGGAGAAAAAGCTGTATCCTGGCTCTGCTGAGGTCAGGGAAAATATCCCTACAGGTTCTGCTGGGTTCTGGTTTAGATCCTCATACACACACACTTCAGCCGTTACTAAAATAAATTTAAGCTTACTGTTACACAGTGTTAACACAGCTGGTGATTTCAAACCCTCAGTGCCTGCTTGTGGGAACGTGAATACAAATGGGGAAAAGCTTCAGTGTTTCTAGCATGAACCATTGAGTTTAGCTGTATGGGGGAAATACATTTCCTCTGACTATTAAGGTTTTATGTGTAGCAAAACTATCAGTTCAGCTGAGTGGGAGACTCGATAAGGAAGCTGGCAGAGTATTCAAACTGTAAAGCTCAGCTCTATAAGTAGTCAGAACGATGTTTTGCACGAGGCAATGGGAGGAGAAGTGAGACTAATTTGTCAGTGCCTCTGTAGCTCTCAGCAGAAGCTTACTGAAGCTGTGAAGACAATCGAGCCCTCCACAGCCATAACAGGAAGACTTTTGAGTTCCTGAAGTTGAGGATTTTGGTCTTACTGACCAAGAGTCTGGGTTTGTTTCTGCTAAGTCAGAGAAATTTCAGAAGACAAGGAGGGTGTTGTTGCTGGATTACTGAAGTTCAGTCTTCTGAACAGTCACAGTCAACATGTCATCCAAAGTCTTTCATAAATTGACTGTGTTTCATCTTTAAAGTAATTGGGGTTTTTTGCCTCCACTATTCCAGTTGAAAGGCTATTGGAAATCTTCATTGGTCTAATGATGAGAAACCTTCTTCTAATTTCCAACCCAAATTTATTCACAGCCGGTTAATATCCATTTGTTCCCATGCCAGTTGTGTCCTTAGCTAATTTGGGTTTTTCCATATCTGGTGTTTATCTCCCTGATGCATTTACATGTTGTGATTATGCTGCTGCTGAGCCGTCACTTTGCTCAACAAAATAAGCCAAAATCTTTTGGTATCTTCTCATAGATAGACTTTCCCTTCTGCTTGATCATCCTTCTTTGGACCCGTTTCCATGCCTCTCTTCTTGACCAGACCTGTACAAGATTGTCAGTTGAAAATTTGCTAGTGGCATCGATATTTTCCTGACTATTCTGGAAAAAATCTTCTAAAACTAGAACTGCATCTGTCTTTTTTATGGATGTATCATATTGATGGCTTATAGTCATCTTGTATGTGCAAGTCTGTCTTCTTAATAATTTCTAAATGATAGTTTACAGCTTAGGGTAGACATTTTTTAATTGATGTTCAACAGCATATCGTGCTGTTAAATTCAGTTGTATTTGTATGTTGAAGTTCAATAGTAACCTGAAACTCATCAGTACTGATGATGTTTCCCAGCACTGACTAATCAACATCTTCCTGTTTCTGGTACATTTATGGATGGAACATCAGCCATCAGTTCCAACAGCCATCCACGAAGACCTTCCCCGTTAAACTTTCCTCAGTCTGACAGTCCATCCTTTAATGCTCTATTTATTGTTTCCCCATGAATGAGTTTCTTGCCCTCTTTACAGATTTTTTACTACTCCTTATTTTTTCTAGTTTCACTAATAATTTCTTTTGTGGCACCATAACAAATGCTTACCAAAGATCATATAGATCAAGTCAGTTACATCTCCCTTGCCTAAAAACCCAGTTATGATAAGAGAAAGTGCTGTCAAGTCAGCCTGACATTATCTTCTCTTGATAAATTCAAATAGCACTGTTTCCATTTTTCTGTGAGTGTTTAATTTTCCTTAAAGTCTGTCCCCTAAAACCTTGCATATTATGGATAGCCTTGTGTGCATCTGTTAGTCGTATTACCATTTTTCTCACCTTATCTTAAATCTTGACATGTTTTGTAGTGTCCTGTCATATGACACCAGGTCCAGATTCATAACTAGACTACTAAATATTTGCTACCAAGTCTTCGATTTTGTATACCAGTTCCATCAGCAGTTTGGGATAGAGATTATAAAGTGTATCTCTGCATGAGCTTTTGCTTCACACATCTGTAACAACTGCAGCATTCATACACTCATAACCATTTTAGGTTTGCACCATAAATTAGGTTATCCATAATATGAATGCCACTTTGAGCACGTTTTGCTTCCCCCCCTCCCCTTCTTAATCATGTAACTGAAAAACTTTCAAGACTTCTTTTACTATACTTCCAAGATCTAAATAAGCTTTACTTTCGGCAACTTGCACTTTTTCCTTCTGCCTTTGAGGAGCACTTTATCTCCATTCCTTGGGTGTTCTTGGCTTAGTCTTAACATGTAAATAATTGAAAATGTTAGCTCTGAAGCTTCTTACAAAATTTTCCTGTGCTTTCTTGGGATCCATGTTCCTAATGTGACCAACACATTTGGTTTTCTGCCTTTCCTGAACAACACATAATCTTTTCTTGTGGGTGCTCCAGGGATAAGTGCTCATTCACTGTTTCCATGTTGTGTCCAGATGTTTACTAATAATTCAGATTCTTTTGGTTTGTTGCACAGGTTCAGGCAAGCCTATGCATCCCTCCCATTTTTATCTACCTTGCCACATTGTCTACATTACCTGGATTAAGTACAGTGGTGATATTAACAATATTTTCTACTGTTCACAAGAATAACAGCACTCCCTTCCTAGTTTCCATTCCTTTGCCTATTTTTCTCTGTTGTGCATCATCATTTTCCTCCTTTTTTTATCTAACATTCTTCCTTGTATGCCTTTTTCAAAGCCTTCTTAAAATTGTCCTTGTTCTTGGAAGGAGTGTTAGATGACATCAGCAGAAGATAGAAAAACTCGTCCACATCTGAAGCGTGTAACTGGAAAATTATATTCCTTGTTAAACTTCAGCAAATGACAGCAGAAATAACTTGTCACTTTGATGTGACACATGACAAGCTACACTTGTTATTATTTCATTAATCACTTCTATGACATTTCTGTCATTACTTCTATGACAATAGTGTCTGAGGCCTTAGTGAAGACTAAGGCCATCCTTCTACTTTACATAAATAATATTAATCTGTTCTTCTCTGTAAAATACCAGATACTGACTTTTTTTCAGGTCTTCCTATTAGAGGATGTTCCCTTGGATTTTAAAAAGCTCTGACAGACTACTATCCCATCAAAATGTGATATTTTCAGTTTTACATGATACTCAAAAATACTCAAAAAGCTTCTATTTATTGTAGTCTTTGCTTATTCCTACACTAATATTAGCAAACTTGACCTTGATAAATTGTGTGAACTTAAACTCTAACATTCAGTGTTACTTATTGAGAAACAGATCTCTATATTACAGTATAGGCTTAAACAGGCAAGCATTATCTCTCAATTGACTTGTAATGAATAGTGAGTAAGAGGTCCTGAACCTTTTTCTTGATACACGTACCAGTTAGAAAATGTTGACTTAGAAAATACAATTTGTAACAGCTTTTCTGCCCCTACTCAGGACGTGCTGTATTCCCTACTTTACACAGTAACTTTGGAACCCAACTGGTGACATTAGGAAGACGGGGATTAACATGAAAAAGGCTTGGAAGCCAAATTATTCTCTTATTTACATCAGTATAATTTCCACTTACATTCATTCACGTAAAGATAGATACAGTTGGCTTTAATGTTGGTCAGGCAAATTTTAAAATTTGTTTCTTCAGCTTTTGAAAACTAGTCTGTAAAGCAAGCGATTGATCTAAGGAAAAAAAAAAACACAAAAAAAAAAAAAAAAAAAAATTTTGACTGGTCCTAAAATAAAAGCATGTCAAAATCATTCTGAAGTTATCATTTCTAAACATCAGTGGATAAAAGTATTTGAATTTCTTTTATGTATCTCACAACAGAAGACAAAGTCTTAATGGAATCAAGAAAGATTGTTTGTCTGAATTCATTGCACAGTACTTTCGTTATCACATATCTTTTTGTTATTATACTGACAGATTCTAAATGTATAGCTGTTATTTTGTATCTTAATTGAAAAATGCTGTCCAAAGACGTTTGTATTCATGTAACTTGTATTATATTCAGCATCCATATTAGGACAAGAGATGTTTTAAGGAACTGACATGAAGTTGAGAGTGGTAAGTTACCAGAAGATAGTAGACTGCTCTAAGGAAGGGGACATGAGGCAGTAGAGTGTTTCCGTATTTTACAGAGAAAGTCACAAAGACTGTAGTGTGGTTATTTTTCTATAGCAATTGCCAACGCAGATAAGCACGTGAGAAAACAGTTCACTGACATTGGTTTACCCTACATACGTGTTGTAGTGGCTGTAGGCAAAAACTCAAGTTACTCTTTTAAAGCCAGCTACTTTCCTTTTCTTGGTGGTCCCCTGTTGTCTTCTACTCTAGATTTAGTTTGTGAGCAGTGAGTTTTGCTGTTAGTAAAGTCCTCACCTATCTGTTTGCGTCTTTCTACTTCTGGCAGTGAATTTCACTGTGGACCATTTTTGCCTTGTGAGCAAGTGTGCTGAGAGGTGACCCAGACCCTGCTGCATGTAGCATGTGGTCATGACATGGGCAGCATAAATGAAACTGCAGTGCAAATGTGGTAGGAGGAAAAACATCTCAGGAAAGCCTTTGAACCCAGATAAGGAGGAGAAAATGAACAAATAGGACAGAGTGAGAGAAGAAACACTGGCAAATCTGTCTGAGTGTTTTGATAGGCCATGGAGAAGTGGAAGGAGGAAACTTGGGGCTCACATCTATTATGCCAGCCCAACAGAAGTTAAAAATGTTTGGGAGGAACTTCAGTAATGTTGAGACATGTGACTAATCGTGCAAACTGGAAAAATCACATTCAGGGGCTAATGTTAAACTTTGGGTTGTGTTTTCTATTCATGGGGATAGGTAACCTCATGAGACATGAGTTTTTTTCCATCCAGTACAGTTAAGTTTCAATTACTTGATATTTTAATATTTAATTTATTTACATGCAAATAAACCATTGGAAGTGAAACTCATGTCCCAGTGACTCAGAATTTCAAAAGCCTGAGAAGGAAGCAATGAAATATCATACTGTTCATAATAATTGTAACCTGGTAGAAGAATTTGCTGAATATGGTCTTTATGATCTTTAGGCATTTTGTTAGTAATGTTACTGGACAATGATAAAAATGTATAACAACAGAAAGTCACCTCCAAGTTTACATGTCATGATGCCTGATTTCTCACAGTTTTGCAGTATCAGCTATTTCTGAAATAGACTGTGCAAACTTACATTTTGTGATACAAACAACTAGTAGATACTTCCTGTATCTTGATTACATTTCCGAGTATGTAAGAAAAAAAAGGTGGTCAGATTCATTCTAAGTACTATTCCAATGTTTTGACCATTTTCATTTCTAACTATTGCAAAAAGGGTAGCAAATCAAACTACATAGATGGTTTTAAACAGACTATTGTTTAGACATCAACCCCCTTTTTTTTTTAAGTTTCTGGAGAATCAGCTTGTTTAGAAACAAGATTATTATAAATTCAGAATTATTTTCTACAGATGAATGTTTATGAGACTGCATTTTCTAAAGCGGACTCTAAATTTATGTAAATGGTTATCTTATCTTTCCTATCTTTTCATGCACCTTGTCCTACTTGGATATTTCATCCTGACCTAGCTTGTGGACTTTTTTCCAACTCTTCGGCCTCCTCCTTTGCATAGCAGTTGCAAGTTTCATCTACATTCTTCCATTCTGAGACTGCTGGCCCGCCTTTTTCTTTTTCTGATATATTAACAGTGGGCCTTATTAAAGTAATTACTTTTGAAAGGTGAGTAAGCCTAAACTTTCAAACAAGTACAGGCTAAGGAGAGCTACAAAAAGAGACTCTCTCTGTATTTGCTGTTGATCATCAATCCTTGGGTTTAGTAGTTGTGCAGGTGCATTTTAGTATATTTGAAAACATGATTTAAAAAAGAAAAGTAACTGCTCTTCAAGCTTAGTGTATGTGCTAGGTAATCGGAGCAGACAGCGTAGGTGGGACAAAATGGATGCATGGAAATGTGACTGGGCTTGCTGAAGCTATGCGCTGAAGCTGGAGGTAAAATCCGTATTTCTAGATGTGTAGTTTAAAGAACTAGCAACTGCATTGTGCTGTCATACATTGTGACTATAGTGGCAGATTTCAAAAAAATACAGAATAATTTATCGAGTAAACAGTGCCTCTTCTGTGAAAGCTATATCCTGGGTTTAGACTAACATATTTACATAAAAAAATGGCAGTGCTAGGGACTGTTGTTTTTCTATGTTTTGAATGAATTTAATTCTAGAATAGAGAGATGGATCCTTATTTAGTCAGTAAGAGTTCCTCTTAATTTGCATCCAGCAAAAATACACTGTGTGCCAAGAGTTTCTGAGCTTTTGCAAGATTTTCTGCTAGGTTCTTGTAAAACTGCCTAACAGCTTCAAGGAACGCTTCTCCATACTGACATTACAAATACTCGCAATTCATACAGTTTCAGTACACGTCTTAGGCAAAAGCAGTATTATCACCTACTTTCTTTGAATGAACTTCTTTCAATGAAAGCGAGCTCATTATTTTTAGCTTGTTTCATTTATAAGCAGCTCATAATCTGCTGTTCAAAACTTGAAAAGCTCCTAGTGAATAACTGGAAAATATCAAGACAAAAGGGAAAACATGCCACCATAAACACTGCCCTAGTATTGTGAGTACTTTTAGAAAAGGCTTGTAATAATGAAAAATTATCAGTTTATCATAACGCAATTTCAGCTAGGCTAGGAGTTATGATTCATCAACATCACTAGGGATCAGTTAGCATTCCAGCTATGCACCCAGATTTTTAGAATTTTGTAGCTCAAAGTTATTAAGTTTATGTTGATCTCAACAGCTGAGCAAAGATTCAGTTTAGCCTTGAATTCAATTTTATGTTGTGCATATTCTTTGTGGGCTGTTTTATTCATGTACAAAATGCATAGCTGAAGGATTACTTTTTTATTAATAATTGATTAATAGCTTGGGTTTTATTTATTTTAGGTGTCAGTGTAGCCAACACTATCACAGTTACCAAATAAACAAAGATGGTCCTTGCATCTGCAGCTAATCTTGTGACAGTTCTGCTTCACTTCTCCCAGTGAGTTAGCTGTGTCTTAAGTGCTGCGAAATCAGTGCAAAAACGTTTTTTATAACTTCTAAAATATTTAGCTACACTTTTCAGGCCCAGTAAAACACGTGAAGCCCTTGAGGTTTCATCTTGCAAGAATTTTCATGTGTACATAGTTATTTTTCTGTAGACCCGCTACGATCACATAGGTATGTGTTTTACGACTGAAATCTTACTGAAATGTGAATGATTAATATGAATCATTTCATGTAAATATGAAATGACAATGGTAGAATGGTAAATATCTTAAATAATACTGAACACAACGCAAAAATTAAGGGTGGGAAGTTGACTGCCTATGCAATTAAAAGTTTAGGAGAGTGGCAGTCTGATCTGGAACTTGGCCAAGGCATTGCGACCAAAAAGCCTGTTCTTGCGAATAAGTGCCAGAGGAACTCTGATAGCCATGTGTGGTCAAGATTTATGCTTTGTCTAAATTAAGCCATCTCAAAACATAACACTGCCATACATAAAATCCCATGCAACATTTGGCGAGGCACTTCTGTTCAGGCATTTGTGCTGGAGAAAGCTGACTATATACATAGCATTTGAAAGCATTTATTTTGAATTTCCTAGGAAGCCAAATGCTACTGAAAATCCCATTCTATGATTGTAATTTACCCTCTATCCATTTATAGAACTCTCATAAGTCAGTGGGAGGGACCGGTACCAGGTATATAATATACTGTAAGAATTTTAAAACATCTTCTTGTTGGTTGTTAAAATGATAGACGTTTTAGAACAGTGACTGTGGGATGAACTCAGCTCATGTTCTGCTTCCATCTGCCCTGCTACTGTTTCCTTAAAGAAGATGGAAAACAGCACACACTGGGTTGCACACATTGTCCTAAGAGAGAAATACTCTCTCACACCTGTACAGTTCACCATTTAGACTCGGTTCTTCTGCCATATCTGTGTGAGCCCAGGGTGTGCTGCTGTAACCATCAGATTTGTCCTGTCAGAGCCTAAGTTTAATGAATTAAACAGGACTTTGTACATAACTGAAGTTGCATGTTTGTAGGCAAACAGTCTGTGCATCTCACCTGAAGTTCTCTTTCTCATGCAAAAGCCCCATCTTAAAGGCCCAGGCTTCAGGAGGTAGCTACGTGCATTTGAACATATGCCAGTCCCTGTCATGATTCAGACAGTTATGTGTAAATGGAACAGGCTGGTAAATACAGCTAAATCAAATGCTTGTGCTTATTATGATAGTGAAACAGCTTTGAAACAGCTCCTGTGGCACTGTACTTCTCTGCATCCTATTTCTGTTTGTGGTGCTGGCTTTGCAGAAGGCCACTCTGCCTTTCTCCTGGTATTTTACGAGAAAGCATGTGGTACACAAGTAACACAAAAGCTGGCCCTATAGAAAGGTACCTGGAAATGTAAAGACAGTGGTTGAACCAGTAACATACCTTCTGTTCAGATTTTTTTTTTCCCTTTTTTTTTTTTACTGACTCTAGAATTTTAGCTTAGGACCTCTCTCGTATTTCTGTGTAAACAGAAAGAGGGAAATCCAAACCTAGGTCATTGGAATAAACTACATGATTTTTTGTGATTCAGAAAAAATAAAAACCAATCTATACTACAAAGTAAAAATTAAGAAGAGATACACATATTATGGACTGATGTAGTAAAGGACTTTAGGTGCTTGCTGGACTTCAGCAGTGCTTAAATACAAAGTATATTTCATCTGCGCTTGCAGACTTTACTGACCTTAGTCAGAAATTCCCCACTGAAGCTGATAATGCTTGATGCCTATTGAAGACAGGTAAATTCTCAGTCTCTGTAACTACGCCTTATTACACTGTTACAGTTGTTAATGTTCTCACCTGTCAGAAGCCTTCCAAGAATTAGCTGAGTTACAGCAGGTTATTAGTAAAACATCGGCTCTATAAACACCTTTTAAAGTAATTGAGCTAAGGACTATTATTTCTGCAAATTTTAAATTGACATCTGAGAGCAAAACACTAGGAAAAAGGGAAATGATGACTGCCATTCTAAATCGGATCCTACATTTGATCACAGTAACTTCAGAAGAGATTTTGCCTTAAAGACTGTAGGATCAGGCATTACATATTGGCACATCCTTTTGCATTTGGATGTATAAAGTTGGATGCTTAAGTACCCAGGTAGGGACCAGCTAAACACTCCAATTTCAGTTAAAGAAGCGGAAGCTCTGTGAGTGCTCAATGTCTTTAAAAACAAGATTGTTTTTGTTTTGGAGTCCAGGTATTGACTCAGGTGCCTGACTGAATCCACACAAGTTTGGATGGTTTTATGGTTCACGTTATCTTAGACTGGCAGGTAATTGCGAATACTTCTCCTAAGTTAGTCAAAGTCTTACCAGAAGTCTTGGAGATATTTAGCAAGGACCCGTAATGCTTAGGAAGTGCTGTTAGCATGCGGTTTGATACTGTACTTGTATGGCAACTTTGATAGATAGTGTTCCAACATGGTTTAATAAACATTGCAGTAGATCATTTCATTGCAAAGAATTGAGCTCTTTATTGTCTTTGCCTGACTCGCTTAAAGGCTGTAATTAAGCATATAGTAAACGTTAAAATCTCTTCTAATGCTTTAGGCTGTTTTAGGTGTTATATGAAAAACATTAAGGCTTCCTGTTTGGACAAAAATATACTAAAAAGTTTGGTTGATGAACTCGGGTGGGTTTTTATTTCTAACAATGACAAATGTACTTAGTACGAACAGTATTTTGAATTCAGCAAACCCTTTAAGATAATGTGGTGAGAATTTGATTACATTTGAGCTAGAAAAATAAACATATTTTGAAAGAAAAAATTTAAAGGACATCAGTAACAACATATTTGCATGTTTTGACCTGATTTTTCTATTGCAAATTTGATTTCAACCTTTTAAGGACTCAGAAGATTTACAATGGTGCCAGACACCTTAATATTGCATTACATTTCCTTTTAAAAAGTGTTGTACGTTGGCTGAAACCTTGCAATCTATTTCTCATAGCAAAGAACTGCTTTCTTAAGGGTATAAATACCTATTTGGCAATGCCTAATTCAATATCATTAGTTACAGAATTGTTTTTGTGTTACTGTAACACAATGCATACTTTAACCTTATTAGCGGAAATAAGTAGTAATATGTATACTCCTTCCATTGATTACAGTTCTCGTTAAAACCTGTTTCCTCTCCTATCACAAGCAATATTATGGCACATTATTTATCATTGTTGAGATCAGATAACGCAAACACGGAAGAGTAACTGGTATCATTCAGTTCTGGAAAACAGAGTGCTGAATCAGAGTCCTCACTTCACTCACCTATATTGTACACAGCCCCGTGTTTGACATTGACTTAAGTTTAATGTCCCTGACGACCCTTCAGGAGATTTTTAAATGCTGTGCAGAATCATACCAAGCAGAAGCGGTCAGCTTACACTCAGTAAAGCTGCAGTTTCTCTGTGAACAGCCTTAGTACTAGCAACACTGCACGCAAGGCTGGTGCCACGGTACGTGATGAAAGCATTTGATCATTCCTGGCAATGAACACAAACCCAGATTGGGTCCAAACGCAATGAAATTAATTTGGGAGATCAGTGTAAACCTTTACTCCACTTTGGCATTTCCTCCCCCTTCAAAACAGACTTGGCTTTCCAAGGAAGAGCCATGTGAAGGAGGGCAGGAGTCAAGGTTAAAGTCATCACGTCCAAGGCACTAGTATGTTCTTATCGGGGAGAGGCACTGTCTGCTCTGGTGATATGGATCGATAGGATCACGAGACAAGATTTCTGCCTAAAATGTTGAAGTCACTTAGACATGTGTTTGAATTCATTCTACAAAGTCATCCCGGGGCTTAGCAAAACCAACCCTCATCCTGTGTTGGGAGGGAAGAATAGAAGCCCAACACCTTTGAACACCACACTGTGCAAATCAACGGCTTTAGCGGGGCATGAAATCTTGGCAGATTTTGCAAAGCAAGCGCTCTGTCTTTTCCCTTTTTGTTTGCCCTTCACTTGACATACAGGAAGAGATGCATCAAGAGGATGGCAGGAGACATGTGTCACTTAACGCATGCCATACCAACGTTTGCCCCGGAACGCCCCCTCGAATCTGTTTGAACAAGCAGGCATAACAAATGAATAAACACGCCCGACACTTCACCTGGTGACAAAGTTGGCAGAACCCCTTTTCCATCCTCCCCCTCGAGCCGAGCTAGTCCCGACGCAAGCCGTTCCCCTCCGCCTCGAGCTGGCGAGCCACGACCAGGCTGCACCAGCTCACTTGTTGCACGGTGCCAAGGGGCCACCTCCCCTCCGCTCAACCCCGCCAACTCCACCGGACCGCGCCGCGGCGGGGCGTCCCCTGCCCGGCTTACCTGCATGTGGCCCTGGTACATCCTGCCCGCCCGGTCCCGCTGCCCCGCAGGCCGGCGGGCTGCCTGGGCGCTGGGCGGGGGCACCGCTCCTGGGCGCTCGGCGGCAAAAAAGAAAAAAAGGGGGGAAAAACAAAAAAAAAAAAAAAGGAAAAAAAACGCCAAAAAAAAAAAAGAAAGCAAACTCCCAAAT
>Ga0181612_100345_pt1 | contig 16067 bp, 16 predicted proteins | sample HoacroProtozoa21_FD_119630 | JGI IMG/M metagenome (GOLD analysis project Ga0181612, IMG submission 119630) | Hoatzin crop microbial communities from Cojedes, Venezuel. Combined Assembly of Gp0051906, Gp0051904, Gp0051908
AGTCCTTTCGTTCCCGCAATAGACGAAATTGCTGCGATGTGCCCACCACCTTGCGAAGCCATCAAACGGAAAGCCTCATCTATCATTCTGACAAAGCCAAGCGCGTTGGTTTCGACCGTATTGAGTTCGATTTCAGGTTCCAGATTGGGGTTCTGTTTGCCTATTCCAGCAGCATGGAAATAGAGGTCGGCACCCTGCATCGCTTCGAACAATGCGCGAAGCGTGAGAGGCGCTTTTTCATCGTTGACATCGATTGAGTTAACACTCGTTTGCGTTGGAAATTCTTTGGCGAGTTGCTCTAATGGTTCAGTGCGACGTGCCGCCAGCGCGACAAACCAACCCTCTTGCAACAGCAAGCGCGCAACTTCGTTTCCCATTCCCGATGATGCGCCAACGATGATGGCTTTTTTCATTTTGATTTTGCGTTGAATAAATGTATAAACTTACGTTGCGAAGGTACGAAAAAAGGAAAAATATGCAAAATTTTAGGGCTTTTCAATATTTATTCGTATCTTCGGAGCGACTTTTTGCAATAAGTTACACCTATTTTATAATATTATTACGTATGAAAGACTTCTGGAAGTATGTTTTAGCGACTATCGTTGGTATTTTATTGATAGGCGCTATCATGATGGCATTGGGTGCCATGAGTTTAGTTGGCATCATTGCGAGTGGCGAAAAGGCTGCTACCATCGGTAAAAACTCTGTTTTGGTTTTGAATCTCAATGGAAGCATGGAAGAACAGGCCATCGAAGATTACAAAACGATGCTGATGGGCGGTGGAATGACGTCGATGGGATTTGCCGAGACGCTCGATGCGATCAAGAAAGCCAAAGATCACGACAATATCAAAGGAATTTATATCGAAGCAAACGGCTTTAGCGCTGATTTTGCACAATTAGAAGAATTGCGTCAAGCGCTCAACGACTTCAAAAAGAGCGGCAAATGGATTGTAAGTTATGCCGACAATTATTCGCAAGGCGAATACTATCTCGCCAGTGTAGCGAATAAGATTTATATGAACCCAAGCGGCATGCTCGATTGGCATGGATTGGCAGCGCAACCGATGTTCATCAAAGACGTATTGAAGAAGGCTGGCATCAAGATGCAAGTCGTTAAAGTTGGAAAATACAAGAGTGCGACTGAAATGTACACCGAAGACAAGATGAGCGACGCCAATCGCGAGCAGACGATGGCGTATCTGACGAGTCTGTGGAACAACGTTACGAAGAGCGTTTCAGCAAGTCGCGGCATCAGTGTAGCCGATTTGAATTTGTATGCCGACAGCATGCAAGCGTTTTGCGATGCGAAAGAGGTTGTAAAACATAAATTTGTCGATCAGTTAGTCTATGCCGAGCAAGTTAAAACAGAGATTAAAAAACTGCTTAAGTTAGACAAAGACGACCGAATCAACCAAGTATTTGTTTCGGACATGGCAAATGTGAAGTCAAAGCAAAAGGGCGACGAAATTGCTGTGTACTATGCTTACGGAAATATCGTTGATCAGGAATCGCAAGGCATGCTGATGGGTGGTGGACATGCTATCGTTGGCAAAAATGTTTGCGCAGATTTGGAAGCGCTGATGAACGATGACGACGTCAAAGCCGTTGTTCTTCGCGTTAATTCGCCAGGCGGTAGCGCTTATGCAAGCGAACAAATTTGGCATCAAGTAGAACTACTCAAGCAAAAGAAACCCGTTGTTGTTTCGATGAGTGGTTATGCCGCATCAGGTGGTTATTATATTTCGTCAGGAGCGCAATATATCGTTGCCGATCCAACAACTATCACTGGAAGTATCGGTATTTTCGGAACGTTTATGGACAGAAGCGAATTGATGACGCAGAAGTTAGGACTGAAATACGATGAAGTGAAAACCAACAAAAACGCCACTTTCGGCACCAGTTCACGCCCATTCAATTCAGAAGAGTTGAGCATGCTGCAAAATTACATCGATCGCGGCTATTCGCTTTTCCGTTCACGCGTAGCGCAAGGCAGAAAGATGACGGTCGATCAGGTTGAACAAGTGGCGCAAGGTCACGTGTTTACGGGCGAAGATGCACTGAAACTGAAACTCGTTGACGAGCTTGGCGGTTTGGATAAAGCCGTTGCGAAAGCCGCAACCTTAGCAAAGCTGAAAGACTATCACACCATCAATTATCCTGCTCCACCATCATTGCTCGACCAAGTGATGGGTCTGACGTCGGGAGGCAACAATTTGGATGAAATGTTGCGTGCAGAACTGGGCGAATTCTACGAGCCTTTGCTCATTCTTCGCGAAGCACAAACGATGTATCCTATACAGGCACGAATGCCGTTTATACCAAATTTCAAATAAAAACAAGCGTATGCGAACCGAAGGCGATCACATTGAAATCAATAAATGGCTGCTGCCGTTTAGTTGGTTCTACGGACTGGGAGTTGGTTTCAGAAACTGGCTCTTCGAAATGGGCTTTCTGAAAACTAAAACCTTCAGCGTTCCAGTGATCGCAGTAGGCAATATCACCGTAGGTGGCACAGGAAAAACGCCTCACGTGGAGTATCTCGTCAATCTTTTGCACAAGATGCAAAAAGTGGCTGTGCTTTCGCGAGGATATAAACGGCAATCGAAAGGTTACGTTCTTGCGAACGACGCAACGACTATGCAAGAGATAGGCGACGAACCCTATCAGATGAAGCAGAAATTTAGCGATATCTACGTTGCCGTTGACAAGAAACGCGTTGATGGAATAGAGCATCTGACCAACGATGAAGCCACAAAAGACACCGATGTCATTCTTCTGGACGACGCTTTCCAGCATCGCTACGTCAAACCTGGCGTCAATATTTTGCTGGTTGATTATCACAGACTGATCATCTACGACAAACTGCTTCCTGCAGGGCGACTTCGCGAACCTGAAGAAGGTAAAAAACGCGCGGATGTCGTGATTATAACAAAATGTCCGAAGGATTTGAAGCCGATGGAATATCGCGTTTTGACTAAAGCAATGTCGCTTTACGCTTATCAGGACTTGTATTTTACAACCTTCGATTACGATGTTCCTTATCTTGTTTTTACAGGCGAAAAACGCGAAGCGCCCATCGACCGCCAGACAAACGTGCTTCTGCTGACGGCGATTGCACAACCCAAGCAGATGGAGCTTGACATGAGCGAGATGTTCGACCACATCACTACCCTATCGTTCAGCGATCATCATTATTTTTCAACCGACGACGCAGCGCAAATCAATAACGCGTTTGCGCAGATGGCTGAACCAAAAGTGATTATCACAACAGAGAAAGACGCAACGCGACTCGCCACGCTCACAACTCTATCGAAAGACGTGAAGGAACATCTTTATGCGATGCCGGTTCGCGTAAGTTTTATGTTAGATCAACAAGAAAAATTTAACGAAAAAATCATTAGTTATGTACGAAAGAATTCAAGAAACAGCATCTTGGTTAAGCCAAAGGATGACAACAAAGCCAAAAACAGCAATCATTCTGGGGACAGGCCTCGGACAATTAGCTTCAGAGATAACTGATTCATACGAATTTGCATACAAAGACATACCTAATTTTCCCGTATCTACAGTCGAGGGACACAGCGGAAAGCTTATCTTCGGCAAATTAGGTGGAAAAGAAATCATGGCGATGCAGGGTCGCTTCCATTTCTACGAGGGATATTCTATGAAAGACGTGACTTTTCCTATTCGTGTAATGTACGAACTTGGTATCAAAACGCTTTTCGTTAGTAACGCATCAGGCGGCATGAATCCTGAGTTCAAAATCGGCGAGCTAATGATTATAACCGACCACATCAACTTCTTTCCTGAACATCCATTGCATGGACCTAATTTTCCAACTGGTCCACGCTTTCCCGACATGCACGAGACTTACGATAAGAACTTAATCAAACTCGCGAAAGACATAGCAAAGGAGAAAAATATCAGAGTGAAAGAAGGCGTTTATGTTGGTGTACAAGGACCGACTTTCGAGACTCCAGCAGAATATAAGATGTATCATATTCTTGGAGGTGATGCAGTTGGAATGAGCACAGTGCCAGAGGTGATCGTAGCGCATCACTGTGGCATCAAAACGTTTGGCATGAGCATCATAACCGACTTAGGTATCGCCGACAATCCAGTAGAAGTGAGTCACGAAGAAGTACAAAAAGCTGCTAACGAAGCACAACCGCTCATGACTGAAATCATGCGCGAAATGATTAAACGTTCATAAAAAATATGACCGACATAGCAAAAATTGGAGAATTTGGTCTTATTCATCGTCTAACCGACCAAATCAAACCGAAAAACGAATCAACCGAATATGGCGTTGGCGACGACTGCGCCGTACTTCACTACCCTAACAACCGCGTTCTCATTACTTCCGATATGCTGATGGAAGGAATCCATTTCGATCTCACGTATATCGACATGGAACATCTGGGCTATAAATCGGCAATGGTTAACATGAGTGACATCTTTGCCATGAACGGCACGCCTAGACAACTCATTGTCAGCATCGCTTTGGGCAAACGATTTGTCATAGAAGACATGGATGCGTTTTATAGCGGACTGCGACGCGCTTGCGATAAATGGGGAGTGGATATCGTTGGTGGCGACACAACAACGTCGCTCACTGGATTGGCAATCAGCATCACATGCATTGGCGAAGCAGCGCCTGAAGATATTGTTTACAGACGTGGCGCGAAAGACACAGACCTTATCTGCGTGAGTGGCGATCTCGGTGCTGCGTATATGGGTCTGCAGCTTCTCGAGCGCGAAAAGATGGTTTACTTCCAGCAAATCGAAGAAGCACAAAAGAAAAACAATCCAAGAGCGGTGGAAATGGTAGATTTCCAACCTGATTTCAGTGGAAAAGAATATTTATTGCAGCGACAACTGCAACCCGAAGCGCGTGGCGACGTTATTCAACGACTGAAAGAGGCTGGTATTCGACCTACATCGATGATGGATATCAGCGACGGACTGAGCAGCGAACTGCTCCACATTTGCGAGCAGAGCCAGTGTGGTTGTCGCGTTTACGAGAAAAACATTCCTATCGATTATCAAACGGCGGTCATGGCTGAAGAACTAAATATGAATGTCACGACAGCTGCGATGAACGGTGGCGAAGATTACGAGCTATTGTTCACCGTTCCGATTGGCGATTATGACAGGATACAATCGGTTGACAACGTTCGAATCATCGGTCACATAACGAAAAAAGAATTGGGCAACATCCTCGTTGCGCGCGATGGTGCAGAATTTCCTATCACTGCGCAAGGATGGAATCCGCTCAAACAAGAATCAGCAACAAAATAAAACGAAATCGCAAAAAATTCCTCGCGCGCGTATATTATATATAAGGTATGCGCGCGCGAAAAGCGCGTGAAATGTTAATTAAGTTTAACAAAAAGGATTTTCGCGACAACTGTTCGGTGGTTTTCGTTTGAATGTTGTACTTTTGCATTCGCAAGAAAGAAAATGGTGCCTTAGCTCAGTTGGTAGAGCATCGGACTGAAAATCCGTGTGTCCCCGGTTCGATTCCTGGAGGTACCACTCCTCCTTTCATTATTTCCTCTGTACGTTTCGGCGGCAGAGGAAATATTTTTTTGTCTTATTTCAACGGAATAGCATCGAGAACAATCAAAACATCGTCGTCATTCACGCGAAAATGAATATCGAATTGCGCGAATGGCATACCATAAACCTTCGTTGGATTTTTTTGATAATGCGGTCTGGGATCGAGTTCCAACGTCTTACGCAAAGCAATCAAGTCTTTTTCTGAAAACAAACGCGCGACTTCGTCGGGTATCTCCACGCGAAGGCGCTCTATCGGGTGCGAATCTACGAATCCTGCACGTGCATCGGGATGCGCATCCGCGTAAGGCACGTAGGGTTTTATATCGAAAATCGGCGTTCTATCCATCAAATCTGCACCCGAAACGTGTATGATTGGACCGTCGTTTGTGTGCTCTATTTTCACGATTTTCACGCACGAAAGTCCTATCGGATTAGGACGGAAAGGCGATCTACTGGCAAAAACGCCAACACGCTCGTTTCCGCCAAGCAGAGGTGGACGAACGGTCAAACTATTCGACGCGTGAGGGTTGGCGGAGAATGCCCAAATAAGCCAGAGATAGTCGAAATTTTCTAAACCGCGAAGCGCGTCTTCGTTTCGGAATGCAGGTTCAAAAACAATTTCGCCTGTCAGTTCTTCAACCAAACCGCTTTGCTTTGGGATGCCAAATTTCGTGGAAAAAGGTGAGCGAAAATGTGCAATCGGTTGTAGATTCATGCGGCTAATTTACGAAAAAAAGCGCATTTTCGTGGTGGTTCATCGACTTTTTCGTATCTTCGTCGCATGATACGTTATTCGAATGAAGAAGTGCGTCGCCAAGATCGCTTGTTAGACGAGCAGCGCGCCATAGAATTGCTCCAGAGTCAAGAGTTCGGATTTCTTTCCATGACAGATACCGATGGCAAACCTTACGGCATTCCCATCAATTACGTCTGGGATGGCGCGGAGAGTTTGTTTATCCATTGCGCACCCGAAGGAAAAAAACTGCGTGCGTTGCAACAGCATCCTGACGTGTCGTTCTGCATCGTTGGCGATGTTGCATTACAACCGTCGAAGTTCACGACAGTCTACGAAAGCGTTGTGATTCAGGGCAAAGCCAGCGTGTTGCAGTCGGAAGAAGCAAAGATTGCGGCGATAGATCTACTCCTTAAAAAACTATCTCCTAACGATATCGAAAAAGGTCGCAAGGCGAGCAAAGCATCGCTGCATCGCATGGCGGTGATTCGCATAGATATCGAAAAAATGAGTGGCAAATGCAAGCGCGTGCATTAAGTTTTCGCGCGCGTTCATATACAAAAAAACCTTCGGCAGCATGCTGTCGAAGGTTTTTTATTGCGTTTTTTGGTCGTATCACACTGGATGATTTTTCTCGAATATCGCCATACGCTGCTCGAGCGCATCATACTGATTGTCTTTGATGAACGATGTGCACACGCGAAGCCCATTCTGCTCCGAACCTGTCGTGACTAAGCAAATCGCGCTCACGCCATAGTACATCAATTCACGCGCAAGCTCACCGCTACTCATGTTCGGATAACCGATTGTGAAGTAGAATCCGTCGGCAATTGGTTCATCGAGGTCTTTATCGTACACAATATAGAAATTGTGACGCAAGAAAATCTCTTTCAGTTTATGTGCACGCTCACCATAAACCGCTGTTTCAGCGCGGAAATCATACGTTCCATCGCACGCAGCCTTCATTATCGCTGCCATAGCAAACTGTGCGCTGTGGCTGGTGCCTGAAGAACAAGCGTAGAGGATGCGCGTTGAGAACACAAGTCCAAAAGGCAGACCCTCATAGCGTTCACACAGATCTGGAAAATGACGTTTGAACAAATTATTTCCAATGCAAGCGACTCCGATACGCTCGCCAGCGTAACTGAATGCTTTAGAACCACTAATCAGCAAGATGTAGTTGTCAGTGTATCGCGCTACGGTAGCTTGATAAGGCGGTTCAAATGGCGTGCTCAATGAGCGACGGAAATCCATCGCGAAGTAGGCTAAATCTTCGATAACAACGCAATCGTATTTGGTTGCCAGTGCACCAATCGTCTGGAGCTCTTCTTCGCGGAAACAAATCCATGAAGGGTTGTTGGGGTTGCTATAGATAATCGCGCAGATATTGCCTTTTTCGAGATAACTCTCCAGTTTCGGACCGAGTTTCTCACCGCGATAATCGTACACATCGAAGCTTTCGTATTTCGTGCCATGCACTTGCATCTGCATCTTCTGCACATTGAATCCTGGATCAATGAAAAGCACGGTGTCTTTGCGCTTATCCATCTGCGAACACAGCAAGAACGAAGCGTAAGAACCTTGCATCGAACCCACAACTGGAATACATCCTTCGGCATTGATGTCGATTCCGATAAAAGCTTTCACGAAACGCGACGCTTGTTCTTTCAAAACAGGTTCGCCTTGTATGTCGGGATACATGCTGGCGATGCCATTCTTGAGCGCTTCTATCTGCGCTTCAACGCCAATGCGTGCGGCTGGCAGTCCTGGAATGCCCATTTCCATCTTGATGAACTCCACTCCAGACATTTTTTCCGCGTGCGCTGCGATAGCTTTCACCTCGCGAATGGTTGCTTTCGTAAAGTCTTGGATGCCGTAATCGGCTATTGCTTCGTCAATCACATGGCGTTCGATTGGCGTAGGCAGTGTGTCGTGATAGTGATCGTCTGCATTTTTCATTGCTGCGCCTCCTTACCGATTGCCAATGCTTTGATATTGGCTTCTACGACGCTTTCTCCTTTTCGTCCGAAGACGCGACGCAATGCGTTTTCAAGTTTTTCGTATTCTATTCCAAGCGCTTTCTGCGCAGCACCAAGCAAGATAACGTTGGCAGAACGTGGGATGCCGTTGTCTTTCGCCAGTTGGTCGATGTCGAGCATGATGACGTTGCCAATTTTCTCTAAGTCTTTTTTGATAATTTCAATGTCTGGATAGTTTGGAACATTGACAAACGGTTTGCTGGCGGTGATAATCCATCCGTTTTTGCTCAGATAAGGCAGATAACGCAGCGCTTCCATCGGTTCCATACTGATAATCACGTCTGCCGAACCAAGCGCTATCAAATCGCTGCTAATGGGTTCTGACGACAGACGAAGGTTACTCTGCACGTCTCCACCGCGTTGCGACATGCCATGCACTTCGGCTTGTTTGATATAGAGGTTTTCTTTGATGGCTGCTTCGCCAATAACGGTCGCAATCGACAAGATTCCCTGACCGCCTACACCACATAAAATAATATCTGTTTTCATTATTTCTTGCCCTCCTGTGCTTTCTTTTGTTTCAGATGACGTTGATATGTTTGCATACACTCGCGACGTGGAATGATTACGCTCGTTCCTTTATATTCTATCTCGTCGCGGATAACCTGAGTAATCTCTGGCATATTTTTCGGAAGTGGAACAACCACTTTCAGATGGGCGTCATCCAGTCCGAGTCCACGACAAATGGCTTCGAATTTGTTTGTTCCAGCCGAGTCTTGACCGCCAGTCATGGCTGTGGTAAGGTTATCGCTGATGATGACGGTGATGTTTGCGTTTTCATTGATAGCGTCGAGCAATCCTGTCATGCCCGAATGGGTGAATGTTGAGTCGCCAATCACGGCTACTGCAGGCCATTGACCAGCGTCGGCTGCGCCTTTCGCCATCGTAATGCTGGCGCCCATATCGACGCATGAATGAATGGCTTTATAAGGTGGCAGGAATCCGAGCGTATAGCAACCAATATCGCCAAAAACGCGTGCGTTTGGATAGTCCTTGAGCACTTCATTCAGCGCTGTATAGACGTCGCGGTGACCGCATCCCTGACAGAGAGCTGGCGGGCGTGGCACGATGTCTTCGCAAGGTGCATAGTTTTCTTTTTCGGGCATGCCAAGCGCTTTCGCAACGAGGTCGGGATTCAATTCGCCTGTACGTGGAAGTTCACCTGTAAGACGGCCTTTCACAATCGTATCGCCTGGCATCACACCGCGAACTTGGTCTTCGATGAACGGCTGACCTTCTTCTACAATCAGCACGCTGTCACATTCTTTCGTCATCTTGCGAACCAAATCTTTCGGCAGTGGATATTGACTAATTTTGAGCAATGGATAAGGACAACCATCTGGGTAACATTCCATCACATAGTTGTAGGCGATGCCGCTGGCGATAATGCCGAGCGACTTATCGCTGCCGTCGAAGTAGCGATTGTATTTGCTTTCGGCTGCGCGATGCTCGAGTTCTGGTTGTTGTGCAGTGACTAAGTCGTTGCGTTTGCGTGCAAAGGCTGGCAGAAGCACCCAGTTGCTGGCTTTGGCGTTGTAATTCAATTCGTTTTCCGCGCGCGCGTCATCTTTAATTTCTACAACCGCGCGACTGTGTGCCATGCGAGTCGTCACGCGCATGAGGATCGGCAGGTGCATCTCTTCTGAATAGTCGAACGCTTCTGCCATCATATCGTAGGCTTCCTGCTGCGTGCTGGGCTCAAACGTCGGAATCATGGCAAATTTTCCATAGAAACGACTGTCTTGTTCGTCTTGCGACGAGTGCATCGATGGGTCATCGGCAACCAAAACAATCAATCCACCATTCGTTCCCGTCATCGCTGAGTTGACAAACGGGTCAGCGCAAACATTCAGACCAACGTGTTTCATGCAGACAAGCGCGCGTTTGCCCATGTAAGACATGCCAAGCGCCGCTTCCATCGCCGTCTTTTCGTTCGTCGACCAGCGTCGGTGAACATTGCGCTCCTGCGCCAACGGCGAGTTCTGTATATACTCGGTGATTTCAGTTGAAGGAGTTCCAGGGTAGGCATACACGCCACTGAGACCTGCATCGAGCGCTCCTTGAGCGATGGCCTCGTCCCCTAACAATAGTTTCTTCATAGAGGTTATAGTATTAAATTTTTTGCGGTAGAGAAAAACACTACCTAAGGTTAGTTATGCTACAAAGATAAAGAAAAATCTCATAGATTGGAACAAAAAAAGCATCTTTTTTTGATAGAAAAACGTATTTTCTTGCAAAAGCACAATGAAGTGACAAAATAAGACGAAAAAATAACCTCGAAAATCGCCCAATTTTTGAGCGAAAAATGTTGACAAAAAATCGCCGTTTTTTGAGATAAAATTTTGTAAAGTTTTTTCGCGTTAATAGAAGTTAAATCGGCGAAAAATTTTTGCGGTAAAAAAATTGAAAAATAGAAATGAAAAAATGAGAGAAAAGCGGATTTTTGGATAATTTTACGAAAAATATGCGTTTAACACTCGTGAAAGAATGTTGCAAAACGTTAAATCATTGCACAAAACAGCCGATTTGTGCAATTTTTTCATTCTATTTTGAAAAAATCATGCATTTTTTGCGTTTGGAAAAGGGTCGTTTTCGAGTCAAAAACGACTGAGTAATTTTTGTAAACGGGCAGGAAAAAAAAATTTCCTAGTCGTTTTTGAAAAAAAACCACAAAAAACACCTCAAAAAAACGTGCGATTTTGGTCGCAAAAAAAATTTTTGCCGAAAAAAATTGAAAATGGCGCGTTAAAAAACTGTTAAATTAAAGATTTTTTAAGTTAAAATTACGACAATTTGAGATACTTTTTCGCCCAAAATTTTGTCCGATTTCTTTACATTTTTCACCCCAATTTTTGCCCCATTTTTTGACTTAAAATTTCGGTTCATTTTTCCGCAAATTTTTTCTTGCAAAATTTCGTTTTCCACTACCCTACTTTTTCTTTTTTTTCGCAAGAAACAGAACTGTAATTTGCCGCGCGCGCACGATATATAAATAAGGTGTACTGCCAAAACGCGAAAATGTGCAGGTGATTAACAATCTTTAATACTGAATTAAGGGTAGTCTCGAAATAAAAACATACTTTTACATTTATATTTTAGAGGAGATGAATGTCCCTAATTATGGGTCTATGTCTCTTAAAAAAGGAGTTCTTTGTTTCGGGCTAATGACAAGACGTAAAACCTATTTTGTTTAATCATAAAATCAAATACAATGATAGTAGAATTCAACCTTGATGATTTTAAATGGTATTATAAAAACCAGTTTGGAAGGGACTTAATGAGGTTCCTTTATCTATACAGAAATTCTGAATATCGGGAGTATCGTTTAATTAATGACAACGATCAAAGTAATAAAGCAAAATGGGAGAACTTTGATGTCAAGGATTATTATGCGATTCATGATGAAGATCTGAGAAGCGAAAAAGATGGTTATTACTTCTATAAGCATGCTGAGACAACAAATTTATGGTTCGAAGCATCAGATTCAAAAGAACATATAGGCTATTACGCCATATGTTTCGCGTATCTTCAGATGTTCGTTTCAACGATGTACGAATTAGGACTTGGAAATGAATTTTGTTCTTGCACGGGTTATCCTATGATTAGTTGCGGTTTAGGTGGAGTTTGTCATCCGTATGCGACTATGGATGAAATGAAAATGCTACCCTACGGAAATAATTCGGCAAACAATCTGGAGCAAAACATCCATAAAGCAGAGTCTTTTATGCGTCGTGAGGCAGAAGTTTTCTTTTGTGGAGAGCAAGTGAAAGATATACAAAAAAAGGAAAAATACGAACGCATAGTAGAATGTGTGAAACCACATTTTGATGAATTCTGGAAGCAAATAATGTCTGAGTTTAGCGGTTTACAATGTTTGGGCAGTTCAAACAGAGGTCGGCGTACGCAAGTTTTAGATTATATGAAACATATCAAATAATTTGATATCAAAATTCAACAAAAGCACTATAAAAATTCAATTGCTTAACGTTTGTTAAGGAAAAATCTTTGGTTTTTTCGTTTTTTTTACATACCTTCGCGCCACTTTTGATGAGGAGTTGATCTTCTGATTGACGAGGATATGTTGCAGAAAAAGTCTTTTTAGCATTAAGAGACGGCCACAGAGCCGCTCCAACCGAGCAGTCATAAGCCACGGTGGGAAAGCAATGCGATTTAATTTCAAATATTAAATAAACAAAACATGAAGCATCAGAAAAGTATTTTTATTTTAGAAGAAGTTAGCGCTAAGGGTTGGCGTTATCCTTGCAGGCGTGAGCAGAAGCAAACTCAGTATGGTTATACAAAAAAATAAGTGTATGAAAAAGGAAATTATCGAAGCAGGCGAAAAATTACTGCGCGAGATAGAACCTGAATTTAAGAGAGAAATTAAATTAGAAAAACTAAATTTGTTGCGAGTGACGCCCTTTCGCAAGCTTGATAGCGAATTAGGATACTTAGTAAACATCAGCGACAACCATCATGGCGCTCCCGACACATTTGTCAAAGAGATTTTTCTCGATTACTTGTCACTTTTCAGCAAGAACAGTGACGAACAGAAGCAGCAAGATCGTGAACGAATTTCATACGAAGGTGAATTGGCAATCGATTGCATCGAAAGCATTAGTCTGGTTCGCCAATACGCTGGATTAACGCGGCAAGCTATTAGCAATATTGCAAAGGAATTAGAATAAAAACATAGGCAAGCTGTTGATAAAATGAACACAAACGACGCTGAAAACGACTATCGAGAGCATGTGTTTGTCAACCTTTCGAAGATTGGTTCTTTTATGGTTGACAACACAGAATTCATCATTGCAATTCTAACTCTACCTGATTCAGATTGGGAGTCGATTCCTTCTTTTCATATTCTACGTAAAGACGACGCTCAGAACGCATACAAAAATTTCGATTTTGAATTGTCTTTGGAAAAATTGATTGTAAACGAAGAATGGTTTTTATTGAAAAAAAAGGATTTATTCGCCATTCATCCAATCGACGAGCGCACAACGGCAGATTGGGATTCGCATATCTCGCTGTTGGAAGCATTAAAAACTGCGCTATCTCATCCATACACGACCGTAGGTCACATAAAATTCATCGATTTATTAGACAATATCATTTTCGCTTGGAATACAGAGAAAGATCAAAAGGCTGTCATGCAAGGCAGAAACCCTCTTTATGAATTTTTATTAAGCAAAGATTTTCACATCCATCCAACGTTCCAAAAATATTTCGACTATTGGATAGAAAAGAATTAAACGGCAAACTACATTTTTTAACCATAAAAACACAACAAAAATTATGACAAATTCAAGTACAAACAACCCTTTTGAGAACTACCAATACCCTACCCTCAATCTTCTCGGCAACTACAACGATTGTGAAGTGATTTACAACGATTTTGTTCCTATTGAAAGCGTTTTGGAAACGGCTGATTTCCAAAATTCTGACATGAAACTACCGCTCGCTCTCGGCAAGACAGAATCGGGCGACGTCTATCTGTTGGATTTGGCTAAAGCATCACATTTGCTAATTGCAGGCGCTCACTGGTTCGGACTGCAAACTGGACTGAGAACGCTTATCACTTCGTTGCTATTTAAGCAGCATCCCGACAATCTGAAGCTGGTTCTCATCGATACTCATCGCGTTCACTTCGATAGTTATAATAAAATAGCCAACCATTTCTTAGCAACCATTCCAGAAAACATTGACACGCCAGTCGTTTTCGACATAAACAAAGCGCTAAAGACATTGAGAAGCGTTTCTATGCTTATGAATCGGCGTTTCAATTTATTAGAAAAAGCAGGCGCTTGCAACATCGAAGAATATAATAACATGCTGGATTGCCAGCTAATCAACCCAGCCGACGGTCACAAACACATGCCATACGTTGTTCTCGTCATCAACGAGATTGGCGATCTCATCATGACTCACGGCAAAAACGTTGAGATACTGCTCAATCGCATGGCGCAATTATCGCGAGCCGTAGGAATCCACATCATCATTGCCACGCAACGTCTCAACAAACAGTGCATTACTGAGGCTATCAAAGCCAATTTCACAACGCGAATCGCTTTTCACGTAAACGCACCCATTGATTCTCGACTCATCATCGACAGTTATGCCGCTTCATTGCTCAAGAAAAAAGGCAGTATGTTGCTGCTCAACGACTCGCATATCATCCATCTGCAATGCGCTTACACTGACGAGAAAGAAATGGATCGCATCAACGATTTTATAGCGAGCCAACCTGCACCCGACAAACCTATGATTATTCCTTTTCCTACAACGAAATACGACTTCGTTTTACGTTCATTAACCGAAGAAGATCCGCTCTTCGACGACGCCATCGACTTCATTCTCGCCAACGAAACATGCACTCTCGGCATGCTTGTGCGTGAATTCTGGATTGGTTACAACAGAACTTGCTTGCTCATTCGCAAGATTGGTAGCGCTGCACTGCAAGGAAACGAAAAAGCAAAGACGGCTTGGAGAAAAATAGATCCTCAAGATAGAGATAGAATGCCTATAACAACGAAGAGAATACTCAAGAAACCAACAGAAAACAAACAAAACAACGACCCATCAAACACATAATATTATGATAAGAAACGTATGTAAAGAAGATATCCAGACGCTTAGCAAACTTCTTGATAAGCAACTAAAGCCAGAGGACATTGATTTCGATTTGTCAATGATTGACGAAGAAAATGGAGAGACACAGTCTGTTTTTCTCGTTGGTGTATGTCGAATTCCTTACGAGATAGGAGCCGAAGATGACGATGATTTTGACTACAACGAAGTGTTAGGAGTATATACGAAAAACGCAGAAGATGAATCTTTATCTCACACATATAACGAAGTCTGTGCAGCAACACATAACTTGAGTTATACTATGTTTTGGTTGCCGTGGACAGAAGAAAATGCTAAATTATTAGCGCCTGCATTTGTCGAAAATGATGAAGATGGAATCAAATATTTATTCAGTATAACTTATTCCAACGAAGTATCGAAATATAAAGCTGATTCCCCAAAAAATATCGAATAGAATAACAAAATAAATCACATACAACATCATGCAAAACACAACAGATAAAGCGATGTTCTATGGATTACAGATTTCCGTTTCGCTTTGGCGAATCGCTCGCAACTGAAAACAATGAAACGTCACCATGAAATGGGAACGTCGTTCTTTGCATTGCAAATCGGACGCAGTCAATTCGTCGAACCATGGCGACCAATGTTCGACAAAATTCTGCAGACTGATTTCCAACAACCACGCAAATATTAGTCGCTTTTTTATGCAATAAAATCCTATCTCTGCGAAAGAGGATTTTAAGAAAACTTTACAAAATTTAACTACACTTTTTCGCGAAATTTTAACACTTGGTTTAACATCCGTTCACACTTGAGCGGGTGTTTTTTCTTGCACAAATTTTGGTCGAAAATCAACGCTTTTTTGTCGCAACTCAACGCGCGAAATGTTAAAATGATAGATTTATGCAATTTTTATACGCATTTTTAACATTTTTCCGTGCAAAACAGCCAATTTTTGAACGTCAATTTTCGGAAAATCTCGATTGTTAAAAAAGTTAAATGATATAAGATAAAAAATTATCTCACGTGAGATAGATTTCTAAAGCGCCCATTTACGACTCGTAAACCGCCTTTTTGCATCCGTAGTCCACATCAAAGGGCAAAAAAAATCGCAAAAAACGCACTTTTTTTTCACGC
>Ga0181612_117915_pt1 | contig 16066 bp, 8 predicted proteins | sample HoacroProtozoa21_FD_119630 | JGI IMG/M metagenome (GOLD analysis project Ga0181612, IMG submission 119630) | Hoatzin crop microbial communities from Cojedes, Venezuel. Combined Assembly of Gp0051906, Gp0051904, Gp0051908
AGAAAAGGTGATTGTAAGAAAGATGCAACTAGATTTTCAGAACTGCTAATTCTGTTCCCTGTCTACACACAGCTGAGAAGCATGTCTTTGCTTAAGAGGATATTTTCCTATTATTCCTACTTGTCTAAAGTTAACAACTGAATCTTGAGATGTCTTTCAGGTAAGATAGGTGCATTAGCAGATCTCTGGGTCTAAAATTTTAAACTACTCAAATAATTAAACAGTAAGAAAGTAAAAATGTGGTTTGTGTGAAATTCATCACGATTTTGTCGTCGTAAGTGATGTCTTGCACCACTAGCTCTGAGTTAACAGCACGTTCGCAATTCTTTACTGCATCCTTTTGCTTCATTCTAAATTCGGTCTGACACATTTGTCTCTTCAATTCATATAGAAGGGCAAACATTTTCCTTTCTGCTACACCTAGAGATTTGTAGCTAGCAGATTTCAGGAGGAACTGAAAAGGAGGAGGACATGATAAAAAAATGCTGTCCATCAGTCCATCAGTAGTTTAGGCCATGTTTACCTTAGAGATAATAACAAAAATCCAACAGTGAATTAGTTTAAGTCTTCTATTTACTTTCCATTTGACTGAAAATTTGATTTTTTTTAAAAGAGGTCTCAAGTGATAACAGAAATATTTTAAAACTTTATTTCATAAAGCATTTATTAGCTTATGCTTATCACAATCTTCTTATTTGTTGCTCTACAAGTTGCCAACACCTTTTTTGGAATGTGTTATACATGTAAGCATGTAAAAGGTAAAAATGCTGATTGGGTGGAACTATCTACAACATGCATTGCATTTTACAGAATTTGACCTGTGTATGAATTGAAGTACATAATTTAAGGCTAATGCTCATACTTGCTAAGGAGCAGATCATTCCATCTTCATGTTGGATATCAGAAATTAATGCAAATATTAATGAAGGAAACTAGTCAGTATCAGTAATAACGTCAGAGTAAGATGCAAAGGAGCCAGTGGCAATCCAGTAACTTTGAATTTAACACCTGTTAAAATCTCAAACATACCCATCTGTCTTGTGCAGTCAGAATGCTTTTTAATTAGTAATTACATCATAAATTCTAGGTTTTGACATCACATATTACTTTCCTATTCATAATGAGAAATATTTCTGTATAGTTCTTTATACACAGATGAAATAAGAATACAGAGATAACCTCCTAGTAGACTCATGATCTTACTAATAGTAATAGTAAAGAAGGCCTTTGTTTGCTATTCTGGAGTTGTTGAAAGCTCAGTAAATATAAAAGTAAGATATATCCATCTTATCCTCAGCTAAGAAAACTCAAGAATGCACTGGGGATGCTAGATTTGTAGCCAGCTGTCATAGTCAGGTGAAAGGTCTTTGTACAAAGCTAAAAAGAAAATATTGCAAGAGTTTCCAGAGTCCAAAGGTTACCCGGCCCCAAGAAAGGATGCAGACAGTCCCACTGGACTGGTCTTTCCTCATCAGCCTGCATCAGTGAAAATTCAGCAACTACTTCCAAAGCTAAGTGCTCCTGAACCCATAAAAGAAAGCAGTCTCTGCTTGGGGCCAGAAGAAAACAACACCTGCACTGTAGAACAGTCCTCAGGATACTTTCTTCTGGATGACGATCAGAAAATTAACTAAATTTCGATAGTTATAAAATAGGCACTAAAGGACTTGTGACTCAGAAAAAATACTACCTTAACTTATTTGGATATTTTAGTGAGGATGTCACAGGTCAAAGTACTATGTGAGCACAAACCCATTTAGTGAATGATTGCAGGAAGCGCTGGTGTACTTCATTTTAAAGCAGACCATCCTAAAACTATCCACTGAGTTTGCAAATTTAGGCCATTCATTGATGTCAGACTATATCAGTTCTGGGACCAATTTCTTGCTATAGATTTGTCCATGCTTACACTAGCTGCAAATGTGGCCTTCAAAGAAACAATGGTTTATCACATACCTCAGAAGAAGCCTATCTATAGGACTTCTACTGTACCAGAGAACACAGATGTTTTGGCAGCTAATAAGTAAACAGAAGCCTAGTTTTGTATTACATATTCCCCATAAGCACAACTATATTAGCAAAGTTTCAAATTATTTCTTAAAGCACTGCTAACTTTGTGTGAATAGGATTAACAGAACTCCTGGAGTCTCTTTTTTTCTGTAAAATGTGTTTAGATAGATATAGTAATATAATAGTCAATACATCAGCTTTACTTTCAAGTTTCAGTCTCCATGTAATTAAATATCAAGAAATGCATAGAAAATAAGGAATTACAGTACAGAAATCCAATTATTAAACTGAATTAACACAGAATATGAAAAAAGAGGTGGTGTTTTTTTTGAGAAAAAAAATATCATCAGTGGAATACCTTAAAAGTTCTCCTTCAGGGTGATGAAAGGTTGATAAATTATTTAAACTTAAGTAATATAAGGCAGTTTGGTAACTTGAAGTGCTTTTGGACTTTCCAGTATGTGTTTATCAGGACAGGAAATGTAACTAACACAGCTGATGAAATAAAAATTCTGCAGTGTTCTTTCAATCAGGGAAGCTGCCAGAAACCAAGGCCTAGGGTTTCCCTTAATATCAGTGATCAGATTAGTTAATATGTTGTCATGTGTAGCTATGATTTTTAGTTTGGCTTAAATGTGTCTGGATCTGAAAAAGTATTTCTCCACTACTTAAAAAACATTGGGGAAAGGGAAAAGTATTTCTCTTGCACAGCGAAATAATTCTTTGCTTTAGAATCATTAATTTAATTTCACAAATAGTAAAATCATTGCTATACAAAGAAGCCTCAGCAGAGAAACCAGGGTTTAATGAAGCATGAGATTGTATCTGCCACCTAGCTGAACCTTGTAGAGGAATACTGTTAGAAGTTAACTTCATGATATTCTGGCTCTCCTCTGAACAAAGGGTATGACTAAATGCTGTATTTCAGCACACGGGCATGTCGTTTTACAGCTTCTCTAAACAGTTTGCTCACTGCTAAGCCTCTGGCATTTTTTCTAGAGGTAAAAAGAAAAATTACAGTCTCTTATGTCCATTCACGTCACAGCTGACTACTTTAGTTTCACTCTGCCATATGATGTTATCACCTCTGATAGCAGGAGACTGAGTTCAGGCACTCTGGATTTACTCACTTTTCCATCTAATACCTGATGTTCAGCATTATGCTGAGACTAAGAACCATGCTCCATGTAGGTGGCCGCTTTTTTTTTTCTGAAAGACTGCCACTTCTACACTTGAGTGGATCTGCAGTCACCAGTTCACTGTAGCAAACTTACCCAGGTTCCCGTGAATAGCCATGATGTAATAACAGTGTTTTGTTACTTATTAGAGAAAATTTGAGTAAGTGACAATTCCAAACGCTGTCCAGCCCATCTTAATGCTAGTGACAAGCAGAGATATGGTAGGCTGTAGTATGGACACGGGGAATTATACAGTAGAAAGATTACTTGGGTGCATTACCAAACATAGATTACATTGCTCTAGGGCAAGATGAAGAAATAGTCCTGTTTAGATCTTGCATGTTGTGGCTAGTGCAGTGATAGTAAAGTGAATTCTGGTAATGACTGCTGTACTGGCTAAGAAACTGCACAGTGAATGCTCAGCCGTGTTAACATAATCTATTGTATTTTCATACCACTTTTTTTAACCGTTATTTTCTACTGTGACGATTTCTTTTTTTGCTGAATGATGGAGAGATCTTTCCAGATTAAAAATTAAATAATTCCAGTCTCTTGGAAAATCATAGAAATGTTTCCTGGTTCTGCTTAAGAAAGTCACAGTTTTATTGGCAGAAAGATCTTGACTTGCAGAGAACTCAGTTGTTTTGCAAGTTTCTGCCACAAAACAAGCCATTTTTCTCCCTGCAAATTATGACATTCCCTACAACCAGGCAGTAAGTCTTACTGCAGCAAGGGAACTTGTTTTGTTCAAATCCAGAGTTTTTCTGCAATACCTGTATCATTCAGCTCCAGCGCTTGTGTACGATGCCTGTATGGTCTTTCTGTATGGTTCCCAGTTACAGTGGAAGTTTGCTTCTATAATCTATCAGGGCTGTTCAGATTTAACGGTATTCTTCTACTAACCTGTAGACTTTAGGATCACCTACAGTAAAGATGAAATCCTAGCCATACTGAAGTCACTTACAGACTTCCTGTCCACCCTGCTGAAGCCCTATAATACAAGTGGATGTTATTCTATACTTTCATTCATAGAGGTAAGCTGCTCCAGATCAAGGGATGATTATCTTTGTACATACAGGACTGTGGAGTCAATACCTCACATAATCCACTCTGCTCTAAGGCTAATGCTGACATGAAAAGAAAAATAGAGGAAAGTATGAGTTATGAAGAAAGATTAAGAGATCCTAATATTCAGATCTTAATGAAGCAACAAATACAACCATATGGCAGCCATGTAGAAGTACAACATCTGAACAAAAGAGAGACCTTGGAGAGTGAGGAACTGTGTTCTACCTGTAGTAGCGCCAATAAGATGCTTTACACAACATTCAGTCATCAGACTTGTTATTGGAGAGAAGGCCTAAAGCTGAGAGCATTCAGATTGTTAGATCACTCACAACAGGTTGGATGCACTATACAGCTATATAGGCACAGGAACATACTACGGGACTTAAGTCTTCTCCATTTCTAATTTTAAAATTATTACAAAATGGAGTTTCAAATGGAGTAAAATCAAGACGCAGACTGTGCTTAAACCTCTGTCTGGTACCTCTCTTTTTCCAAACTTTGGCCAGTATGTGTTAACAGCTTTTCAGACTTCTAAAACAGAACAACCCATCTATTGCCAGGGAAGCATGTAATTTTATGCTAGCCAAAAACTTACCTGATTTAATTTTTTTTTTTTTTTCACAGAGTGAAACTATCCTCGTTTGCTCTATTTCATAGCCTCATGTTACTAGGCTACTTATAAAAGGAAGCAAAGCAAAATTTCATGTGCTGGAAACAAAATTCAGTTGCTTTTTCCCTACACCCCCAGTAAGCCAATAAGCAAAACCAGCAATCTCAAGAAAGGAGGCGTTTTAGTGCAAGAGGAAATAGCATTTCAAAAATTTATTTAAACCTGAGTGCAATTCAAGAAATATCCAAATGAACAATAAACATTTGGTTTTAACTCCATTGCAGCCAGTGTGAAGGCAGTAGCAGCGTCCAAAATCTAGTACTCTGTTGAATGAGTGCAGATCTTTTAGTGAAGTGGCATATAAAGTGGCTACTGAATCACTCCCACTTTTCTCACACCTGGCTGGAAAGAGCAATTAAAAACAAGTTGAAGTGTAACTACTATCTGTAGGACAGCCTTTAACTGCTTTCTGACTTTTTTTTTTTTTTTTTTTAAGAAGAAACCTCTTAATTACCAAGTTCGCAACCATTTCAACTCTGAATAAAAAGCACACACAACACGTTGTCCTACCACGTTATAAAATTGATTTGAAACACATGCTCTCCACACACCACAGGAACCGACAGGCGCTGCTTCTGCGGCCACCTTGGCCTGGCTCGGGGACACGGGCCTGCCGCCCCTCTGCCCAGGGCAAGCCCCAGGGGTGCCGGCAGGATCGGCCCACCCTACCGCCCTCACAGGCCCCAGGGATGAGACAGGATCTGAGGGGACGAGGCAAGGGCATGCACAAGCAGCAAGGGAGCCTTGCCTCTGAGGTAGTGCAGGGATAGCTAGGGCCTTGGCTGGAGTTTAAATGGTGCCGTGGGTGGGGGCCAGGCGGGGCCCTCAGGGCCATTAGGGGCCTGCAGGTGCCCTCAGGGCCCTGCGTCGGGAAGAGGAACTGTGCCCTGCACTGGAAATCTACAAATAACTCTGGCAGCAAACCCTAAAAAAGCAGTTGCTGAAGGGCTGCGGCTCTGCCTCTCTCACACGTTCCTTCACCCTGAGCTGAGATTGGCTCTTTGCTGTGTAAAGGGGTATGGGCGCGCAGCCTGAGGCACCGTGCGAGGCTGGACACCATCCCCTGGGTAGCCGCTCTGCTGCTCGTGTTTCTGCACCCGCGTGGCGCTCAAACCCCTTCCCCGTGTCCCCATTCGGAGTGGGCTTCAACTGGCTGCTCTGCACTTTACCGGTCCCGCCAGGCAACACCGCGTGGGTGTAAAATGGAGATACGCCGGCGATGAGATACGCCGGCGATGTGCAGGCATCAGGGCGGCAGTGGTCTGAACGGGCCGTAGCTGCCCGGGTCTGTCCTCCCCAGAGGTGCAGTGCCCTGACCGCTGCCTATGCCTGCCCGAGCAGATGGCAGCTGCCGGGGAAGGAGAAAGGGTCTCTGCTGAGAGGTGAACCGCTAGTTAGTCTTGCGCTTTGCTTCAGCATTTCCCAAAATCTGCTTTCAGCAGCATTGAAAGGCATGCACCAAATTTTTCCCTAAAATGTTCTTTATTTGCTGTTTTGAAATAGGGACTGAAAGTTGTTGCTATTGGCATCAATACATGCATGTTTGTAGAGCAACTACAGAAGAAATAAAAGGGCAGATTTAAGAAGGAATTAAGGAAAACTAAGAGATAAAACATGGTGCCAGTGGGAAAGGGAAGCTATAACTTTAGGTGGACATGATCCATGTCTTTTTTCCACTTCTGTAACTGACAGAAGTTCAGTTATAGGTGATCGGGTAAACATTGGGGGAGTCTGGACAAATAAATATTTAACACTGTGTCTTGGAAACATCCCAGTCATTAAAGCAACCATTACAGTCAAAATAACATAAGATAAATTAGTAAAATAAGATACCAAAGAATCATATTGTGGTGAAAAAAGAAATTTCATTTTGTCTAATTCTGGAATCATGTGTCATACCCATCACTTGGAGAGGAAAAGAAACCAAAATCTGCTTTCAGAAATTCAGAAATAGAAAAATGCTTTTACATCTAAATACAGCTCTTACTTTTGTTGAAAGAAAAGTTACTTTGATATTTGTTGCTAAATAAAATCTTGGATCAAGTAAATTTAATTTAAAAAATTAGTTAAGGCAACAATAAACACAGGAAATATACATGAATAAAGTGTTCTAAAAGTCAGGCAACTCTTTTAAGACTATAAATATCACCTAAGCAGGCCACTATAATTAGCAAAGGGTGAACAAAAGAAGACATCCAGAAATAGATGGGGAGGGGGGAGGCTGGGAGGGTGAAATATCTTGGTTAACCTTATTCAAGTGTTCTTTCCATAGCATAGGAAATGGTTCCAGCTAGCTCATGAGTTCTGTTGGTATTAACTGATTTTTAAAAGGACATTTCCATGTTGTCTGTATGCCAAGGAAATTCTTTTACTGGCATGTTTGCTGAATACAGGAAACATCACCCTGAATAAGTGACACTGGATGTGACGAAGAACTGTATCTTTATTCTGGTGTTACGGTCAGCACCGTCTGTTTGTTTCTTCTGGATACCTTTTGGTATTTATTGGGGAATACTTACTGCAGTCTCGCTATTTGTCCTGAGTAATGAGCAAACACAGTAACTGGTGGTGCTGAGTCATAATCCCTCACCACTCAAGAAGCACCTTGCTGCAGCCCTTGTGCACCAGCTGCTTACTCTGAGGACCGATGCAGCGCTTTAGGGGAGGCAGAGACAGGGCTGTCTAGTCATCCTCTAATCTACTTAATCCCTCTTCAAGGTATGGGGATGTTGTCCCAAAAGAGTGCTGGAAACCATCCTCATCTCCATCATGCTATGCCCAGAATTCCCTGTACAAGGGAATAAATGTGTTCCTGCTACTGGTTAGTCTCCTAATTAGAGAGCTGAACAAGTCAGTCTTGCATATAGTAATTTTCAGTGTAGGTCAGGTTGTGCTATACGCCCAGTCTTGTACTGCTAATCAGAAGAAAACTTTACTGAAGCCAAAGCGAATTTTGTCTGAACAAGAAGTGTGAGTTAAGATCTTGAATACTGTATTTCCAGTTTCACTCACAGCATCTGCTGGTTTCCTGTTTTCTTCTGTAAAGCTGCCTGTGTCGAGTTTTTACGTTTCATTTACTATGTGTTATTTCAAAATGCACATTTTGTTATTTATTTCCCCCTCTTTTCCTTTCTCTTGCTCGGCAGTGGTGTTAGTACCACAGTCACTACATAGCAGGCAGTAAATACAGTTATTTGTGGCTCTGGGCTCCATTGACCTATTCCACAGAGATCTTCAACAACAGTCAGTGTGTTTCAGTGCTGACCCCTTAAACTACTTGTGCACCCTTTTGAGAAAAGGTGGAAATCTTTGAGAAAAAGATTCAAAGTCGGTGGGTTGGACAGGCTAGCAGTCTCCTTTCCATCTTGTGACTCCTGTAGCTCAGTAAAAATCACAATAAAACTATTAACTTTCCTTCAGGTAACAGCAAAAGCATGTAGGGAGAATAACAGGCGACAATTGCTGAAAGTCCCTGGTTCTACTCTCCTTTGTCCATGCAGTAGTTTTTGGGCATAACAACCCTGACATTAGAAAGAATTGTGGGAGATGGTAAGCATTTAGTAGACAGGCTGCTGGGAGGCATGAGACTAAACTAGGCGGTGGTGCAAATCATCTAGTGTGCAAGTGAAAGCCGAGACTTAATGTGTAGCTCATACTCAGTCACCATGGTATAAAAGAGTTTCAGCTTCTTTTGTAAACACTCCACAATTACTAATATTCCTTCTATCTACATAAGGAGAGAAAAGAGTGAGGTAGCAAGCAAGCTACTCACAAACAAATACTGTTTGGATATTGTTTGGGTTAGTACATATACAAACAGATATTACACTCATGAAAAGCAAGATCAGGCAATTTTCTGCATTTGAGGCTGAGACCTAGAGTCTCCCAACAGTATTTTAAATATTGGCCATATTGCTAAGATTCTACCCAGACTTTCTAGTCTTTGAGAAATCCAAGATCGCTGTAAGGATGAGCATCAAAAAGCTGTATTTCTGATGCAGGACTTGGAAAACAATGGTCCTTCTTTATAATCTAGTGAATGAAGAACAAGAATATTAACAACAGCAACAATAATAGTAACAGCTGTAAGTAGAAATAAGCACATGACAATTACTTTACTCTGGTTTGGACCTGTCATTCACAAGATAGGTTCTCATTCTGCAAGCGTGGTCAAAGACAATGCCCTCCCCTGACTAAGAATGAACTTTCAGGGGCAGTGTTCCCAGGAGGAAGGGTTACACCTCAAAGTCAGGGTTTACATGGCTAGCTCATTTGTTAATGTTGAACAACATACATTTTCCATTCGCATTCTTCTCCTTTAAGGCATATCCTTCTCCTCTTGACTTCAGTCAGAGCTCCACATATTTTGGCTTTGATTGCCCTGCATGCTGGCAACTCTAATTAGCATTAATAGGAGTTTCAGTGGAGTTTATCTCTCTCCCTCTTTCTCTGTAAAAGAGGATAGTTTCCAGCACTGGCTGGTGTATTAACAGATCAGGAGCTGGAGCTTTATCAAACTGGCACATGGTGCCTATCAAGAGTGTATCTTCATTTCTTCTCTGTCTCTGCCAAAGCGGAACTTTACCTTTTTCTCCAGGCTGAATAATAAGTGGTGGCTTAACTGTGAGAAAAAAATGACATTGATCATTCTAACAAACTCCCCCCAAGTTTGAAAAGATTGCTTAGTACTGCCTTTGTGTTTTTTAAGAGTAATAATTTTAGCTAGTTAACACAGCCTTTCTCTGTAAGTTGCTATCATAGTAACTTGGTGCAATAAATACAAGTTAGAAAAGATCAGTTCTTTCTTCAAGACTGACATTCTCTAGGGCTAGATCCTGCAACCCATACTAAACCTCAGCCTGCTTCACCCTATAGAAACTGCTTTGGATTTCAGAGATATTTTGTATAGGGACACAGTACTACATATTGAGCAAGACTGGGAGAATCTGGTCCTTTTTGCAGTGCCGCTGGTTTTATTAAAAACAAACACACACTCTCCCAACCCTTGCCATCAAACCTTGCTTCTTGAAAACAGATATACTGTTCCATTTTGAGATTTTCCTCTCAAACTTACGTACCCACATGTACTGACAGACACAATGAACAAGAGCTGCTTTTCTCCTTCTTCATAAGAACTTCTGCATGTGGCTTTCTGTGCTAACATAACCCCCTTTGCAATATTTCAAAAGACACAGAACTTCCCAGCATGATGATAAAGTTTTCCTGTGTTCCAATAATAAAAGTTGAACGTACCAGTAATTTCCAGTTCCTCTGTGGTCGGGCAGCCTGTGAAGACTAAATCAGAAGTACCCAACCTGCAATATCAGTGTGGGAGTCGGAAACAGATGTTCACCGGACAATACAATTTGTTGTCACTGTCGATACTATATGGCACTTTTCCCAACAGAAATTGTCTGTAGCTGGAAAAGAATGCAAGGAATGATTCATGCCCCAAATTCTTCTTCTTATTATTTTTAAATGTTAAATATTGCTTGTTTTCTTTTGTTTTAAATGACTGAATCAGAGAGGCGTAAGCACTCAAATATACAATTAACTGGACTTGTAGCATCTGTGTACTATGTCAACCAATTAATTTAAGGCCTTTTCCTCAAGACAAGACATTACATTACATTAAAACCAAGAAGAGAAAAATTCTTTTCTTTAGAATCAGGGTGCTGTAACCTTTAATCTTATAAAGTATTAGATGCTCAGTAGTTATTTACACAAAAAGCACATGGTGGGAGGTAAATGGGACAAATAATCTCATGTGTATCTGATTGTGTATTTATAAATATTATAATTTCTTATATTTATATGATAGTATTTTTACACATATAATAACATTTTAAAGTGGTTGCTTTATGTCTTCAAAATTCTAATAGCCTATTTGGGCATTCAGAACTGATGAAACACTCAAATGAGCAAAATCCTTTATTAGAGTACCATATGATGCCTAGCCTCGATTTTCAAATTTCATGAATATTGCAAAAGCAGATGCACTAGATCATACTTACTGTAAAAAACAATGGATTGGGATAGGTGCTCTTTACTTTTTTTTTTTTTTCAGGGATACAGCAAATATATTAAAAAAAATAAAGGCTGCAGAAAGCCTAAGTGAAATCAGGCCTAAATACAAATTAATATATTTAGTACGAGTGTCAAAGAGAGCTAAAGATCTGACTGCCAGATCTTGGATATATCACCTATATTTTTCATGAACAAGTAATACCCTAGGTATTTTCAAAAATGAAGACATCTCGGATCTGAATTGGAGTTCACTGAAACCAGTGACAAAACTCACATGTAGTTGCTGACTGTTGTATCTCTGGCAGACTTCTTTAGAGATATTAAAAAGAGGAGAAGGTGTGTGCACAGGGCCCGAACAAGAGCAAAAGATTTTATCACTGTAAAATCAAACAACTGTCTTATTTTTACAAATGCATGTGGTAACACTTCATGGTAATGTTTTTGTAATATTCATTTTGCATTTGCTGTGCTTACTGTTGCAGTGTTCTGCAACAGAGTTGTTTAATGATCTGCCTTAGGTTTTAGCAAATGGAAAACACTAAGTGATTTTCAGCTGTGTGTTTCTTTATAGCTACTGCATGATTTAGCCTCAAGTCCTATTTGTAGTTCAACTCTTTTTATGCTTTTAGATTTAGTGAATTTAGATACATTTCCATAGTGGAACACTACCCTTTCAGATGATTTTGGGTAAGAGCTTGAACTCCGTGCAGAATTGTCAAAGTCAGCATGTGATAAGACAGAATGAAATAGCTGATGAGATAATGTTTAGCACACTTGTAAGCAATGTGTTGAATTTTTGTGTATTTGTATACGTGTATTTTTCTATACATTCATGGGTTAAACTGAGTTTTTCATCAGCTAGGTGTTGGCAAGTGCCAAAGTGATTTAGGATTAGAATGGGATTTAGGCTGATCTAGCTACGGTTGTATTTCTCATTTCATCATCGTGCCAGGGATACTGTGACAGTTGTGGGTTTTTTTTAATTTATGAAATAGACAAAATTAAATGTCCCTTCCAGACATACCGTTAGGTTACAGGGAGTGAAAGAGAAACACTGCATTAGGCCTTATTCTTTCGTCTGCACCCAGCAGAGAAGTCCTGAATGTACAAAACAGCTGGGAAACTTCCTATGTAGCACACAGCTTGAAAAATGAATTCAAGATTAAAAAAAAAAATCAATCTGATTAGGCTTTATTTCAAATGACTGTTCTTCTGGTTCTGTAGTATATCTCTTTGTAAAATACAAATCAGTACAGATGTGTGTTATCTGGGTGCATTACATCATTTGTAATACTAACTCTACTCTCATTTCAACCGTCATGACAGTTGAATCCAAATAAATGTTCTAAACTTTGTAGAATTCTCATTGCAATACCAGAGACAGTATGTGCTCATGCAAAGTTTTAGGATTACTTCGCATTTCTAAAATTACTGGATTAAAACAGACCATTTGCAAAAGCGACTATTCCACCGTTTTCAATGAGAATGCTTTTTATCTGCTGAAAGAGATTTTGCTTCTCTCCTTGTAAATTTAATAATCATTTTTGAAAAAGAGAGGCTTCATGAGGAGGCCAGTTTTGACATTGAGGTTACAGGAAGGATTTCCGAAGAGATGAGAGAAAAAGAGCTTACTGAAATTAGCAGGAGCGCGGCCCGCCCGCTAGCGAGCAGAGCAAGCAGTATTCGGAAGAGAGGAAACCCTTGGCCACCACGTAGCGAGGCTATGTACACCAGAGTTAGTTAGAGTGCTCTGAATCTCATCTTTTGATCTCGGGCGATATTTTTCTCTGTTATGTCACAGAGGTCACCTGGCTCATGTGTGACAAACTGCCTGCATAAGTCACAGTGCCAGTGGCAGAGATTTGTAACCATGTCCCTGGTCCATTGCCTTTGAATTATTTCGCAGGCCCTCTGCTTTACATTTACTCTCTGTCGGAAGATGAACAGGGGAAGGGAGTAAAATCAAGGGCAGGGTCTCATCCTGAAGGACAAGGGGAAACAGGTGGAAGGTTAATGGCCCTGGAGCGTATCCACAAGCCTCTCAGGCTTGATATATGGGCCTCAGGCCTAAAACGGGCATTGGCTTTCAAAGATATATTATTTCATTTGAGGAGAGACATTCTGGAGTTCCTGCATTTGTCTGCTGATAGATGATCCTCTGTCCACAATTGGTTATGGCGTGTGAGTTTTCCTTGGGCCTGCTCCCGTACATAAAAATTTTGCTGAGCTCTCCAAGCTTTCGCATGCCTGTGAGAATGGGATGTGTGAGGGCCTTTTGGCAGGCGGCTGGATTTTTGTTGCTGCTATTTTCGTAGTTCCTTTTGAAGCGCCAGGCAAGTGGGGGATGAAAGGAGCTTCTGTTCATTCATACGCGGCTGGGCAGGGGCAGACTCGCAGGGACGAAAATGGGGGAGAAGAAGATGTCAGGGATCCATTATGGATACGTGTGTCTGCAGCCCGGGCGGAAGTCGCTCCAGCTGATCCCGTGTTTTATACTGGCACGTGCCCACAGAAAGACAAAACCAGACAAATAGTTTACATAATTTTTATGACCCCTCTTCTTTTACTGTATTTCAGCTTTGTTACGGTTTTCATGTGTGCTCCAGCTCACAGGAAAAAACACAATTAGTGACCCCATATCTTAAGATTACGTTTACTGGGGCTCTATCCAGAAGTTACCTCAGGCACCTCGTAAAAACGAGATGCTGCTGCCCACATTTCAGCAAAGCACCAGAGGACCCAGAGCCAAATCATGCTTTCGCATGCGTTAAAAATCTCCGATGGACTTAAATGAGTAGAGTTAGATACAGAGGTCTAATGATGCTGAGTGCCATAGGATCGTACTGCGGGCAGGGCAGTGTGTTGGCAGGGCAGTGTGTTGGCAGGATCTGGCCCCTGCTCCCTCTGTTGTGTCTGGCTTGAGGAGGAACCTAGGCATGCACAGAGGTGCCTGGTGGCAAAGGCCTTGGTTCAGAGCAGGAGCGAGTCCTGGATTAGCTGCCACGCTGGCATTCCCACAGCATCTTCTGTCATTGCATAACTGTCGTAAGTGATAGGAAAATCTGTTTAAAAAACAAAGAGTTTAAAAAAGAATTAAAATCCCCTAATGCATATCATGGTTTAATGTAGCCTACATAACAGCCTGTTAAGTTGTTCTCTTGATTTTAAAAATATACATGTAGTAACTATTATAGGATTGTGTTTCTAAGAGCCATTACTCTATGACAGCAAGATTTAAGGAAAGTGGGATGTATATTTTTACTATATAAAGCATATTCATTTAGATTTGTTTTAATAACAAATAACTGTTCAGTTTCAGTGGACCAATTTGCTTGAAATAATTCACATTAATTACACCTAAATATCTCCCAGTTCTACCTTTCTTTATTTTTCCTATACTACTAAAAAAGCAAAGTAAGCACAGTATATATGTCGTAAGTTTCAGTGTAGTTTGCTTGCTTTGCTCTTGCTACAGTAAAATTTGTACTTATATAAATAAGAAGATTAGTAATTAGTAGATTAAATTTAAGCCAAATTTGTGTCTCAGTCCAAAACTGTAATTGAACTGTTATATTGGTACTGTGTTATATGAGTAATTAGGATCTGGTTTTGCTGTCACTGAACTCAATTGCTAAACTGTCAGCACTCTCATGCGAGCAGGATCAGGCTCATTCTGCATTTCAGTCAGTTCCGTAGAAAACGTCCTGTTGTAATGCAATTATTCTCTCTTCCTTTAGTGTCCTGCAGAGTTTCTGTTAGACAAGTGAGCTAAAGACTTGAGAGACATATTTAGTGTCTCCTGCAGCAGTAGGAAGGAAATCTGAGGATTTGTTAAAAGGAAAGATTTAGAAGCAGAAATTCTACAGAGAGAACTGAACAGAGTGTTTGCAGGCAGGAGGATCTGCTTTTCCACTTGTTGCTTTGATAACGGATAAAAGGCTGTCATGAACTGTAGGCTACCAGCTGGGAGCAGATAGAGTAATCCCGGCAGAGGGCTGGCCCCAGACTACACAGGCATTCTTTTAAATCTTCGAGACCGTAGGAAAGCTGTTTTCCCCCTACCATCATCATCATTGTTCACGATTATGTTTTCTACCCCAGCTTAACATGTTGGTCAAGTAAATCCACTTTACAATACTTTTCTGTTTGAAATATAAGCAAATGTCACATAGACAGAGATATTTTGGCAATTTCATTCAACTGTCTAAAGATTGTAATTTCTAAAGAAGTAAATTCCAGAGAACTGGATCAGGCATAAAATACCACTGCCATAAGAAATCTCTGTTGTTTGATTGCAAAGGTATATTGCACCCAACATGCAGATAATCATAGGACAATTTGTAATGTATCCCTTCCTTGTAATCAACACAACCGATAAATGAAATCTAGAGGATGTGCTACTTGTAAGAGAATAGTCACAGAATGTCATTTGTTACAAAATGAGTCGAAGTGACCCCTGCATGGTACAAACACACGCAACCACAGCGGCAGACAGAGCCCAGCAAACCCATGCATGCCTAGCCTGACTGGTGTGCATTGTGCCACCAAGAGCACATTACCGACACACTTAGACACATGCAGGATTGGGCCAGTAGTGTTTGTTAGTGTGTGTACAGATGCTTGGCTGGAGCTGTGTTGTTTCAACCTGCATTGCTGCAGAGAAAGAAAAAAAGTACTTAAAGCTCTGATTGTCATTCTATACTGTTCATTTTAATGATCTATTTAGGACCTAGCTTACTTTGTATTCTTATGTGTAATTACCCATATAAAAAAACACCACTCATTAGTGTTCTGTTCCACTGACTTAATTATGCTCCTTAATTAAATCTTGACTAACTGCGGGTCACTGCAGTGTCAGTGGGATTTGTCACTGCTTGTCAGCAGGTGTCTGGTCACATCTATTTCTGGTTTCCCCGTTGCTGTATTCTGTTTAAGAGCATGGTCTTTTCCAAATGCAAAGGATGATTATGCATTACCTTACTGTGTTTTGTGCCACGCAAATTAAATGAGACACAAGTGAATGCATTCTGTAATACCAGGATTCTCCCAGTCTTTACACAGAGGAGGTAGGGAATGAAGCAAATACAAACCTGTTCAGAAAGCAGTTCATTAC
>Ga0181612_107336_pt1 | contig 16065 bp, 10 predicted proteins | sample HoacroProtozoa21_FD_119630 | JGI IMG/M metagenome (GOLD analysis project Ga0181612, IMG submission 119630) | Hoatzin crop microbial communities from Cojedes, Venezuel. Combined Assembly of Gp0051906, Gp0051904, Gp0051908
CTCTCCTCGCTTCTGCCACTTGCTTTTTAACAACCCAAAGATTCAGGTCTCCTGCTGAAATACTCAGAAACCTGATGGTAATGTTGTTGCCTTCCTCCCATGATGACCATGAAGATATAAACTTACTCATTTCTCATTTTGCAAAGCCCTGAAGTTACCCACCCCAGCAGTACAGCAGGAGGGTGTTTCGCCTTGTCAGTGCAGCAGCAAAACTAAGACACCAGTGAGGCATTGCGGGAAACCTGTCCCTGTGCTTTTCCCAGCTCTGTTGTGTCTTTGCTGGTGCTGCTGAGGAGCCTTTTGGGTGGCCTGCTCCTGCCCGCCCTCCTGCCCTGTGGGGATGGTCCCCCCTTGTTGTCGGGGGCTCCTTGCTGCAGCTTTTAATTGAATTTGCTCTTTTGTTCTCCTGCCAGCTCCTCCCTTCATCTCCTCCCCTCTGTGCTGAGGGTTTTCCTGCCCTCTCAGCCCTGCTCCCTGTCTCTGTTCAGCTCTGCAAGTCCTGGGCCCGCGTCAGTCCCCAGCGGTAAGGGACACCAGCCCTGTCCCCCGGCACGCACTCAACAGCAAATCTGCAGTAATGATTTTCATTGCCTCCTTTTTTTCCCCCTCCCTCTCTCTTGAGGTGGGATCTGTCTTTCCTTATAGCAGACAGTGTGAGCAGAGAGAAACCAGACTCAAGGCAAAATTCCCATTAACTTCAGTGGGGGCAGGATTTCACCTCGAGTGTTTCATGTTCTGGGCGCTGGACAACAACATGAAAGGACTCCACACTTGTAAAACCTGAAACGCCACAGCCATTCAAGCCAAGCAAACACAGATGAAGTTCCTGGTGCCCCCTCCAAGCCCCTCGCCGTGGCCACGCATGCTCCTTCCAAGACCTGTGAAGGTCGTTAATCTCTCCTCTTAGCTGTTTATTGTCGCCATGTTGGCAGCTATTGCTGAGCGTGTAGTTACCTCTGCATAGCCTGAACGGGGCTCTGACTTTTACTGCTACTGCCCAGCAGTACCTTGAGCCTTCTTGTCTTTCAAGCGTGCTCCACTTGAGTCCAGCCTTCCACATCTTGTTTCCATTATTGCTACTGATGGGGCCTGACAAGCCTCTTTGGCTGCTTGAGTCCTGCTGGCTGCTCCTCTGGCTTCCTGGGACACTCATTTCCCCAGCACTCCTGTGTGAAATCAGTTAATTCTGGAGATCTTGCTATCTCTTCCTTGTTCTCCCGTGTGTTTGCCAGCTGCCTTCTGCTGATCTGTCTTCAGTTTTATCTCCACTGCTGCCCCAAGCATCCGCTTTGCCCTGTGTCTTGCTGCAGATCAACACTGTTGCATTTTGCCTGATGGCTGGTCTTCCGCTCAGTCACTGTCCCATAGTGGCTTTACCCTCGGCTCCCTTCATTGCTGCGAGCCGCTGGTCTATCCCAGCACCATCGTGCCTGTGGCTGCTGACAGCCTGCCTGTCTGCCAGCTTGCCCTGGGGTCTTGATTTTCCCTCTCGTTGGTCTCTTGCTGAGCTGGTGTTTGGTCCCTGGGAGGGTTGCTGCAGGAGCACAGCATTTCCAAGTAGACATCTCTTCTTGTCTGTGTAGTTTTTGCTCCTGGCTCTTTGCTGTCATTCCTGCCTTTCACTTGTTCTGTAGGGACCCAGGGGAAGAGGTCTTGTGCTCAGATTCCCATGGTACTGAATCATTTGAATTTTGCTGCAGTGCATTACAGCCTACTGTCTGAGAAAATCTACCTTGCATTTCATGATCTCAGTTCTTGCTTGAATGCCCTCCACATAGCCCATTTTTCAAAAAAAGAAGTAACAATTTAATATGACCATGTAGTTCCTGTCTTTAAAATGGCACAAGTCAGTTCTGACTCTGTTTTAGGGCTGGTATTTTCCTGGCCCGATCATTCAATGCTCACACAGCTCACACTGTTTGATCAGCTGAGCATTCCAGTCTGGCTGGCAGAGATACTCACTGGCTTGCCTGCAAGTCCATCTCCTGGTGACAGTCTGCTGGGACTACTGCTCTGCCTATTGCCCTGACGATGGATGGTCTCTAACCAAGCAGCAGGGGTAGTTTCTTTGGCTCTGTCCCATTACAAGTAGCCATGAGCTGCTTAACTCTCTATAGAACCTGGAGTTCTTCAGTGCTTTGTTAGATGTCTAGACATTCCAAACACAGTGTCACCATGTGTTAAATACTATTTATTTTTCCCAGAGAAATGTAGTTTGGATGTTGTTGTAAGGGCAGTACCTTATTTTCCAGTGTAATACTAAAAAAAATTTCATGTAATTGCTTGATGTAATTACATCTGTCATCAGCACCTCTCTGGGATACCAGTGATGCTCAAAAACACAAAGCTGAACTAATGGACCCAAAGATAACAGAGGAGAGAAACTCTTCTCTTGGTCTTGCTTCCTTGTTGGATATGCTGCGACTCTGCTAGCAAATGCCCAGGGCTGGTGGATTTTGCTCTGCCTTATTCACAGCTGGCCTCCTGAGGCAGCAGGCTGGAACTCTGGTTGTCCCATAGGGACTGAGGCTGGTGGTTCATGAGGAGGCCCCCAAGATCTCCCCGTGCATGTTCCTGGGCTTTCCAGAGTGAGAAAACACAGCTGCCTGTCCGCACAAATAGCCAGATTTCTCCTTTCAGTTGGGGCTTGTCAATCAACGTTCTTCAGAAATCAACAGACGTCGGATGTAGAGGATTAGTATTGGGCTAATTTTGCCCCAGTATTCTCCTCCTGACCTTTGTGCTGAGGTTGCAGAGTGCAGCGAGGCCTTGCTGCCTGCTTCCCCTGGCAGGCGGCTCAGTCTGCAGCAGCCCGGTGATGCCCAGGAGTTGCTGATGTAGGGCAGCCAGTGGTCCAGCTCCGCTCCACCTGGCCTCAAGCCCCGGGCCATTCGGCCGAGCTTCGCTTGTCGGGAGCTGCGCCCAGCATTGGTAGGTGGCTGAATGTCTCATCCATCTCGGAAAGCCAAGACCCATCACTGTGCTGCAAGTGGTGCACACTATTCCACACACTGTGAGACAGCATTTCCTCAGCCATTGATAATTCTTCTCAATATTCAGTTTAACTGCTGTCGGCTATCGTCAGATGCTTTGGTTACCTGACAGTCTTCTGCCAGCCACAGGCAGACCCACTCTGCATTGGGATTAGAGGATGAATGATGCCCGGTTTTGCAGGTCTGCCTGTCCTTTATCACTGTCTCCCCAAAACAAATGGTCTGCAGCTTGGCAGTCATGGGTGCACCCTGAGGAGCAGGGCAGGGGACACTGTTCCTAGCTTCAGCCACACCTTGGGCTCTCAGAGGCTGCGGTCTCCCAGGGACTTCCTCCCAGGAGGATCGTTTCAATATTGCCCTGCGATCCAACCAGCCTCTCCTCCAGCTGAAGCAGTGGGTGATCCTGGTGACAACAGCTCGACCTTTAGAGGTCTCAAGAGCCTCCTGCATCTCCTTACTGGCCACAGAATGGGTCTGTGGTATGACCCAGCTCTTGGTGGCTTTTCTCCACCTAACCCTGCTGCTCAGCAGTACCTCGTTCACTCAGCTGCACCCACAGCCAGAACTGATGTTTTTTCTGACACTGCAGGAGAGGACAGACAGCTTTCTCTGGTGTTCCACATCTGTCCTGCCTGTCGTGTCTCATTTTTTTCCCAGGATAGTTTAGTGGCCCTCACTATTTTGAGGCATTTATCTATGGTTTAGACCTGCATCTTTCACCATTCACTCCTGCAAGCTGGAAGCACGCCTCACAAATGACTCTGTCATTAACTGAGGAATCTTTAATGTCACCAGATTCATAAAGGATGTCAGATTTCTCATCTGCATAGTATAAATGTCTGTTTTCCTCTTGGGCAGCCTTGGAATAGGCTATTCATCCAACACTGTCAGCCACTCTTTCGGTGTTTTGGCCATTACTCTTTGCTGAAGTCTCACTCCTTGTGATTTCACATGCGTGTTGAAAGTAAGAGCAAGAGAAAGGAAATAAATTAAAAAGCCTTACCTTTGATATCTTCTTTTCTTTACTACGGCCATGGCTCTGTACAAGCAGTCAGTTTTTGTTCCCATTGGCCCCCTACTCAAAGTGCCTTTTGCCTGGAAATCCAGCACTGATACATCCTGATTCTCATTCTGCCAACTTACACTGCTTCATCTACTCCTGCAGTCTGCCTGTTAATCCCACAACCTGCTAACAGCACGTATCAAGTGTTGGGGCCAAAGCTGGGAAAATAAAGGTGATGATATACAAAGATGTTGCCCCTGTGGCAAACACCGAGCCATGTGCACAAGGATTGACCTTTTACTGCCTTCTTCAAAATATTCTGCCTTGCAGGCTGTTTTCCTCCCCCAGCTTCTGTGCAGGTTCATATATCCAGAGTCTAGCTCGAGACCTCCTACCAGCATGACCTCCTACCTTGAAATCACTCATTTTATTAAAACATTCCTCCAAAGTAGTCTGGGTCTATTTCACACATGGCAAAGCAAAAATTCCAGAAGTTCAACTCTTTTCTCAGAAGGAAAAAAAAAAAGAAAAAGGAAGAGGTTTATCTGAACAAAAGCAAGCGATAAGAAAAAGATGAGGAATATTTTATTCCTATACAATGATATAAGAGCAGAGAAGAGAAAGCTTTAGATGGTCTGGTGCAATGGCAGATTAGAAAGTCAGACATTTCTGATTTCTAATTCATCCCAAGCTAAAAGCAAGTGTCATAGTATTGTTTCAATATAAAACAAAGATAATAATGTTTCATTACTGGGGGGGCGGGGGGTAGGAAGGGAATTGTGGGACATCATGAAATTTGGACTTTGTAAATATAAAGCATTTTATAGAGTACAAGTTAGTTCCATTAGGCTCTTCCGTTTGCTCCATCTAGGCAGTACAGGAGCTTGCAGGTCACACTCCAAACCTATTGCATGTCTTGTATTAGGGCAGAATCTGGCTGGTATCTTGAACTAACAGAGTTCTGTCTGTCTTCTGCAATGAGTAGAAAACACAACTTCTTAGAAGTATATATTGGAAAAGTAAATAAATAAGGAAAGAAGAAACTGTGGCCTCTAAGGAAGTTTTAAAATTTCAGTGAAGGAGAAGGCTGGATGCTGAGAGTCTTTAATTTTAATTATGTATTGTTCTAAGCAGCAAGAAAAAATATAAAATTAAAATAAAAACTATCAATAACATAAAGAAAGAAAGGAGCTTCAGACTGAGGGATTTGTGTCAACATCTGGACGTGGGGCTTGAAAACTAGGTGGCTGAGGTCATTTCATTTTATAAACCCAGCTTATGAACAGTATACACAGCATATGAACAAGTGCAAAGCCTGGAGTCACATAAACAGCGTATTTCATTCCTGGACATTGAAATAACAAAAAGGGCAGAGTCAAAGGGCTCCTCTCAGCATATGTGCTTTAAATATATATGGAGGGCCCATGTGACACTGAAATAATAACACTGGGAATATGGAAAATGAGACTAAGCAATATTTACATTACTCTTTCTTTTTTTAGTGGGGTGAAGGGTTAAATTTGGTTAATGATAGGCTGATTTGGTCAAGAATATGGGCTCCATCACCTTTCCAAAGCTCTCTGAACAAATAAAATTAGCAAAATGTTTTCATAGTATCAGATTCTCATTGTAATCTGAAGCCATTTCTCCCAGAAAACACATTTACTTGTTAAAGCAAGTAAGAACTAGAACACACTTGCTTTACAGTGCAAGCTGAAATTATAAGTTTTAAATGGACTTTTCCTTTGGCATCCTTCTCTCCCGTGCACCTTCCCTTCCCAGCCAGGAGGTCAGAGCTACCCGCTGGTGCACAGGGATTAACTGTGACAGCTGTGTACGTCATCTGCGACTATATTAGCAAGAAGCCTGCGCTAGTCCCAATATGACAAAGGAGAGCTGTATCTGCAGCCATATATTGGCCTCATACCTTTTTGGTTGAAATTATCAATCACAGTAAGTTTAAGTGCAGATCTACAAGCAGAAAGCTCTCCACCGTCTAGAAAAATCAGGCCCGTGTCTCTCAAACCCAGGGATGTTTCTGAGACAGCCGAGTCTGAACACACCAGCGTAATGCTCTGCAACAGCCAAAAAGACAAGCAGCCTGTAAGAGTTAGCAGGAGAGAAGCAGCCAGCTGACCAGAAAACAGTGTGCCGCTGTGTCAGCCCTTGGTGCTCCTGCTTCTTAAACGCTGCATGCAGGTCCGGTTACCTCATTTCAGACAGTACACAGTGGAATTGCAAAGAATAAGGGATGTATGGTGAGGATCAGGAGTACAGAACAGTGCTTCTACAGGGAACCTGCAGTGGCTAGGGCTTTCAAGTTCAGAAATTAGATGACTCCTCTTGTAGAGGGTTGTAATGGAAATCTGTGAAATTATGAATGGTTTGTAGAAAAAAAGAAAAGGGGACAACTGGACGCTTTCTGTCGCAATAGGATTGGGGGCTGCCAATGTGTTTGTCCAACAGTAAGTTTAAAACAATCAAAAATAAATTATTTTTCCTGTAATTCATGATTAATCTCTGAAATTTATTGTCATGGGATAGCTGAAAGTACATCTTAGAACAACAATGTGATTTGTGGTTTGTAATTAAATGCTGTCGTAGAGGACATGTCGATCCATGGGTGATGATCCCAGTGCTCCAGACAGAACTTCCTACTGTAAAATTCTTTTAAAATACTACCCTTACAAACGGGGAGGGTACCAAGGAGGCTCATTTTGTAGTTGCCCCTTTCTACATGGGGCTCTAATATGGCTTGTAAACACATTAGGAACAGGACCGGGGGCTGAAGGGACTGGATCTGATCCAATTTGCTGGTTTTCATATTCTTAAGGGAGCTATAGGCACGTGGCCACTCAGTATGCAACCATGTGAATGTCTTCATGGTCAAATTGTGAACATACAGATTGCAGTCATTGTGAGCTTAGAGTTTTGAAGCAGAAGCTTGGAGGGAGAGGAGGACTGGCCTATCCCCACAACAGGTCCCCACACACCACCAGACTTGATTGCTGCGGTTGTGAACACCACCCTTCCAGCGAATTTGCGTTCAAACTCAGCTTAACTCACTCTTGTCTAAATATGAGTGAACTGTGATGATGACGTCTTTCTGGTAGATACTCATTACCTTCACCTAGCTAATGATCCAAACTTTTTCCAAGAGTGTGCCAATGATTTGCATGACTCAAACCACAAAACGTCTCTTTAAGTTTGTTTCACCAAACGTTGCCACAAGGCAATCTTTAGCTGAGACTGCAGATGTTTTGGAGAGAGCCAACCTCTGCAAGACAACTTAGTCTGGTTTATTAAAGCAGAAGACTTGAATGACTCAGAGAATTGTTACAGAAAGAGAAAACCTTTCACGGATTGAGGACTGGTAGCAATCAAAGCTATTCTCAGCTGACGGCTGTGCTCATTCGATGGCATACGCAAACACAAGTGTGCAAATTGCAACCAGCATAGCCCAGATGGCTTTCCTTTGGGTCTCCGGATAAAACCAAGGATTTATTAAGCCACAAAAGCCACAAGACTTTATCCTGATGACCCTGGTTCTTTGGGCTGGAGCTGATGCACTGCTTGTGGGAGAGGGAGGAAAAGGCTGGGCCCCCACTGCAGCTGCTTGATGGACGGGCAGAAAATTCTCCCTCAGCACGCTTGTTCCAGCAGCTTTACATGACCGCTGAGTCCGGCGCAGGGAAAGCCTTAAGGAGAGAAAGAAACATTGTCCGGTCTGTTTTCTTCACAATGTCAGACTATCTGCTGAACTCATGTGTTCAAAGAAAAATTTCCAAGAAAGCTGATGAAATTTTTTTGTATAATTTGTCACTTGAGACCTATATTTTCATTCTTTGAATTTTGCCAGTCATTTCAAGGGTTTCAGCGCTGAGAAAAAACATCTTGTCGCCATAACCACAAACAAATAGCATCACAACAAAGGAGATACCTCTTCCAATTTCAGACTCAGTCTAACAAGTTATCAGAGCAAATCTTTTATAAGCTCTCTAAATGATTTGGGTTTGCTGCCATGAAAGCATTTTCTTATTTAGATTCACAAGTTCAACATTTCTGCTAATGTTGCATTTCAGACACTCTCTGCTCGGTGGATGCTTCTGCTATGTTTTTCACTCAGGAGTGGAAGTTGGTGACAATAGGCAGTTTAGCTGTCTGTGCTTTTTTTTAAAAGGGACCACTTCAGAAATATCTGTCCTGCTTTTCCAATATCAGGGTGAACATACTTGCTTACTGTATGCCTTTACTATTCTCCCAAAATGCGTATGCCTTCCCTGGCCAGAAAAAAGAATAACGAAACAAAGTCTCATCCAGCACTCAGGAGGGAGTTTGTGCATCACTGTAACTCTGCCAAGTTCTATAGGTGTGCGATGTACACTTTGGGCTCGATTTTTTAAAAATTTGAATCACATTTTTTTATTTGCCTATTTTTCTCCCTAAATCCTTGTTATGACAGCTTGCATATTTTATTATTAAGATTTATTTCCTTTCCATTTCTTAGTGTTCCCCAGAGACAGCAAAACAGCCTGACTATCAGTTAACATAAATTTTAAAATGGAGTCCAAATATTTAATTGAATTGGTTGTGTCAGTGAGTCAATCACCTAATTACTGGGGTTCTATTTCTGTGATACAGTGTCAGTGAGTTTGGAAGATCAGTTACATTGCTGAAGACTGGAAATAATCTCCTTCCAAATCACATAAATAGTTGAACAATACAGGCGAAATGTGCCCTGAATGTACATCCAACACAAACTTTGGCTTAAACAAGTCAGAACACCACGTCTGTTTTTCTTTAAATTGATTTTTATAGAATACTAGGTGCCTATTTGAGTTATACTTTAAGATGATGGCATAATTAATAATACACTTTTGCATGTATATCCTCAAAACCACACTCATGATTTTTTTTTTCCTAAGCGAAGTCTTATATTACTTGGATAAAAGATACAGGAGCAAACAGCTCATTTTTAAACACATGCAATCAGTATCACAGTCTTCCACCATCTGCAGTGCAGAAACAGAGAGAACCTGGAGGGTCGAGGCTTTTTAATTCCAAAAGGAAATATCATAAGATGAGAGTGAATTAATCTTTGGAAACTACATCTCATATCTTTGCCTTCAGATGGTTTCTAGACAAAATTTCATCAGCCTTTCTGTATTTATTTAAATAAAGCATGTTCTTTAATGGTTAATAACAGTATCACTCAGAATCTATATATTATTATATGTTATATGCTCTAAATGGTTTTTATAATTGCTGGTTGGTGAGTGTATATCAAACCTGGCAAACTTGGCCAGTGTTAACTCAGTTCCTCAGTTCGACTGGGGCTAAAAAGTGAGCCAAAACACGTTCTTGAAACCGGAGGAGAAAGCCTGAGGTGTGGCGTGGAGCAAGAGCAGGGAGCAGATGTGCTTCATAAAAAGGTGCTTTGCCTGCTCTTCTAACAGTTTTCACCTTCTAACACACTAATGTCTTTGGAAACGGTGATTTTGTGGCAGAGCCAAGGACAGGAACTTATCCAAGTTATGTTGCAGTACTCGTTGGAGAAGAAAGCCTTGTGATAACGCCAGGAGGTCTCTTGGAAGCTTAGGCTGGGGACATGGGGCAGGTGATGGTGGCAGAGAGGAGGCCTGTGGCTGCCCGGCGCAGGCACGGCTTCCTGGGGGCTGCGGCCGAGGGATGGCACCTGTCCTGGGGACTGCAACGCCGTGAACTCTCAGCAGGCCCACGGGGAGGGCACGGGGAATTCAGCCTCGGAACGCGAAACCCAATGACTTCAACAGCTCCGCTGTTTATGGGACGTTTTGCTATGTGACTGATAGGAAACCAAAGGCCGGCCGTGGCGGCAGGGCCCCTGAGCGGGAGGCAGCCCGGGTCTCTGCACGGCGCCGGGCTGCAGGGAGCCATGGCCGCAGCGGTGCCCGGGCTCTGCCGCCGGCGGGAAGCGACGGGGAGGGAAGGGTCAGGCCCTGGCAGGGGCCGTGAGAAGCAACGTTCACACTCTGGGAAGCGAAGGTACGCGTGAAGTGACACAGGCGTCAGTCCCCAGAGTCAGGGTAGGTCCGGGGTTTGGCTATGACCCGTGGAAAACTGCCCTGGAGCTCGGCTGAGGTCTGCTCGCAGCAAGCGCGATGCCCGACGTTTCCGAAACATCACCTTTTGAATTAAACTCACTGCAGTGTGCAAAACTTCAGGAAACGTTTTAGGCTTTGACACACTTGGTAACTTCAAAAAGGCGAGGCTGGAGCGATGCGTCGGGCAGGCGGAGACTTTGCGGGCTTCTCTATGTAGGCCCACTCTGTCACTAAGATCCTAAACAATATTATCTTGGATACAGCCAAACAGATCGTGCATTGTTCTCACTTTTTGCAAAATAAATCCATTGCCAGACTGAGACCTCATGTGCCAGCTTTCAGACTGGAGTGCGTTTTATGGCTGAGTTATAAACCACTGGAAGAAGAGGTTTATAATGTAAATGCTGACACAGCCAAAGCTATAACAGACTGAATGGTATTGATATCTTATTTACCTCTAGCAAGGAGCATGTAAGGAAAACTAAATAATGAATTCGTGCTGCTACAGATAATTTAATCAGTAAAACTGGTCTCTGGTTTTATTTGGTAGATTAGAACTACAAAGTCTGTGCATTGATTAAGGAAGACCAGCAATAGTCTGTACATTCCTATGCATCGCAAGGTTTACAGATTTGCACGATAAAGCACTCCCACACTTACTTAAAATCTATTAAGCACTATTTTACAGAAAAGGACAATTCAGAAAGAACAGAAAAGCGTAGCACAGAGTAAGCAAAACTGCAGCAGCTTATTGCAAATGACTACAGCCATTACAAAAGGGACGTATAGGTGACTGCTGTATGTGATTGAGTACCCAAATATTAGCTGTTGCTGCTTTTTTGCCAGGTATGAATAATTTACAGCAGAAACTCCAGAAACACTCTGCTGAAGCATGACATCTGCTTAATTGAACAGGAACGCATTGTATTGAGCTTGCAAGTTAAAAACAGGAGGACAGTCATTGATAGGTAATCTGAAGAACGCAGTCTGGAAATTATGGCCACTGACTACCGGTCTCTGCCACTAATACACAACATGTGCATTAGGGATCTACATGGTGCAGAATTTGCTCGATCAAGTTCTCTCTAGGTTGGTCCTGTACAAGAACCAGCGTGTATGCTTTGGTATTTCTGTCCTGTAACCTCTTTGATGTCCATTACTGGGTCTGGAAACCTGGGCTTGGCAAGCTGCACTACAAAATAAACCTACTAATATTGAGCAGTGGTTTTTCAGGCATTGCTGTCACTTCTGGATGAAATAAATTCAACCTTGTAGAGTGGACAAAGAAGTCTACCCGTGCAATGTATAATGTTTTCTTTTGCCCTTTATAAAACTGAAACGATTGAAATAATACTTCAGGAGAAGATTTTGCTGTCCTTGCTCCAGTATGCCTTGGCAGTCCCCACACTGTGAATAGTTTCTCCAACTTCAGTGGAATGCCTCTTGGACGAAAGATAGGGCTCACAGTGAATTTAGCTGGCCTGCTGCTGCTGCAGGAACTCAGGGGCACGCTCTTACACATTATACAGGAAAAATTACACAAATGTCCAATAACGAGCATATATTGTTGACATTGTGTCCAAGAAAAACCATTGTATACATTAAAGAATGTGTCTTTTTGGCACTTGTTGAAATAAGAACAGTCAAGAATTTGTGGTCTGGGCTCTTTTTAAATCTTTACATGATGAGACCAAGCAACAGTTTCTGAGCATTTTTGCAGCACTTCCCTGTATCGGTCCCCTTCCCTGCTCCCCTCGCCAACAATTCTGTGCAGCTTGCTGAGCGTCTGCTTCAGCTCAAACGCTACTGGTACATCTTGTATTTTTCTGCTTCAGCCCCTTTTTGCTTAGGCACAGGACGCAAACTGAAAAACTCCAACTGATTTACTTTTTTTGTAACTTGTTTATTTCTCTGTCTACAAAGCAAATGCAGTCTTTGCTCTGTAATTTAATGTCCGCCTCTTTTTCCGCCAAGGTTGGTCTGGTATTTCCTTTACAAACCTCAATTGTTGGCATTAAAAACTTGGCCATTTCAACTCTACTGAACTAAAACTTGGCAAACAAATTGTCAGCCAGCATTTAAATTGTTCTAGTAAAATTTTGTTCTTTTTATGAGTAATCGATGACAAGTCTTTATCCCTGCAATCCCCACTACACTTCTAGCTCACCTGGAATTGACTGGCTTGAAAACGCTGCTGACTCCCCTTGCAAACATTTAAACCAGAGGCTGCAGAGCGCAAGCTCTGTACCAAAATGCAGTTATCATTCTGTCTGTCTACCTGTCTGTCTGCAGGCAGCCTTTCTTACCCTTCTCCACATCAGGCAGAAGTCTCTCAGAAGAAGCTGCAAGGCAGAGACTCCTTAGCAAAGTCAGAAGGGCAGAGAAACAAGACACATAGTAAATCTCTCCTGGTACAAGGTCTGGGCTTGGCCACTTCAGTGCTCTGGCAAGGTACTCCTTGTTAGAAAAGAAGACATACCAGAAAGGAGTTTCTACTTGCAGTAGTTTACAGGAGGCTGCACTGACTAACTATGCCTAAAAATAGCGGGACCATGGCAAGGGGAAGCCCAGAGCGAGCACCGCAGAAGCAAAGCCCAGGAGGGTGCCCACCCTAACCCAGAGCAATGGCTATAGCTTCCAGCCAGAGGAAGGAACAAGAGAAAGAGGCCGTGTTGTAGGACCGGGCTAGCTGGGAAGTGGGGAAAACTCTTTCCCACTGCCTGTGTGTAGCGCAGGGGCTGTCGGTGGGAGAGGCCACTGGGCTCGGCAGCGCCAGCCCCCTGCCCTGCCTGCTGTGTGTGCCGGGGCTGGGGCACCGTTTTATGGGCGATCCCTTTGAACCCTCTAGCCAAGCCCTCGCTGCTGCTAGTCAAGTCCTCCCAGAAGCACTGCACTTTTGTTTTGCCTGTTCTGTCTGGAGAAACAGAGGCAGCAGGAGCTCTGCTGAGCTGGCTTAACATCCCCGTGTTCGAGACGGGAGCTGAATCTGGTGTTTTAGCAAACACCCCCAGAAACCGCTGCTCGTGATCGAGGGCAACACAGCCGGAACAGCCTTTCGGCCCCTGGCTTATTTGTTCTGACAGTGATATAATGAAGACTGAGTAACTATTTTAATGGTATTTGCATCAGGCTCAAGAAGTACAATTTAAATATGATTCTCTTCCCTCCTGCGAAATAACAGCAAAAAAACTGACAATATGGTAGAGGAGCATTAAAAGAGATGCCAGTAGGACGCAGGCAAACACCTGCTGGGACCCAGTGCAAGGAGAACAGTACTTTGCAAATACGGGAACTCAGCTGTACGTAATTGCTGGGCAGACCTAAACGCAAAAGTGAAGCAGAATATGCTGCTCTGCCTGCTGCAGGAAAAATTACGAGTCGTGACAGTAGACCCACTTTAACAAACACAGAGCCTACCTCAAAGCACGCAGCTCACAGTACAGCCTCAGTGGCTATCAGCAGCTTTCCTAAAAGCCCACGGCCCTTTGGAGGGTTTCTGAAAGGCTTGTGGGTGTGCTGAGGGATTAACAGAGACCCCTCCTCAACATGTGCAAAATGTACAGTCATGCCTAACTTCTGAGAACTTTCAAGAAGTTTAAAAAATACTGACAAAAATTAGCTGATTTGAGATCACAAAATGAAGTTACATAGAAAAAACAATCTCGGTGCAAGTGTGTTTAACTTTATTGCCCATGACCACTGAATTCCCAACACACTGATTGCTAAAGGCTCACAGCCATGGAACTGCTTTGCCAATTGTATGGTAAGGACTATCTCGTGCTCCATCCAACATGGCCACTGAAAACTCTTCCTGTGGAAACAGAAAAACCTGTGCTTAGCTCTGTCTTTAGTCCACTTTTATAGTGACTATCCTGTGAAATAATAGCCATAACATATCACTATCTTGTGAAATATTTTGCTGATTTCAAGGCCAGCACTGCATTTTGTTTGGATGCAACTGACTCCTTTTTTGAAGCCACAAAAGAAGCCATCAGAAGAAGACATTTGTGCTCATCTTTCATGAACCTCTCATGCAAAAATAACATTGTTATTAGGAAGAATTTTGCCTAAAAAGCAACTTATTATATAAATATTTGTTACCAGATTTTCTCTCTTTCTCGGAAGCTTTGGGTACTCTTGCTCCTTGGCTGAAGACACTAGACTAAGCAGGCCATTATTCAGGCTGAAATCATAATTCGACTTTCCTGTAGAGCGAATTCAAGGGAAAAGGCCATCTGCCTTCCAAACCTACTTTGCTGTAGCAAGTAGTACTGATCTCATACCTCAAAGATACAACTTGTAACTTTATGTAAAGTGTACCCAAGTCCACTGCAATGCTGACGAGAGTACTGCCCTTCCCTGACCACCAGCTGACATCCTGCTGTGCGTGGTGTCTCAAAGCGTAGGCTGGCCCTCACCAAGCCCTCCTCCTGAGTGGGCATGTCAGAGTAGCATCCCAGCAGTGTGGGGAGCTCCCTTCATGTGGACAAACCCTCTTGTCAGCCAACCCTGCTGAAGGATGGTGCAGCACATTTGCCCAGAGCCAGATGGTAATTAAAACCTGATCCTAGGAAAGAGGGGAAAAAAAAAAGTCAAGAAAAAGAAACTAAGTGCTTTTTTGTCCAAGAACTGTGGGTAGAATAGGGTGGAGGTGCTCAAAGCGGCATAGTTGAGGATGATAATATTCAGTTCTCTTCCTTAGAAAGCCATGGAAAGGCAAGTGCAAGTCCCATCTTCCCCATCTCTGACCCCCACCGCCTCATGGAGGCTCTGCAGTCTGTGGGAGGTGGATTGACTTTGGAGGAGCAGGGAGAACAGGGAAAGACTTCCTGACCATGATCTCGTCATGAGATTCCTGGGAATAGTAGCAGAGACTATCTGGTCCCTGGGAAATCACAGGCACAGGTAACTGCGGTTTTTAAACGAAGGCCTCTTCTATAACTGCACATTTTGAAACGGAATAACATATTCAGAGGACTGTTGTTTAAATTCTAGATAGAAACTCCGCTTTTGGCCTGCTAGCCATGATTCCTGGTCTGCTAGCAATGAAAGGCTGCTTGGCTTTGTTGTGCACCTTAAGTTGTCCCTGAGTGACATGGGAAAAACTGATCAAAGCCCAGTATGCTGGGATGGACGACATTATTTCTCTGAACCAACTTGCAGGGTATTCTCTTGGGATAGGTGGCATAGCATCTGACTCATCTGCTGGTAGGGAGTGCTTCTAAGTGACCACAAGTTAAATAAACTTGAATTCCTTAGACATGACCAAGGGATAATGAGGAAAGTTCCCTCCTGCTCTACAAGTAGCTTCTGCAGGTGTTGGCCACCTGGAACTTCCTCAGCTCCCAAGACCTATTAACCACAGAGAAGAGAACAGATTGAGTAGATTATTGTGGGTTTGGATGATACAAGAAATCCAGAGACCTTTCTGATGAACAAATGCTGTTGGTAAGTGCTAGCTACAATCATTGTTCCCATGTTAAATGGTTTTTCTCTAGTAGTTCTAAAGTCAAGTCTTTGGTTTTCATTAAAAGTATATAAGGTGAACAAGTTACCTGGTCAGGACAGCCCCGGTAAAACACCCAAATAAATTCTCAGGCATGCGAGTCTTTTATTTTATCATATGTCAGGAAAACAGAACATATGTATAAAGTCACACAACTCTGTAAAGATAACTTGTGCTGAAATTCAACAAAGCATGTTATTTTTAGTAGTTGCAGATCATAAGTGGACATTTTACAGAGAAACCTACAAAAGTTAGTTGTACTTTCTGGTAGTAATTACCTCCCACAAATGTGACTCACTTCTGCAGTTTAAATGCACTGGTTTGGTGTCCCAAAATCAACAGTTTTATAAATAAATCTCTGAATCACAGACTGAATGCCTGAAGCGTTTAAATATTTCTTACTGGCCTGGGAAGTAGTTTGCATTTAAGGCTTTTGCTTCATAACAAATTCCCAGTGAGCAGTGCTGATGCTAAAAGGGA
>Ga0181612_139044_pt1 | contig 16065 bp, 7 predicted proteins | sample HoacroProtozoa21_FD_119630 | JGI IMG/M metagenome (GOLD analysis project Ga0181612, IMG submission 119630) | Hoatzin crop microbial communities from Cojedes, Venezuel. Combined Assembly of Gp0051906, Gp0051904, Gp0051908
ATGTCAGTAGTTACTGATGTCCACTCTCATAAATATCATCTTGTAACTGGCTTTTCATCCCTTTCCATCCACGCCACTCCTCCCCCCCAACACACACTCTGCTGTAATATATGGGAAAATTGAGTTCTGCAAGTAAATTCCAGGCTGGTGTATCAGCAAATCTCAAGAGATTTCCATGTAGTGCCGGCAATTTACACCCATAGCTAATTTGACCCATTAAAGAAGTTATTCTGGTCAATGAATTAGCTTGTTTATGAGTAAAAGCAAGTAGTGACTGTAAACTGAAGTGCTATTTCAATATTCTTTATTTACAAACTCTAGTTCAGCAAGGCTTACACTGTAGTTATGTTTGATTAGAACTGATTCTGTTGCACAAGTTGAGTACAGGTTATTTAAGGAGTACCTAACTAAAATAACACATTTCACTAATAAATGGTAATACTGAACTCTACCTCTGTTCTCCCAACTCTTTCAGAAAAAATATATATCCAGAAATAAACACACATTGTTCATATGCCTGAAGGCCAAGTGAATACACTTAGTGCTAGTTGAAATAAGACAGTTGAATGCTGCTGAAATCTTACTGAAGTAGCTAGCAAAAGGCCTGAGGAACAGAACACAATAAGCGTTCAAAAACATCTCACAATGTAATAATCAATGTGTAATACGAGCTAGGGGTTAGTTAAATAAAATGTGAAAGCTGTATTAATGAACCCTTTCGCTGTCCAACACAGCATTTCATTTTCTTTCACAGGCTGCATAATGCAGGGCCTGGGAATAAATTATAGATGAAACCCCCATCATATGTTTATAAATACACTAACATTAGCATTTTACTTCCTCATAAATCTGCACCAAACATTCAGGCGCAAGATAGAAAGCCCTGTAAAACAATGATATATTCTCTGCTTGCAAGACTTGCCTAGTGGCCCATTCATTTCTACCGCTGTTCTTCAAACATTACTTTCTCCGCTCATGCCCCCTCATTTAAAATCCATTTTAATTTAAAGATGTTCGATGCAGTCCTAGTGGTACATTTACTCATCCTGGTTATACATCATGGAGCAGGGAAAAGAAAATTGTTTAATCTAGAGATACGGTTCACTGTGGTCACCACTGAACAGTGGAGTAATTACCAGATCAGCTCCGCTAAAAATGCACTCAGGGTGTTCTGTGACCTATCATCTTCTAATCTGCATAGTGAAGTATAGCTTCATAACTATAAATTGCTGACTTAATTAAAACCAGGACCTTTCTGTCATTTAATTACAGGGAGAAAGGTTATTGCTTAAATGCAATTTTCCAAATGTGATTTCTTAACAGTTATTAACTGCTTCACCATCATTTATTGTTTCAGATTTTTCAATTTGAAAATAGTCCCTGTGACAGAAGTAATGACTTCATGAAAAACTCAATCTAGATGGAGCTGAGCAGACCCATTTGTTTCTCGTAAGTGGAGCAGACGGAAAACTTGAAAATGTCACAGGAGGATCCTGTGATTGCTCCACTTTACAGGAGTAATTAAAAACCAAGAGGTTGTATTAAAGGTGAAGAGGCTTATGACAATTTCAAGGTTTTTCCCCCTTACTGAAATATTGTGCTTGCATTTTCAACTCTATTAGGAGAGGTACAGATTAGTAATTACTAATTTATCCTGCTCTAGTATACAAAACTAGTACCAGTACACTAAAATAAGCCAGTTAGCTCTGCAGCTTTTCTATTCGTCTTCCAAGAACCACTTTAATTTGAAGAAAAATAAGTTCCATATAATTTCCCTCTTCATATACATCTTTTCACTTGCAAGAACCTTTTCCAGGAAGTGCGCAAGTGCCTTTTAACTAAAATTTGAAGAGCAGCTCACTGTCTAAGACAGACCTTCCATTCAAGAGTGAACTTCATTCTGCTCAGCCACTTTTATACCATTCTGAGTCCAGCGAGAGGAAAATCAGTATCAAGATTTCCCCTGCAGAGTACTGCATGAAATGCTACTTGAAGGACAAACCTGGCCATTGTAACTCAGAGCAACAGCTAAAACCTGAAAGGTCTCTTGCAGGGCACTGCACATCCAGGGCTAGGCCAGGGGAAAAAAAAAAAAGGAAAAAAAAAAGGAGAGAAAACATCAGATGATTGCTGTTGCTGGGATGACAATTTCTTGCTCCCAATAAGAATATATTTTTAACCTGAATTTTCCATGCATCCCCTTTTGTGTAATCAACTGTCCTTCCAAAATACGTGGGAATGTTACATGCAAGAGGTTTTGCAGATCAAGGGAAGCTTCATTGTTCAAGAATACCACAGGGGGATACGAAGCTTTCTACAAGGCAATCACATATTCCTTCACCCTTGGGGCGAGACTCCTACATCCAAACAAAGCTTCACTGACACCACTGATGGGGGCTTTAAGGTGTCGGAAGAGCTAGTAGTGGCTATGGCAGGCTGCATTAGAGACCCATCCATTTTAAACAGCTTTGTGATCCCATCAGTATATCACAGTCTCCAGCTCATTAATGCTCCAACATCCTCCTCAGTGAGGGGAGAGCTGCTGTCCTCAGGCTATTGGTGTGGAGCAGGAGGAGAGAGGCCACATCACTGCGGTCCAGGACCTCCAGCTGCTGGGTCAGAGCTCTGGGGACAGAGCCTCTTCTTTCCTGAGCAAACAAGTCACAAGCATTCATTTTATGACCGCTTTCCTAACATATTCAGCTGCATATGAACTAACTGTGAGAATTTGAAACTTTTAGTGGAACCTGTTACTTAGGAGTTCAATTCTGCAGAGCAGTTTGCTGCAGACACTCACCGTACGCGTGGTGCTGGCTGGGCTGCACAGGCCATGTGGCAATGGTTCCTCTCCCCGCAGCAACACAGCTGAATATTGCCCGTTCAGAATTTGCTCTGGATTTCCCATTAACACTACACCCAAAATATTTTGAAACCATGTGTCACTTCTGTTCCAAACTGTATTACTAAGTGGAATACCAGCTTTTAACTCTATGTGTTTTTTTCCTCTTATTGTGAGGACAAATCCCGGTTTTGGTTAGTCACCAAACATATGTGGTATTGGTTTTGTTCCCTGACTGGTAGACTTGCATAACTTAGCAATGGAATCAGAACTGTAAACAGCAACATATGTGCATGTACGATGCACAGTTTGCTTTCAGCTAATGATCAAGCACTCCGGGTTACCGTTTGCCCTTGGCACGTATCTGCAGTAGCATAGCTTGGATCTGTACATGTTTAGACTCAGTGCTGGCAGGGGAGTGGCAGTGTGGCACGGGAAATAGCACGAGGGAACATGAATTATCTATTTTAGGACTCTCTGGAGATGGCCTCGGCAAGAGTGAAAACTATAGAGAAAGAAAAGGCGAGAGAGAGATTGACAAAATGGAGGAGCTTAGGGGAAAACGGGAAAGATAAAATGCAGCCACGGTAGACAGAGAGTAGGAAAAGGGATGGTGGGACACAGCCACATTCCCTGGAATGAAAATGCCACAGCTCTGAGCAGAAAGCACCAGGCATAGACTGTCTTGGCAAGGACTCAAAATCTGGACTATCCTGCCAGACCAAAGCAACAGCTTAGTGATCTATACTATGGCCTTACCTGTTTATTTAGAAACCAGTGTTATTGCCAGTTCATGGAGTTACACGATAGGGCTACTAAATTACATGATTTTTTGTGACCTTTTCACTATGCAGAGGAAAGCCTCCCTTCTTGCTGAGAGATCCATCAGAGTGCAGGAGTATCTCCTAAAGAAAACAATGCACCTTCTACCCCCATTTAAAATGAATCTAGAAATTCTCTAAGCAATGTGCACTACTCCAGTGCACTTGAGGAGTTTGGTAACCATTCTCCAGCCTCGATTCTACACTCAGAACACTCCTGTTTCATTCCCCAAAGCCGACAGCTACTCCGCAGACGGAGGAAGGAAAGCCAGTGCCTGACACTGCAGACTTCCTGCTGGATTGTGTCCTGTGGAAGATGCGGAAGAGCTCCCTGCTATCACATCCATGCTGGGTGTGAGTTTTCGTCAAGCCCTTGTATTTGTACAGGACTCCTAGGGAACAGACTTTCCCTAAAGGGCCTAAGGAGCACTTGTAGAATGTAATGATGGTGTCTTTTGTCTCTAACCCTTCCCAAATACTTTTCTATCTCCAATGTCATTGTAGATGGGACTAATCTGAGAATCAGAGACCGAGTTCCGAATAGTGAAGGACAGGTACCCTCTGCAGAAGATTTTTCCAGACTTTGATCACTCTTATTCAAGTTTAATTGAAAATCAAAAAGAAGTAAACCTAATAAGTTCCAGGTAGTATTTTCCATTTCCCTTAGTAGCTGCTGAGGCCCACAAGGCAACAGGACACCTACACACAGTTCAGGGAATTACGAAAGTCCACTGAAGACAGTGATAGTTGCTTTACTAATACTTGAGAATTAAATTCATGTGAACCCACTAACATCAAAACTGCTTCTTCTTTAACACCTGACAGATCTTCATAGGTCTCTGTGAAGCAGACACTCTTTTAGTGAACACCAAAACAGTAACGGATGCCCATAAGCCAGTTAAATTTGTCATTCAGCCTTTGATATGCTGGGGACCAGTTACCCGCTCTGTAGCAAACTTCTCATGCTCACCTATTCAGAAACACGAAGTGCTATTTCACGGACAGAATTGCCTTGATGATGTGAAACAAGACTCACTTTCAGTGGGGGCTGCCCAAGCATGTGTGCTTACAAGAATCACCCTGCCATGCTGTCTTAGGAGCTTTACATGCTTCCCTGTCAATTACAAAAAAATGTATTCTCAGTGAAGCAACACATGGACTGCAAACCACACCATTATAACAGGACATAATGGCCATGCAGGTTAATAGCCTGAAAATACAGAATGAGTCTTTTTTGTAATTCCCTATAGTTTGTTCATTTGATTAATTGAGCCCATCCAATTTCCATTTAAGACTATTAAGAAGTCTGTAGCTCTAGTTATTTTTGTCTGTGAGACTCAGCTTGGAGATTTCAGAAGCTTAACATTCTAGCTGCATGTCACTGCCACCATTGTCTCTTGTCACAATTCTAATTCTATGTTCTGATAATAAAATTTCATTAGTGTCTGCACATCCTTTGCCTTACCTTTGAAGTACTGTCTTGTGCTGAAACGATTAGCAGTACTTTACGTCATATCACTTGACTGTTTGACAGCCATTGTGAGTGAGCTAAACGGGGAGAAATTAAAATTTCTGACAATTTCTATTACATCTAAATTGCTGAGAAATTAAGGGATATTTACTTTTACAAATATTAAAGGTTGTTTAAAATGTAAACTGACTTCATTTTATTAGTAGATTCCACAATGTGCTAATTCAAAATGACTACATGGCCTTCTGTGAATAAATTACCAACTCATTTTCCAAAAGCGAAGGACATTTCCTCCAGGCTGCTTTTTGACTGTTTGTGTCAGTAGAAAAAGAAAACAAAAAAACTTATGAATATTTCAGAACAGAAGATATTCTTGGGTGCCTGTACTCCTTGTTTCATCTCAACACAATAATGAGGTTATGCCTGTATGATATGATTTTTTAACAACTTAACAAAAAGCGTGCCATGAAGCACTAAGTTTATCATATGATGTTAATTTATCTTGGGAGAGGTCTCTCCTTGAGCAATGTCTCGACCCCTGCTAATGCAGACAATCACACCCTACATGCCTATCCATACAATGACTGAGATTCGTTTGAAAACCAGTTTAGGTTTTTCTGTTCCCCTTCTCCTATGCACTTTGCGGAAGCACCTCCCTGCTTTGAGAGGTATATACATATGTATATATGATGACTTTTGCAGAGTAGTAGCTTTGTTCTTTCCAAATCAGTTGGCCTTCTTTCCCTCTGAATTCACCAGCCAGCCTTCCAGGCCTTGCTGCCTGGCCACCAAGCCAGCCCACCTATGCTGTGACATCAGGTCACAGGCTTGTGGGTGTACATGTTTGGTGTTGCAGTTTCTTCTGTGATTCAGTGTCTCCTCAAAACCAGGTGGCCATTTTCATTGCAGACTCTGAAGACACTTCAAACACTTAAGAAAAAGAGATCATAAGAAGCTTAGCACACCTGCATGGGCTTGTGGGGTGCCACCAGTCAGGTACCTATTTCGGACACAAATAAGTTGCTGAATTCTGGTTTGCCATTTAACCACGCAGGGATGTAGCTCAGTTCTTCTGCTGATTTAAAAATTGAGTTAGTGCAGCTGGCTATAGCTATTTAGGTTTCAGGCTGGGAATGAATGTTGCTAACAACAGTCATGACTTTCCTTTATCTCAGCTGAAGTATTGCAGGGAGGCCAGACTCTCCAATACATTTTGGATAGAAGCCAAGAAAATCTGGACATGGCTCCTCCACTCTAAAACCTTTCCTTTGATTCCCCCAAACGCGCTTCCACACTAGCTTTCTTTCCAGACTGTTGAACCTCTATTTCATCACTTATTAGGTTTTTCTATCTTGAATTCTTTCCAAGACTTTTCTTAGTGTCTAATCACAGCTTTCTTCACAATCTTTATTTTTTTAAAGGTCTCTGTGCAAGGCCCAAAGACAAACACTGCTCCGAAAAGTCCTAATGCTTTGCCTTGTAGCTACCTCCTTTATAGAGTCCATTGTAGACAGCATTCACATGATCATTCTAGGATGAAACCCCGAATGGCTGCTCACAGTGTGCTGGCATGTTGAATGCAGTTTATTCCATGAAGTCTAGCACCCATAAAATGGGTATAATAGTTACCTACCACATAGGATATTGTAAGATTTAATTTATTACTGCTGTAAAGCATTTTAGACCCTTAGAAGAAGGGTGTTACGAAAACAGAAAGTGCTATTGCCATAAAACACTTGTCTGGCTGAAAGCTCTCTTATAACACTGGTCTGCTTGAAAAACAAAGGGGAATGTAGGAAATTGGAGTGTCTTACCAGGCATTTTCCATTAAGAAAAAAAATTCTGCTTTAGTTTATTTGGTGTCAGCATACATATTCTAAGACTCTTTGTGACGGAGAAGGAGGAAGAGCAGTAAGTATGCCTATTGCATAAAGCATACGTGAATAAAAGATTACTATGACATGGAAAAGCATACGAGCTATTTCTCATCAGCTAAGCGCATTTACCAAGAGAAACAGATATGCAAATGCAGCAACTTTGAAAACTTTAAGTCCTCCAGAATAAAGCAAATCATTATAAATAATGCAAACTGTGTAAGAAATACTGAGTGAGGATGTGAAAACAGAGAAAGCTTACAATATTTTATATGACTTAATATGGGCAAGTGTTTTGTTTTGTTGGGATTTTTGAGAAGCAAGAATCACAGCAGTAAATGAAACCATGTTTAGCGGCTGCCACGAAAGCTCACTGCTTGAAATTCTTTTTTACGTGCTTTGCTGAATCAGGACTGTGGCACATGAAATATACTTCGATCTTGACAGTGGTTCAAGTCTATTCCTTGAAGTCAAAGACCATTTGGGGTTTTTTTTGCTTTGATGCACCATCAAGTTCATGCACATTCTTTGTCAAAGTATATCCATATAATAGGGTTATAATAAATAGTTCTTTTAACAGTTCATTCAGGATTCCAAAGTGATGAGGTTTGCAAAATGCAAAGAAAAATCACATAGATTTTTTAAAGCAAACAAACTGTAACAACCCCTGAATTAACATCACAACTGAAAGAAAATTAAATCTGAAATAAGTTTATGTGACCTAAAGGCTTTGGGGCAGCACACAGCAACATGCTAAAGACAGACTCATAACCAGAAGCTACATTTAGGACTCAAATCAGGTTTGAGTGGCACATTTCAAATGTTCTTCTGTTCCTTAAAATAGATATGTTCTTACCAGATGCTAACAAATGGCCACTCCATAAATGGCTAAAGAAAGATGTATTCTTGTTCATATTCGATTTTTTCTGGATTCCATGTCATGTCCAGCTTCTGCTCACATGCTACTGAGTCAAAAATAGAGCATGTTGATGCATGATATTTTTGATTTGCCCAGAAGACCACACAGCATGTGACAGCACATATTTCTTACAAGATTTTCATTGAGCTCACTAGAAATCCCCATATAGGTGCTCATAACTTGGGCTCTACATTTTGATTCGAAGAATCAGAGGTTATAAGTATCAAAAGGACCTTTAAGACCCTGGGCTGCCCTCCAGCAGAACAAACACCACAATATTCCTCCAGCAAATTGGAAAGATTCAGAGGGCCATCTCAACTTTCAGCAATGTACTTAGATCAAACTTCCAGACCTCTTTCAACAATATAAAAACAGAAATAAAAATTGGCAGGTGCATCTTTTGCAATGTCCTGTAACATAAAAATCATGAGTTGCTTAACTGAAGTGACTGGAAGTCAAGAAGATAATCTAAATATATACAGCCATTCTGTGAAGCCTGCTGCATTGCAGTTGGACTTCCAAAAAGTTTTCTATAAAACTAGTAATAATATCTAAAAAGAAATAGTATAAAATGAGCTTTACTTCAAATTCTGATGAAGTTTAAGACTGGTATTGTATCCTAGAATACAACTATAGGAACAAATTACTGCAAGAACAGCTTAGGTGAATTCACCGTGCAGTTACCAGCTTCACAGCAACTCGTCTGTGTCCGGGCTCTTCCTCACTGAGTGTGCTAACACTGCTGTATAGATAAATGTATATACTAAGTCTATACCTTACCCTGCTTCACACTAGTTTGTGTAAGCATACGTGGAGAAGGGATTATTGTCATGACCATGCCAACAGACATTGATCTCAAGGCACTTACGCAGAGGGTACTCATTGCTGGTAAAACCATGGCGTGCTCTGGGTTGAGCACTGGGTATTGCTGCCAGTGAAATGGCAGCACTGTGGCTCCCAGCGAAGCCACAGAATTTATGACCTTGTGGCACTGCTCTGCAAGTGTCTGCCCCAGTGATGTCAGATCATTGACAAGTGTTTCTAAACCACGCAAGAGCGGGCAATCTTGCCTTTACATCACAGCTTTTCCCCATATGCAAGGCACTGTTAAGCAAATTTAGCCCACAACTTGGCTGGTGTGCTGCCTACCCCGTGTCACCAGTCTTACAGTGTCATTGCTGCATTTGTTTCGTGTGCACTAACACATTTAAGTACCCCACTCTAATTGACTTCAGCCTTGGAAATTTTGATCTTAAGAGAACAGTTTCACTGATTGCATAGTGGCAAATGGAAGATTGTCACTTGTTTTTAACGTGCTTGCTTTTTACAGTGAAAACCATGAAGTGTACCAGCAACGTTAACCTTCCGGAAACAAACAATATTTAAATTACACTGCTCAGAGCACAGTAATTGAGCCAAACAGACACAAGTTCATATCCAGTGAGCTTTCAACGTGGCAAACGCTACCATCAATCCCTCTGAAGTGCCCTAAGGATGGTTCATATCCCCAGAACGTTGTGTTTTTTTTTTCCAACTCTAGCAGTAGATTTAATAAACGAATAACTTCTCCTTACAAGCCTTACCTCAGCCGTGTACTCTGGGCATATTCAGATTGTTGGCTAACTCAGATCTTTCTAACATGCTTAGCTAAAACCCTAAGTAAATAATAAAATACCTCTATATAATTTCTTTGCTCCAGTTTTGAATGAGCAGACTAACAGAAGCCCATGCTTAGACATGAACATACATTTGTTGAACTACCATGTTTATGAAGAGTCATCACACTATTAATAAGAATTTTATGAAAAGATTAATCAATCACTCCAGAGTCCCCTATTTGCTTATGACCTGTACCTAATAACAGAAACAATACTTTCCACAAAGATTGTCACGACGCTCTTCTCCTTCAGCCGTTCAGATTCCTGCTCATCAGTCTTTACTACATTATTTGCAAACAAAAATATAACAAAGGATGACCTGCTTGCCTACAGAATTCCTCAAGAAAAACATACTTTCATTCCTGTTGTAATTCTCCAAACATCTGAATCTACTTTGCACTCACACAGGAATATTACAGACACAGGAACACTTAGTTGACACACAGGTGTCGTCATCAGATGTCCCAGCCTGGGTGCTGCTGGATTCCAGGATAAATGAATACCAATATTCCTAGAAAAGGAAGGACTGTCTCGCCTGCAAAGTAAAGCAATGGCAAATCCTTACTTGTTACACACCACTGCAATGACTCTGGCACCAGAGGTACCTGCAAGGATGCTTTACACCAAGAAAACAAATAAGTGAACTTTCAGCTACTTGGTATCTTGCAATGAAGTATAATATGTATCTAACTCACCTATGGAGATATTTCAAAAGGCATCAAGAAATGCAGCAGCTGCATTGTTCTCTCTCCTCTTTATTTTGTATTTCTGGAATCCCTGCACTTGGTGGCAGTCCTGACATTTCAAGTTCTTGCAGGGTAAAGTGTAACCTCTATGGGGAACATGCACGTGGTATATGAACCACTGTTGTGCCTCCCTCATCTTCAAAGCAAGACACATTCACCCCTTCTGAGAATATAAAGAAGTGCTGTGCTCTCCCTGCTGGGTTACACTGGCACAAAGCAGATTAAGCAGAGACAGAAGCAAACACTTTTACTTATCTAAGAAATCCAAACATCCTCTTAAAAAATAAGGTCTAAACTATCTTTTGAAAGAAAGTGTATTATATTCACAAACAAAATAAGTATCTTTGTTATCTCTTCAGAATCTGTGGTTAAGCATTTTTTGATTTACTGACTTTTAAAGTCTTGTTTCACTGATGAATCCAACTCTCAATATGCAGGAAATGAACAGATGCCCAATGCTGTCTATTAGCTACCCAATCTGCCTATACAAACGATATACTGAGGCTTAATAACAGATTTTTTTATAAAAGTTTTATAAACCCAGGCGTAAAACACACGCTACATCACAAATACAAAGGGTTTCATAATGACTACTGAAGTCAGTTTTGCTGGCTTTTTGCAGAGTAGGTATCTCGCAAAAAGTTCTGTCCATCCCGGATGATGCCAGGATTTTAGTTCTATTCACTTTAGTAATAAACTAAATTATATCAACTATCCTGAGCCCCCACACTGTCCCAAACTAAATAACAACACCTTTTCACTCTGCTTCTGCCTGTACCTATCATATCATATAAGCAGGAATAAGAACACATACATTCATGCACTCTTATTTTCACATTTCTAATGGATGAGCCTAAAGAATTCTCATAAGCAAAGTGTTTGGAATCTCATTCCAGACCCAAATTTTGCTGTTGTGAGTCCCTCTCCAATCCCAAATGCAATGTAAAGTGTCACACTGAAGGCTAGCAAACTCTTCTAAAATAAGATAATGGTTGTTTTAACCATAGGCTTGTTTTAGGGGAAGACAAGCTGGTGGTGGTCAAGATTCAGCAATGTCCATGTTGACCGAAACAGGACTGTTATTGAAAACTGTCATGAGCTGAAGTACCTTGAATAATTTGTCCCTAAATGATATATAATAAAACCCTTTAGACATAAAAGTATTTTTCTGCTCCAAAAGCATCTTGATCTCAAATGAATCCTGATGTGTAAATAAGCCTTACTTCTGATCACTGTGCTCATCTCACACCCGTAAAATCAGCAGCTTAATCTAAGAAAAAGTCTCTTAATACCTCATTTAACACTCTATCCTTTTTACAAGCATTAGTCAATTAAAAAGTCTCATATTTATTTTCTTTCTTATTTTCGGCAGACTTGTTTATGGTGTTCTCAGTTCTAAAAAGAAAAAAACAGTATAAAGTCACCCTCCTCAGATTAGAATAAAACCATCTCAGGAACCCTAATTATACCTTTGCCTTTGTAATTTTTTCTCATTCGGATTCACAGAGAACTCTTGAAATCAAATGCGAATAAAAGCAAAATATCAGGGTTATTATTATCGAGCACTTACACTGTGTGTAAATTTACTTAGTGCTTTACAAGCAGAAATAAGATAAACTTCTCACCCCAGATAGCTTAGAATCAACATAAGAGAATCAAACACAAGGACTGCAAAGAACTGGGTGTAAAAGGGAGGGTGTGAGGGTAGAAGAGGTTGATAAGAGAGGGCGATGTGGAAGGGCTCGCTGGTGTCCCTGCACCGGAGCGCAGGGAGGGGCCGAGCTGCTGCCCCCCGACCCGACAGCAGGTGAGGTGGGGCTGCTGCCCAGCTGGGCCCCCGACACACACTCCCCGCCACCCTCGGGCCCACAGCACCGGGCTCCTCCAGCAGGTCACGCTCCCCAGCTCCAGTGCAGAGCCACAATGCCAATGGCCTGATCTTCAGGTTATTCTGTCGCTCCTGCTGGCCTCGGCAAGGCTTACCCCAACTCCAGAGTGCCCATGTGTGTGTGTGTGTGTGTGACTAAAGCAAAGGTGCGGGAAGATGCTGGCCATGGGCTTGTCCCAAGTCAGGGTCAGATCTTCAGCTGCAAAGCTCCACTGGCTCGTGATACAAAGTCAGTCTACACCAGTTGAGGAGCACACTTAAATAGCTCCTAAAAGCTTCAGCACATCTCATTCAGAACACATATTGCAGATCAAAGCTAGCTATTTGTAATACCAGGGTCAACTCCATGTGCAGATTGTTCCCATTACCCTATCAAAGATAGCAGAACATAGAAATGGTGTTCAAAGCAGAATTCAAGAAAAAGTCCCAAGGACAAATCTCTTTAGCCTAAAGACTGAGATTATTTTCAAGTCCAAAGCTCCAATTCTGCTGGACTGAACAGGAAACTGAGCCCTTTTTCAGGAGAGGGAAGCGGCACAGAGAGGTGGCGTTGGGATTAGCATCCTAAAACCACCTGCAATGATGCTAGATCCAGGTTTGAGACTCCACCAAGCAGTCACAGCTCAGTGAGGAGAAATACCGACTGCCACTGCGGAGCCCAGATGTTCAGTTCAGTGCCGCGGACCTTCATGAGTCTGACAGCTTACATAAGCCATGCCACAGGGTAAAACACTAGAGCCCCAGGGATCAGCCTGTGGCAGGTAACATCCCTATATTGTCATTCGGGGTTTGAGGCCCAGTTTTCATGCTCTATTTCTACCACTTCCGAGTTGGTGGCAGGTTGGTCTGCAGCACGACGCAGTCTCTGCCAGCACTTCAAGAGTCAGGCACCATGGGAGGGTTTTAACAATCCTAGCCATCATTTTTCTGGCGTGGGCTCACACCTCCAGCACTGGAGGAGAAGCATCGCTTTGTCCCCATCCATCCTCTGACACTCCAGCCATAAAGTTGCTCTGCATAGGAGCCAGTTTTCTCTTTGCCTCATTTTCTGTCTTTAGTCTCTTAGCATTGATTCCATATGTGCTGAGGATGTGTCTAGATGAATATTTACACTGCTCATCCAGAACACAGCCACTGTTTCCAATTAGCTAAAACAGGTGCATCCCATCCACAGTAACATGGACTCAGGACAAGCTGCAAAACCCACCAAAGAAGTGGAATAATGATGTGGCAGTTATTTAACTCGGTCATTGCTAAGTAACAAATCACTCATTGTGAAACTGTTAACAGCTATCTCAGGGTATCCCTTCAAGCAGCAGTTGCTGCAGTGTCAACATACCTTGAGATATATACACAAGGTCTCTGGAGACTTTATAACTTGGTTGCTAGCCAGTGCTGCTGCATCTTCACTGCTGCTATTACCTCTGCCAGTTAAATTAAGACAGGCCAACACACTAGAATCGCACTTTCATTTTGCCGGGTAGACCTATGGAGAGAAAAACAGCCCCAAATCAAAACAGAGTACCTGATCCCAGCGAGAGACAGGTGCATAAAAGACAGGTCAAACCATAATTTTTCTAGTGAACATAACAATTCCACTCTTTGAAGAGCAGCACGCAGAACCAAAAGATGCTAAACCAAGCGTCGGGCTGGCCATGTCTCAGACACTGCTGAGGCAGATAAAGCTGCTTCCTAACCAGTGCACAGCACCGCTCAGGCCCAGGTTCCCTGCCAGCAGAACAGCAAGGGGCAACAGGAACAGTAAGGGGACATGGTGCCCTTAACTGGTCCTTAACTGGTGCCAAGTTAAGGACTCTCCTGACCTTCTTTTTCACTGAGCGCTGGTACCTTTCCTCAGCTTTCCATCACCTGTGTGATGCCCCTTTGTGTAGGGCCATGCACAGCTCCCTGATGACCACAGTGTCAGAGCTTGGAGAGACAGCAGGGCTGCCCACTCACACAGGAAAAAATGGCCAGATGGAAGCGTGAGGGACAGTCAAAGGAAGAAACAAATGGTTGGAGCCACTGGAAAAGAGACCAAAGAAAGCACTGCTCTTTACCTAGCAATATTTGCACGCCCTGTAAAATGCCTGGCTACAGCAGAGGCACTCCACAGGGAGAGGAGGAAGTTGCTGTCTGAACGACAGTAGGAGCCAGAGGGAGAGCTTCAGATTTGTGTACACGCTGCTTTGGCCAGTCCCTGCCCCACAAGTTTAGCAAACGAGCCCCCTCCAATGTTTTCTCACAGACTTGTATAGCACTAGGACTGCAAGAAGCCTTTGAAATCAGAGGGTCTGATTCTTCCCCAAAGCCATTTTTACACCAGGCCAATTCCACTTCCTTCAGAAGATTTAGCCCAACTTGCACTTCGCTTGAGAGCAGAATCAGACCCACAAATCTTTCGAGATGCAGTGACGCTGAATTAGTGTCAACATTTTTTCCAAGAAGCACCATTCTAAGTAGATGCCTACACCTCACAGAAGAAGTGCACACTCTTAAATGTGGTAATTAGCAAGCAGCACTACAACAAAACATCAATAATATGAAATCTTTAGCAGACTTTTTGCATCTGCTTGTAGATGGTTTGTTTTTCATGGAAGACAAAGCAGTAACTGCATGTAAATTACTCTCATGTCAAGTGCTAAAATGCAATAATGTACCACTCTAGAACATGCACAGAAACGACTGCTTTGCCATGCGTTTTTTACTAAAAGTAGTAAACTAATCATCTGAATAAAGCTGAATGGGTTGTTACACACCCTCAGCACAGCCCAGGAGCTCTTACATGTTGCGATTTGGAATTGGTAATTCACATTTGTCACAGAAAGTCAAGACCAAGTGGCACAGAGAAAGTTCCTCACCCACATCAGACGAATGCCTGCAAAGAAGCCCAACTATGCCACCTAGAATAATGTCTTATGCTTAATCCTTGCTGCAGTCAAGGCTGCAATATCCTAACAACAGAACTGGTGGTCCACTTTCTCCATCCAGCTTGAATATTGCGCTCTCTAGCTGTGCTGGACTGCGTGAGCCCCATCCACAGAAAAAAATATGTAGCACTCCTGCCTCAGGACACTCCTAAATCCCTTGTGTGCTGCTTCAATACAGAAATCCAAGAAGAGGCCTTTTGCAAAGGGGATTTCTTCCTTCTCACCATGTGTGCCTTGAAGCAGCAGAGAAAAATGTCACAGTCAAAACCTGTTCTCTTACGAAGAAGTCTGGATATGCCAATGCAACAGCTCTCTGACCCCCAGCACTTTGTCCTGTTCCTCTCTGTCCTCTGGAGCTGCCAGCACAGGGCAGAGATTGCTGCCACTTACCTGCTGGGAAATCCCTGCTGGCAAGGGCGAGCTGTGGTTTGAGAACTGGCACAGCCAGCATCTGACATTTACTCGCTGCGGTTGCCCTCACCAGGGGAAGCTGACTTTGGCTGGAGCACTGTGTGCTCTGGCTAACCCAGCTGGCAGACAAATCCCCAGGGACTCCTTGCAGCGCGAACCAGAGCAGCCTGAGGCTGCACTTCTATAGCCAGGAAAGCCTGGGGCAGAGACATTCAGTCCAGTGCAGAGCCCAGCCTTCGTTGCCCCCATAAAAGCCCAAGCCAGCTTACAGTGAGGTTGGTGCCAAGGCTCCCGTGCGAGAGAGAATCCAGCTTGTTCAGAACAACGTCTTCTGTGTTACTGCCAAACCCCACAGGATCTCAGGTCCAGTGTTAGTCATGCTGCTGGTGGTAGTACACATTTATGGGGTCTGTTGCTGAGGCTCTGCCATTTACTGCTTTGTTCATTCAAGAAAGTCAAGTTGGCTTAATCTTATTGTGTTAACAGATCTAAATATGGACATAAAGAA
>Ga0181612_183677_pt1 | contig 16064 bp, 12 predicted proteins | sample HoacroProtozoa21_FD_119630 | JGI IMG/M metagenome (GOLD analysis project Ga0181612, IMG submission 119630) | Hoatzin crop microbial communities from Cojedes, Venezuel. Combined Assembly of Gp0051906, Gp0051904, Gp0051908
ACCGGTGAGATTGCCATATTCATGTCTGCCTTTGTAGGAGCGCTCATCGGTTTTCTCTGGTATAACGCCTTCCCCGCCCAGGTATTTATGGGCGACACGGGAAGCCTCACGATTGGTGGAATCATAGGCGTAAGCGCCATCCTTATCCGTAAGGAGTTGCTTCTGCCCTTGCTATGCGGAATTTTCCTCGCGGAAAGTGCTTCTGTGCTTATGCAGAGGGGATATTTCAAATTCACCAAGAAGAAATATGGCGAAGGAAGAAGAATTTTCAAGATGACTCCCCTCCACCATCACTTCCAGAAGACCGGCATTCCGGCCCTTATTCAAAAACCAACACAGCCACATCCGGAGGCTAAAATCGTCACCAGATTCTGGCTAGTTGGACTACTTTGCGGAGTTGCTACACTCGCATTATTGAAGTTGAGATAAAAGTTAAAATATCATATTATGTCAAGATTAGTTGTTTTGGGTGGTGCTGAAAGCGGTGTCGGAGCCGCTGTTCTGGCAAAAGTTAAAGGATTCGACGTCTTTCTCTCAGACAAGGGAAAGATTAAGGATGAGTATGCGGAGACTCTCAAGAAATGGGAGATTCCATACGAGGAAGGAAATCATAGCGAGGAATTGATTCTCAATGCTGACGAGGTTGTAAAAAGCCCTGGCATTCCCTCAACCGCGCCCATGGTCAAGAAGATCATGGACAAGGGCATCCATATCATTTCCGAAATCGAATTCGCAGGCAGGTATGATAGCGCCAAGAAAATCTGCATCACCGGAAGCAACGGAAAGACCACAACGACTTCGTTGATATATTATCTTCTGAAGCAGGCGGGCCTCAACGTAGGCCTTGGCGGCAACATCGGAAAGAGCTACGCCTACCAGGTGGCTACCGAGCATTTTGATTACTATGTTCTGGAGATTAGTAGCTTCCAGTTGGACAACTGCTATGAGTTCCATCCCGACATAGCCATCATCACAAACATCACCCCAGACCATCTTGACAGATATGACTATAAACTTGAGAATTATGTGAAGTCCAAATTCCGCATCACCCAGAATTTGAACCCAGATGATTGCTTTATCTTCGACTCCGACGACGAAATAACCATCAATCATCTCAATCAGATAGTGGTAAAGGCCAAGATGTTGCCTTTCACCCAGAAGGGCGAAGTGGATCAGGGCGCCTTCCTTAAGGAAGATAAAATCGTAGTTCGCTACGAGAAGGATGAGACCGACATTTATCTAGAGGAACTCGCACTTGGCGGCAAACACAACATTTACAATTCCATGGCAGCGGCACTTGCTGGTAAGGCTGCCGGCATTGACAATAAGATCATCAGAGAGTCATTGGAGACCTTCCAGCCCATCGAGCATCGCTTGGAGCCTGTTTTGAGCGTGCATGGAGTGCTTTACATCAATGATTCCAAAGCTACCAACGTGGATTCGGCATGGTACGCATTGGAGTGCCAGAAGAAGCCGGTAGTTTGGATCGTTGGCGGTACCGACAAGGGCAATGACTATAGCGTGCTGATGGATTTGGTTAAAGAAAAGGTTAAGGCGATTGTATGCCTCGGAGTGGACAATGCTAAAATCCACAATAGCTTCGAGAGCGTAGTCGGCACCGACAAGATGGTTGACACTCATTCAGCGGAAGAGGCGGTGGCTGCAGCCAGCAAATTCGCAGAGGATGGCGATGTGGTGCTTCTCAGCCCATGCTGCGCAAGCTTCGACCTTTTCCAGAATTATGAAGATAGAGGTGAAAAGTTCAAGGAGGCCGTAAGGAACCTATAATATGGCAGGGAAAAAGAAAAAGAAATCAACCGGTTTCTGGGGATTGGTAGAGAATTTCCAGGGGGACAAGGTTATATGGATGATTGTGCTTTTGCTCATCATGGTGTCCATATTGGCCATATCCTCCTCGACTCCCCTACTCGCCATCCAGAGGCATAGCACCAGAACTGCTATCATGAAAGAGCAGCTCTGGACCTCCGGACTCGGTCTGATTATAATAATCATTTGCTACAATGTCCGTCGAATAGGTATATTCAGGGTGCTGTCGCAATTCGGTTATATTTTCTCCTTGGTTTTGCTGCTTTTCCTTGCGCTCAAGATAGACGCAGGCCCTATCAAAGCCGCTCGAATCAATGGTGCAGTTCGAGCCATAAGCATATTCGGAGCTCAGTTCCATGTGTTTGAGTTCGTCAAAATCGCCATGATAATGTATCTATCGTGGGCAATCAACGCCTATCATAAAGACGAGTTCACGATAGCGAACGCTTTGTCCGAGAAGGAACATTTCAAGTGGTTGAAGAATCCTCAATGGAAGCTATTCTTCTATGTATTCTTCCCCATTTTGAGCGTGTGCGTGTTGCTGCTTGCGGGTAGTGTTTCAAGTGCGCTTTTCATCGGTATGATTATGTTCGCAACCATTCTCGTGGGTGGCGTGCGCATCAAAGACCTAGTTATCTACATAGCGGCAGGAGCCGTGCTTTTGTTCCTCTGCGTAGGCATTTACTACGGCACCGACGGCAAGTATTTCCAGAGAGTCGGCACCGCTACTGAACGTATTTCCAGAGCTAGCGAGGATCCGGTTAAGCAGTTGCTTGCACTTGACAAATCCTCTCCCGAATTCCAAAAGACGCTGGATATAGTACGCCAGCCAATCAGCGCAAAAGTTGCGGTCAGTGAAGGTGGACTCATAGGTAAAGGCCCTGGCGGTAGTACCCAGAGATATGTCGTTCCCGTAATGTTCGAGGACTACATGTTTAGTTTTATTGTGGAAGAATATGGCATTCTAGGCGCATTGTTTGTAATAATTTTGTACGTCAGTCTACTGGCTCGAGGTGCCATGATAGTGAAATCGTGCAACAACGAATTCGCCAAGACGGCCATAGCGGGACTAATCATCCTAATCACCGGCCAAGCAATCATGCACATGTTCATCAACGTGGACTTGGGGCCTCTCACGGGACAAACATTGCCAATGATAAGTCATGGAAAGAGTTCTTTCCTTGCCTTTAGCGTTGCATTTGGTATAATCCTGTCTATCAGCAGGATGGCTAAAACGAATATGGATAAGATAGCGGAGCAGGCCGCCCCTCTCGTAGAAAATACCGATGAGATCAGCGAAGACTTGCGAGCGGTTGAAGAAATAGATAATTTATAGCGATATGTCAGAGTATAAACCAATTAAAGCTATTATCAGCGGAGGAGGTACCGGCGGGCACATCTTCCCAGCTATTTCCATCGCCAAAAAACTCAAGGAATTGAATCCCGACACCCAGATTCTATTCGTGGGAGCGGAGGGCAAAATGGAGATGGAAAAAGTTCCCGAAGCAGGCTTTGAAATCGTAGGCTTGCCCATCGTGGGACTGCAGCGCCAGATGAACGCTAAAAATATAATCAACGACTTGAAAGTGCCGTTCAAATTGATGGAAAGCATTCGCAAAGCTTCCAGCATCATCAACGAATTCAAGCCGGATATCGCTATAGGTGTGGGTGGATATGCCAGCGGACCGCTTCTGATGGCAGCCCAGAACAAGAAGATTCCTACTCTGATTCAGGAGCAGAACGGATATGCCGGACTCACCAACAAGATGCTCGGCAAAAAGGCCAACCGCATTTGCGTAGCATACGAGGGCATGGGAAGATTCTTCCCCGAAGACAAGATTGTGATGACAGGCAATCCTATCCGCAAGGAGATAGTTCACACTACCCCAGAAATGGTTTTGGAGGCTCTTGATTACTACAAGCTGAATCCTAAAAAGAAGCATATTTTCATAGTAGGAGGCAGCCTCGGTAGCGGTACTCTCAATAAATCCATGAAGAAATGGATTAGCGAGGGTTGCATCGGTGGCGATGATGTGGAAATCATGTGGCAGTGCGGCAAATATTATCTTGACGGAGTGAATGAATTCATGGCAGACGCCAAGAAGAAAGGTTTGGGCGGCGAGAATTTGGATTTCGTTCATCATTTCGCCTTTGTGAAGAGGATGGATTTGGCATATGCCGTGGCTGATTTGGTTATTGCTCGTTCCGGCGCCAGCACCGTTTCAGAGCTTTGCGCCGCCGGCAAGGCGACCATTTTCGTGCCTTCACCCAATGTTGCTGAAGACCATCAAACCCACAATGCCATGGCACTAGTGAAGAGGGGTGCGGCGATGATGGTGGAAGATAAAGATGCGGAAGAAAAGCTTCTCGGCACCGCTCTATATCTTCTCAAGAACACTAAGAAAATCATAAGCATGGAAAATAATATTTCCGCTTTGGCTTTGCCGGATGCGGCTCTTTCCATCGCAAACGAAGTTTATAAGCTTGTATGACGACTTACGAGAACATATATTTCATAGGCATTGGCGGCATAGGCATGAGCGCCATAGCTCGTTATTATAAGTTCAAAGGCTTGAACGTGTCGGGCTATGACAAGACTCCTTCCGAATTGACTGCTGAGTTGGAGAAGGAAGGCATTGCCGTGCATTATGATGATAATATTGATGCCATTCCGAAGGACGTGGAGAAGACTCTTGTGGTCTATACGCCAGCCGTGCCATCTGACCTTGGCGAGATGGTTTATGTCAAGGAACATGGATACCAGCTGCTCAAGCGTTCCCGTACTCTTGGCGAAATCGCTAAGTGCCAAAGATGCTTGGCAGTTGCCGGCACCCATGGCAAAACGACCACCAGCACACTTGCAGCCCATATTTTCTCCGATAGCGGAGAGGGTTGCACGGCATTTTTGGGTGGCATTTCCAAGAATTACGGGACCAATTTGCTGATGAGCAAGAATCCCGTAGTCGTGGCTGAGGCGGATGAGTTTGATAGATCTTTCCTTCAACTTTGGCCCGAGGCTGCTGTAATTACTGCCATGGATCCGGACCATCTGGATATATATGGTAATGCCGAGGAATATAGGCAGGCTTTCAGGGACTTCGCTGCGCAGGTGCAGGATGTTCTGATTATCAAAAATGGCCTTCCTGTGACTTCCAAGGATACCAAGGCAAAGATTTATACCTATCATTATAGCGACACGGATGCTGATTTTCATGCTGAAAACGCGAAGGCGGATGAACTAGGCCATTTCACCTATGATTTGGTTTATCCCGAGGGACGCATCGAGGGCATCAGAGTCGGCATTCCTGGGTGGATAAATGTTGAGAATAGCATTGCTGCGGCGGCACTTTGCCTTTGCGGCGGCATATCTCCGGAGGCGGTTAAAAAGGCCATAGGAAATTATCAGGGAGTCAAACGTAGACTGGACATCCATGTCAATACTCCTCATCTTTCCTATATTGATGATTATGCTCATCATCCGCAGGAGCTCGCGTCGGCTATTAGTTCCATGAGAGACATTTTCCCTGGAAGAAAGCTTACAGCAGTGTTCCAGCCGCATTTGTACACTCGTACCAAAGATTTCGCCGATGGTTTCGCCGAGTCGCTGAGCAAGGTGGATAAATTGATTTTGCTGGATATTTATCCCGCAAGAGAGGAACCAATCCCTGGAGTTACTTCGGAGATTATTTTCGATAAGGTGACGGCTCCGGAGAAGGTGCTTTTGCGCAAAGAGGAACTTATGGATTATCTCGCCAAAGAGCCGCTGGATGTGCTAGTTACCTTTGGTGCGGGTAATATTGATAGATATATTGAACCTATCACGGAAATGTTGAAAGACAGATTGAAATAGACACGAAATGAATCGACTTTCTCGCATATTGCTTACTATTCTGATTACCTTGGCGGTGGTCATGCTGATTGCTATTCTTAGCATAATTAGCGGCCAGAAGCGCCATGAGAAGACGTGTAGCGGGGTGGAGATTGTCGTTTTGGATAGTTTAAAGCTGCAGTTCGTGACTAAGGAGGATGTAAAGAATATTCTCGATAAGGATTATGGGACTTTTGTTGGGCAGAGGTTGGATAGCGTCAATTTGAGGAAAATCGAGAGTATGCTAGACGGGCGTAGCGCCATCAGCAAGAGCGAAGCTTATACTACGGCTGAGGACGGAATTCTGCATATTGAGGTGACTCAGAGGGAGCCGATTCTCATGTTCAAGACAACCGATGGTGGTTTCTATGCCGATGAGAATGGGTGGATTTTCCCTCTTCAGGGCAATTATACTACCAATGGGACGATAATCGAAGGCAATATTCCCATTCATGTGGAGGCGGATTATAAGGGACAGCCAAAGACGGAGAAAGAGAGGGAGTGGCTTTCGGGTATCATTGATATGATGAAGTATTTGAAGAAGAATAAGCAGTGGGAGTATGCCATTTCGAGGATTTCGGTTAATGAGGATGGGGATCTTGTGATGCATCCTAGAAAGGGTAAGGAGGCGTTCGTTTTCGGTCATCCTGATAATTTTGCGGACAAGTTCCGTAGAATGGAGGAATACTACACTACCATCGCTCCGACCAAGGACGAGGGCTATTATTCGACCGTAAACGTCAAATACGATGGACAAATAATATGTAGACAGTAATTACGTGTTGCAGTCGGGCTTGGCCTTCGAGAACCCGTGGCCGCCCGTGACCACGTGAACGGGAGGGGCCCAGCCTCGGCTGGGAGGGATGAGCCCGAAGGGCGAAGGTTCCCGAAGGCTCTTGCCCGACGAAAACTTGAAATAAATTTTAAAATTAATAACAACAAAAATTATAGTGTGATGGACGAAAAATATATAGCAGCAGTCGATCTCGGATCATCGAAGATAGCGCTGACCGTGGCCAAAATCACGGGAAACGATATCCAGATCCTGTACTACAAAGAAAGACCGTCAGCCGGCATCCGAAACAGCGCTGTATTCAACCCGCAAAAGGCAGCGGAACCGATACGCGAAGCCATCGAGGACGCACAGAATGAGCTAAAAATCAAAATCATGCAGGTAGTCGTAGGATTGCCTCGCTGCGACGTGCGCCAGGAACTCAACCAAGCACGCGTAGAGAGAACCAACCCTGACGAAAGCATCAGCCTCGAAGAAGTGGAATCACTCAAGAACCTCGCCCAGGAGGACTACCCTCTCAACGACCCTGAGAGAGAGGAACTCTATGGAGCAGTAGCCCAAAGCTTCTCCGACGACGAAGAATTCCAACTCCTCGAAAGCGACATCGTGGGAGTCATCAGCCGCACCTTCGAAGGCAACTTCAAACTCTTCATCGGCAAGAAGAGCCCTGTCAGAAACATGGACAAGGTGTTCAACAACCTTGGACTGGCAACGGAGAAGAAATACTTCACCCCCGAAGCCATATCCAGAGCCGTGCTCACAAGAGACGAGATGGAATCCGGAGTAGCCCTAATCGACTTCGGAGGCGGTTCAACATCCGTCACCATTTACAAAGGCAACATACTTCGCCACTATGCCAGCATCCCCTTCGGCGGCAAGGTCATCACATCAGATATCCGCACCGAATGCTCAATCCCCGAAGAACTTGCGGAAAACATCAAATTGGCATTCGGAGCATGCCAGCCCGATAGACTTCAGACTCTCTCCGAGAAAATCATCCAGATCGAAGGAGACGAAACCGAAGGCTACAAACAGATACCTGTAAAATACCTCTCAGAGATAATCACAGCCAGGGTTAGCGAAATCTTAGACGCTATTCTCTATGAAATCGAAAAGAGCGGATTGGCGGATAGCCTTCGCTGTGGCATAGTCATCACCGGAGGAGGCGCCAACCTCACCAACCTCAGCAACCTTATCCACGAGGTATCCGGCTACAACGTGCGCATGGGACTCCCCCGCCACCTCATTTCAGCATCCGGCTGCAACGAAGTATTCAACACTTCAGCCACCGCGTCCATCGGAATGGTACTCGCAGCCAAGGCAGACGATTTGATGAACTGCATCGCACCACCGGACTACGAGAAGGTTGAAAATGTAGCGGTTCAGCTTGGCGAAAGAGAGGAAGAGTTGGCTCCTACGGAGGAAGAGCCCGTAGCCCCTGAATATACAGAGGAGCCCGCTCCAGAAGCTACTCCAGTAGATAACGGAAGCCTATTCCCAGGCATGGATAAAGAGGATGAAGAACCCAAGAAGAAAGAGAAAAAAGAGAAGAAGAAAGAAAAAGTAAAGAAACCAGGATTCATCTCTGTTCAGTGGCAGAAGATACGCAAAGCCATGGACGACATGTATAATGAGCAAATCTAGGAGGACAAATCAATGACAGACTTTTCAAATACTGAATTCGTGGCGTCCGACTGGACACCGGAAAACTCCCTCATCAAGGTCATCGGAGTGGGAGGTGGCGGCTGCAACGCTGTCAGCTACATGTATAGCCAGAAAATCCAGGGTTGCAACTTCATCGTCTGCAACACTGACTCACAGTCATTGCAAAAATGCAATGTACCTATAAAAATCCAGCTTGGAGAAGGCCTCGGAGCCGGCACCAACCCCACCAAAGGACGCAATGCCGCTCTCGAATCCCAAGACGTCATAGCCGAGAAAGTGCTCAACAACGGCACCCAGATGCTATTTATCACCGCTGGTATGGGCGGCGGCACCGGTACCGGTGCTTCACCTGTAATCGCCAAAATGGCTAAGGACAGAGGCATTCTTACGGTAGCCGTAGTAACCTTGCCTTTCCGCAACGAGGGTGAAGACTTCCTTTCAAAAGCGGTAGATGGTATCCACGAGCTTGAGAAAAACGTAGATAGTTTGCTTATCATCAACAACGAAAAGCTCTACGACTTCTTCGGCAACCAACTCGTACAAAACGCCTTCCCAAGAGCGGACGAAGTGCTCGCCACCGCCGTAAGAGGCATCATCGAAATCATCACCAAGCCTGGCTACATCAACGTCGACTTCGAGGATGTCAAGACCATGATGCGCAATAGCGGCATGGCCCTTATGGGTTGCGGCGTAGGATCCGGCAAAAATAGACTTGAGGATGCGGTCAAAGGCGCTCTTGAGTCTCCCCTGCTCAATGATTTCGACCTCAAGACCTGCAAGAACTTGCTCATCAACATCACCGCCGGCAACAACGAACAAGGCCTTAAGATGGATGAATTGAACAAGATCAGCAACATGATTACCGAATATACCGGTAGCATCAACCGCTTCAAGAGAGGTCTTATCTACGATGACGATCCCAATGTCGGTGACACCATCCATATCACCGCCATTGCGACCGGTTTCAAGATGAATCTCATCGGCATAGCCGGTTCAGACCTTGGAAAACTCATTCTCATCGACAAGAATTTCCATTACGACGACACTCCTATCGTGGGAGACGATGGTGAAATAAGATTGCCCGACGAGGATGTGGAAATCAAGAAAATCGGATACAATTCATCCGATAATGTCCGCAAATTCCACTTTACTCCGGAAAACAAACCGGTTCTCATTTTGGAGCCTGGCCAGAGCAAGAGTGAGCTTGAGGGCACCGCAGCCATAAGACGTGCACGCAAAAATATCAGAATCGAGGATTAATTATCATGGAAAGAAGAACCAGAGTAAGATTCGCGCCATCCCCCACGGGACCTCTCCACATGGGAGGTGTACGCACCGCACTATACAATTATCTCTATGCCAAGCAGCATGGAGGAGATTTCATAATTAGGATTGAGGATACGGATTCCAACCGTTTCGTGCCTGGAGCCGAAGAATATATAATCGAGGCTCTGAATTGGTGCGGAATCATTCCTGACGAGGGTGTGGAAAATGGCAAAGTCGTAGAGACTCCATCCGAGAAGCATCCGCATGCGCCATATCGCCAGTCTCAGAGGAAGGGCATATATCGCAAATATGCCGAGCAACTTGTTGCTTCCGGCTATGCCTATTATGCCTTCGATAGTGCGGAAGAACTCGCCGCCAAACGTGCCGAGGCCGAGGCCCAAGGTCAGACTTTCATCTACAATCAGGTAACTCGCAAGCAGCTTCGCAATTCTTTGACGCTGCCGCAGGACGAGGTCGCCAAGCTTTTGGAAGAGACCAGCGGATGGACCATTCGTTTCAAGATGCCTGAAGGTCGAATCGTGAAGATGGACGATCTTATTCGCGGTCATATCGAAGTCAATACCGATACTCTGGATGATAAAGTTCTTTGGAAAAGGGCCGATGAACTGCCAACATACCATCTCGCCAACATCGTTGATGACCATTTGATGGAGATTTCCGAGGTCATCCGTGGTGAGGAATGGCTTCCTTCGCTTCCGCTTCATTATCTTCTTTATGAGGCGTTTGGATGGCAGGATAGCCAACCTCGTTTCGCCCATCTTTCTCTGCTTCTCAAGCCGGATGGCAAGGGCAAGCTTAGCAAGAGAGATGGCGACAAGTTGGGCTTCCCCGTATTCCCTTTGAAATGGGTGAATGCAGAGGGTGAGGTCTCAAGAGGCTATCGTGAGGATGGTTATTTCCCCGAGGCTTTCGTGAATCTGCTCGCTTTCTTGGGATGGAATCCAGGAGATGACAGAGAGCTATTTACCATTGACGAATTGATTCCCGTATTTTCTCTTGACAGAGTTGTTAAATCCGGAGCCCGTTTCAATCCGGAAAAGGCTCGCTGGTACAACAAGGAGTATCTCAGGATGAAGAGCGATGCCGAGCTTGCAGCCTTGTATGAGCCTATTTTGGAAAGCCATGGCATCAAGGTCGTTAATTGCTCCGGTTGCGCTTTGGCCGCCGGTGCTAAGGTTAATGACAAGGGTATGGATTTCGAGAAGAAGGTTGCAACCCGTGGCTATGTTTCCGATGTCGTTGCTTTGATTAAGGAACGCGCTACTTTCGTGGCTGATTTCTGGACCATAGCTCCTTATCTGTTTGAGACTCCTACGGAGTATGTTGAGAAGGATGTCGCTAAGTTCTGGAAACCGGAGAATACCGAATTGGCACTTCAAGCCGCTTCATATATGATTAATGAGTATTCGGGCGCATGGGAGAAAGAGGCTCTTGAGACGGCTCTGGAGGACTATATTCGTTCGCATGAGTGGCCGATGGGCAAGGTTATGAATTGCCTTCGTTTGGCTCTTGCCGGAGCATCGAGCGGTCTTGGCATCGCTGATATTCTGTCCTTCATCGGTCGCGACGAGTTCGCACTCCGTATCAAAAACGCACAGGAGAAATTATGATTATAAGTGGAAAAGATTTATCGGCTAAAATCAAGGCCGAGCTGGCTGAACAGGTAGCTACATTTCCCGAGAAATATGGTCGTGTGCCACATCTGGTGGTGATTTTGGTGGGAGAAGATCCCGCCAGCCAGTCTTATGTCAGGGGCAAGGCCAAGGCTTCCGCTCTTGTTGGCATTAAGAATACGACCATAGAGTTGCCTGCGACTATTTCGGAAGATGAGTTGCTTGGCAAGATTCACGAGCTTAATGCCGATGACGGAGTTGATGGGATTCTGGTTCAGCTTCCCCTGCCCTCCCATATCAATGAGGACAAAATCATTTTCGCCATAGATAGGGAGAAAGATGTCGATGGTTTCCATCCTCTCAATGTGGCTGCTCTTTGGAATGGTCGCGCTCCCGTTTCCACAAAGGCTTCCGCCGGTTCTTCCGATGAGGAATTCGCCGTTCCATGCACTCCGCAGGGCATAATTAGGCTTATCGAGGAGGCTGGGGTTGAGATTAAAGGCAAGCATGCAGTGGTTATCGGTCGCAGTCGCATCGTTGGTCTTCCGACCGCAAAATTGCTGCTTGACCGCAATGCTACAGTCACTATTTGCCATTCCAGAACTCAGAACCTCGCTTCCATTACCAAGCAGGCTGATATTTTGGTGGTTGCCATTGGTCGTCCTCGTTTCGTGACGGCTGATATGGTGGCTCCTGGTGCCGTTGTTATCGATGTCGGAGTGAATAGGGATCCCGAGACCGGCAAACTTTGCGGTGATGTTGATTTCGATGCCGTGGAGCCTTTGGCTTCGGTAATTACGCCAGTCCCTGGCGGCGTCGGCCCCATGACAATCGCTTGTCTTATGGCCAATACCGTATCTGCTTTTCTTCGTAAGGTGAATTAGCCTTCGATGGCTTTGAGGCAGGTGAAGGCTGCGTCGGCATCCGGCAGACAATCCAGATGCCAGCAGTCGGCGAGTCCAACGACTTTTTCTGCCGTAGAGGTCAGTCCATCCATGATTTTACGGTCCCAGCGAATGCTTGAGGCCGAAGCGATGATACTAGCGTAAGCGTCCAATCCGGATAGCTTACGCGCTTCGTTTTTAGGGGCTTGGTCGAGGCGCACTATGGCTCTTACCTCAACGGATATGTTTCTGTAGCATGGGGTTTTTCCACTCCATGGGGATCCGAATACATAGAGTTTTTCGCCTGCGGGGCCGTCCATGACTCGCAGTACGGGGTTGTCGTCGTTTACCAAGTCGCATCCTTCCACATTGCTTAGCCATAGGCGGCTATGGGTGCTTTTTCCTGTGCCGCTCTTGCCCAAGAAGAAGTTAGCTTTGCCGTTATGGCGCACTACTGATGAGTGCATTAGCAGGGCGTTTCTCAAGGCTCCGTTGTAGGTGTAGGCTATCATGATGGAGGTGTTGAGTTGGAAGAGTATGGTATATGGGCCATAGCCTTCCTGGGGGTAGAATTCGCCTTGCGAGTAGTCGGCTGACATGCAAAGGGTGCCGGCGATATGGCCTCTGTCGGCGTCGAAGCGGAAGATGGTTTTGTCTTCGTATTTGTAGATGTAATATGCTGGCAGTTCTTCGTCGACGCTCATAATGAGTTTCATGGTGCCGTCTTCCAAGGCTTTGCCTACCCATTCGGGCTCTTTTTCGAATACTTTGATGGAGAAGGCTTCCGTGGCTGAGTCGCATCTGAATGGCTCATATTGGGAGAAGTCCAAGTCGTATTTGGTCCTGTTGATAGGCAAATCGTTCTTGGTCTGGACGAATGTTCTGGCTGGGACGTCGTCGCCGGCTCTGGTGGGTAATATGTGGATTTCTTCGCCCGCTGCAGCTTTGTTTACTCTGTCTCGTACGGCAGGCGTCATTTCCATAAATTTCCAAGGCCCTTGCATCTCTACGCTGAAGATGATTCCGCCTACGTTGTAGTACCTTTTTTCCATCTATATTAGTTTTTATTGTTTTCTTTAAAAAGTTCGATTGCTTGTTCGATTGTGAGGGCGTTTTCGACTCTGAAGTCTCCGGTTCTCGTGCGTCTGAGCGAGTCCAAGTGGGCACCGCTTCCGAGTGCTTCGCCAAGGTCTCTCGCCAGCGCTCTTATATATGTTCCCTTCGAGCATACAACCCTTATTTCCGCCCTCGGCAACCCCAAGTCGCTATTGTCTGTTACGTTGATGCGGGAGCTCGGGAGGCCGATGGGCTTTGCCTCGTAGGAGCTTCGCTCCTCTTGCTCTTGATCTTGATCACGGCCGATGGGCTTTGCCTCGTAGAACCCGTGGCCGCCCGTGGCCTCGTGAACGGGAGGGACCCAGCCGTCAGGCTGGGAGGGATGAGGGACGAAGTCCCGAAGGTTCGAGAGGCAATGCCTTTCGGCCGTTTTAGAAGATTCCATAAAACTTAGCAGTTCAATCTCGGAGATATGAATCATCTGCTTGGAGAGAGTCTCTTCGAGCGAATGGTCAAAACTCTCGCCATCACGAACAGTTGCCTTATACGCCCTCCTCGCCATCTCATATGCCCTAACGCCATCAACGGATTTCGCAGAAAAAAGCGGAGCAATCTGCTCTTGGTCGCCCAAAAATGACGGCAACACGCCACGAAGGGCATCTTCACTCACGCCATCCAACGGATACATCTTATCTATCTCTTTCTCAAGGTCATAAGATGGAGTCGTGGCCCCGAAAGTCACACCAGCAACATACTCCTTATCATGCTTTTGGAGGTCCTCTGCCAACTTTGTCGCCTTACCAACGCAAACCAGCAGCACTCCTGTCGCCAGAGGGTCCAGAGTTCCGGCATGCCCCACTTTCAACTTCTTTTTATGAAAATGCCTGCAAGCCGCGAACTTCACCTTGCGCACCACATCGGCAGAAGTCCAACGATATGGCTTATCAATGGCGACAATTATGCCTCCTGGATAGTCCTCAATATTGTCGGAATACCTCTCCCCCGCCACCGCAATATGCGGACCATCATGCCCGACCTGATCGGGCATCTCAACATTACCGGTCGACAACGACGAGAGGGAAATATTTATTTTCTCTTCCAACTATTTGCAAGGTATTTTATCGATTCGTCTCTGGTGCCTGCCGCCCTCAAAAGCCGTCTCAAGCCAAGTCTTGATGATATTCTGGCAGATGCGGTAAGTGATGAAACGAGCCGGCATCACAAGCACATTGGCATTATTATGAGCCTTGACCAAACGGCCGATTTCCGAACTCCAAGCCAAGCCAGCGCGAATGCCTTGATGCTTATTCAATGTTATAGCCATGCCATTGCCGGTGCCGCAAAGTGCTATTCCAAGGTCCACGGAGCCATTTTCCACTGCGTTAGCCAAAGGATGAGCCACATCGGCATAATCCATACTAACCTCGGAATCGGTACCGAAATCAACAATCTCGAAACCCTTCTTCTGAAGCCATGGAATCAACTTACTTTTGTACTCGAAACCAGCATGGTCGCTGCAAATTCCTATTTTCTTAGCCATAGTATTATCAATTATTATGTTTATCTCCGAAAAAATTATTTACAAATATAGCCTAAAAATGATTATCTTCGCACCCGTGGAATTAAAATAGTTCTCTAAACAATTTTAGACAGAAAGATTTACACGATGAAAGATATATTTCTAACAAATACTCTCTCCCGAAAAAAGGAGAAATTCGTTCCCATTCATGAAGGTCGCGTAGGTATGTATGTTTGCGGTCCAACCGTCTATGGCGACGCTCATCTCGGTCATGCGCGCCCTGGAGTGACCTATGACGTACTTCAGAAACTTCTGCGCCATCTTGGCTACAAGGTGCGTTATGTCCGCAATATCACGGACGTGGGGCATTTGGAGCATGATGCCGACGAGGGAGAGGATAAAATCGCCAAGAAGGCCCGCCTTGAGCAGTTGGAGCCGATGGAGGTAGTTCAGACCTACACTTTCCGCTACCATGAGGCCATGCGCCTTCTCAATGTCGCCCCTCCATCAATCGAGCCTAGGGCGTCAGGTCACATCATCGAGCAAATCGAGACTGTCAAAAAGATTTTGGAGACCGGCTATGCTTACGAGAGCAATGGTTCGGTATATTTCGATGTAGAAAAATACAATAAGGACCATCATTATGGCGTTCTCTCAGGCCGCACCTTGGACGACACTCTTGAGGGCACCCGCAATTTGGACGGTCAGAGCGACAAAAAGGCTCCATACGATTTCGCTCTTTGGAAAAAGGCGGAGCCTCAGCATATCATGAAATGGCCTTCTCCGTGGGGCGAGGGTTTCCCAGGATGGCATCTTGAGTGCTCTGTCATGGGAGAAAAATATCTTGGCAATGAGTTCGATATTCATGGTGGCGGCATGGACTTGATGTTTCCTCATCATGAGTGCGAGATTGCGCAAAATGTGGCTTCTAGGGGCACCCAGGGGGTTCATTATTGGGTTCACAATAACATGATTACCATCAACGGTCAGAAGATGGGTAAGTCTCTGGGTAACTTTATTACTCTGCCTGAACTTTTCGCTGGCAATCATCCGAAGTTGGAGAAAGCCTACTCCCCCATGACCATAAGATTCTTCATTCTTCAGGCTCATTATCGTAGCACTTTGGATTTCTCAAATGAGGCTTTGCAGGGTGCGGAAAAGGGTCTTAAGAGAATCATGTTGGCAGCCAAAGATCTTTATGCCATGACAGGTCATAAGGCTCCTGATTATGCTTATGGCGAATTTAGTGAGGCCGTTGCTCCTGAGACATGTCCTGAAGGCACTTCAGAGGAGGTTAAAGCCATTTTCAATGGGGTATATGATGCTCTTTGCGACGACATGAATACTCCGGTCGCAATAGCTCAGTTCTTCGAGGCAGTAAGGATAATAAATTCCGCCAAAGAGGGCCGTCTAGCGCTTTCTGAGGCCGATAAGGCTGTGCTGACTCAACTTTTCGATGATATTGTTTTCGGCGTTCTTGGTCTTAAGGATGAGGCTGCCGGAAGCGATTCTTCGAAGGAGGTCATTGGTGGCCTTATGGATATGGTTCTAG
>Ga0181612_111310_pt1 | contig 16059 bp, 8 predicted proteins | sample HoacroProtozoa21_FD_119630 | JGI IMG/M metagenome (GOLD analysis project Ga0181612, IMG submission 119630) | Hoatzin crop microbial communities from Cojedes, Venezuel. Combined Assembly of Gp0051906, Gp0051904, Gp0051908
ACCAGAAGTCCTGCTTGCTCCCTGCCTGCAGTCATTCTGTGCCTGATTTCGTCTGTGAGATCCGTGCATTAATATGCATCAGGGGAGAAGCAGCTCCCCTAATCAAGCCGTTAACTGGAACTGCTTTGCTCTGCTGCCTCTCCCATGGAAGCTGCTCGCTGTATCTGTTGGGACACAGAGGGCTGGCAGTCACTCAGGGTAAAGTGCAACTGGGCATTTCCTATCAGCATTGGTAGATTTTTGGTGCTATCCAAGGAACAGAGACAGTGTTTTTGTAGGAGTGGGATGATGTTCGAAGACCATCTGGAGCACATATATAGAAACGACTTTTTCCTTGACCTAATTTACATTTGCTTACTTTTTCAGATCCAAGTTAAAACACAATGCAGCTTTTGTTCAGATTCCAATTGGGCTGGAGGGAAACTTTAAAGGAGTTATAGATCTTATTGAAGAAAGAGCTATATATTTTGATGGCGAACTTGGGTAAGTTTTGAAACTTGCATGTTTGTTAGCTGGAGCTACTCTTTGTGTGAGTGACGCTACCAACAGTTCCTCTTCAGAGATGAAAAAGCCTGCTCTTCGAAAAGTTACGGATGTGGCTTGTGCTCGGGCTGAGGTATCGCCCTTCAGCTCTCGCAGTGACAGCAGAACGCTTCTGCGGGGTCAGGTTCGGTGATGGGTGGCTGCAGCAGGAACTGTTTGCTGACTGCAGGAGTGTGGAGGGGTGGTGGCCACGCTTACCACCCTGGGAAATGGGAGACCTGCTCCGTAATGGGAACTGATACCGTGTGTTTGGCACCAGCTTACTGGGGTGCAGATCAGGTGTGCGTGAGGTTGTTGAACAGGTCGTGCTGTATCCTTGCAAATTCCTACCGTGAGTGGGCAGAAGCCCTCTCCTGCCAAAGCATCAAAGATAACATGTTGATATTCTCACGTGATTTCTGTTCCATATCCGTGTCAACGGTGAATTCTTCCTGGTCAGGCGGGGCGTCACAGCGATGAGCGACGGAACGGCTGATTGATGTGGTATTCCTGTAGAGTGGTTATGGTATTTATGTCTCTGTAGCCAGACTCTTCGGTATGACGAAATCCCAGCGGAGTTCAGAGCTGAGGCTGCAGAGAGACGTCGGGAGTTGATCGAATGCATTGCTAACTCGGATGATCAACTTGGGGAGCAGTTTTTGGAAGAAAAGATTCCTACAGCCGCTGAGTTAAAGGTAACCTTATTGTGGTGGTTCTTCCCGTAGCACTGTTACCTCGCTCTTTTGTGTCCCCGTCTTCCTCCTCTCCCCCCCCAATTAAAAAATTCCTGAAGTCTTGAAGAAATTTTGTTTGCTTGAGTTCTCCAGTATGAGTGTCACCTCCTGCCAGGGCACTCCCACTCCGCGCCCTGCTGAGGGCCCGTTTCACGTTTGGTTTTTGGTTTGCATTGGAAGGTTTGAGCTTGTGTGTGGCCTTTGGGGAGCAGCCAGTGGCACAAAGGTACATCTAGTCATCTTTGTCATGCTGTTGCCTTGCCTGTGTCACAGCGTGGCGGCTGTGACTTGCTTCGTGTCCCGCAGCAAGGCCGTTGTTGGTGCGCTGTGAGTCGTCTTTGTGCCTAGGAAACCCTGCCTCATTTTGTATTTGCACTGGTTAAATCTGAACTGAAAAGAGTGGCACGCTAGAAGGGATCTGGAATGACTTCACTTGGAGACTCCAGAGGAGAATCCAGGTCAAAATGCAGTTTTTAAAAAAAAGAAGAGAATTGCATTTCTTGAAAGAGGGAAAAAAATGAGACATTATCTATTTTATGAAAAATACTTCAGGTATCAAATGGCAGACGTGCCAGCATAAAGGGATGCTCACGGAAGTAATCAGATGGCTGTAGGCTGAAAATTATTCGTTCTCGTGACAGTTTGGTATCGCTGTTCCTTCAAGCGCATGTCCATGCAATAAAAAGGCGTTAGGGAGGCCTAGGAAGATCAGCTGTGTTGTACAGTCTTTGTGCAAGTCCTGCCACTGCTGGCTCCGGGGTGGGATCGGCTTGTGCCGCTCCGTGGAGGCTGGACAGCAGACTAACGACGTGTATTCCTTCTTTTAGACTGCTTTATGTCAGGCTTGGCAAGCTACATGTGCCAGAGCGGATTGTTACGTGGCCTGGCCATAACTTCTTTAAGGATCGCAGCTGCCTAACGGTGCCTCTTGAGTTCCTGTGGGATTAGCTTCAGCCAGGACGGGTGCGAAAGCTTGGCTATCCTGGCATGAGCAGGAGAGAGCGCGCGTGGACCTGCTTCTGCTGTGCCGTGAGTGTAAAGATAAGCTGAGGACACGTACCCGTAGAGAAGAAGCGCTACGCTGGTTTGTGTTCACCGCACGGCCCCGTGGAGTAGGTGTGTAAGTCAAGATGGCGACGTGTAGCTGTTGACACGAGGCCTGCTAGGCTTTGTGTCGTGGCAGGCAGTAGTTGCTGAACGTGTTTAAATAAAAAAGTGAGGTCTGAAGAGCCCGTTGCAGTGGGAGAAGCCTTGCAGGCAGACTGCTTTTTCGAAGAGAGCTGCTGTTGGAGCCGGAACAGCCTGTCTTTGAGTGGTTGCACTGGAGCCTGCCTGACGTGGCATTTGCTGTCTCCTTGTGCTTTCCTCTGCCTGCAGCCGGGTGCTGCAGTTGGTAGCTGAAGAAGACAAGCCGAACTGAGACATGAAGGTTACAAGCAGGAGCTGCTTCTCTGAGTGCAGCCTGCTAGGCTGGCCGAGCTCGAGTCAGACGCGATCACTGAGGTTGCCGCTTTCAACATAGCTTTGATATTTAAGTCCTCTTCTCAGTATTTGGTTGTCTCTGTGCAGTAGCCCTTCCCCTGGTAGGGCTTGCAGTGCTCGCGTTCCTCTGAGTTGCCCGCTCTATCTGTTGGGATGTGGAGGACCCTCAAAGCTGATGGGTGTTGCCAGTCCCCTTCAGGTTTATTTACTTGACTCTTCCTAACCCCTAAATTTTGATTGCTTTTAACTTTGCGACAAACCTTGCATTTGGAGGTGTTGTGTTCTTTTTTTAAATCGGTTTGGCTGTCTGGGTGAGTTATGGGTGATTAATGTCTCTAGGAAGAGCATGCAGGAATCTGTGTATCCCAACTCGGCTTGAGACAAAAGCACAAGGGTTTTTCTGAAAGTACCAAGCCAATGCTTCTCTTCTTGATAAGCAGGCATTTAGTCATCCCAGTAATTAGATATTATTTTATGAAGTCTGAGTTATTCCTGTTACAAAGCAGCCCTTCTCGCTTTGATAAAGACACAACTGTCAGCGATTTGGGAGGCCTGGTAAGGATCTGTCCTTCACCTGGCAGAGGGAATGGTACCGGTGCGAATACCCTGCATTGCTGCAAGGTGAGAGAGTTTTAGCAGGAAGCTACTTTTGACAGCTCCTGCTGGGAAGGAAATCTGCTACCAAGAGAAATTTGTCTATTCAGCATGCCTCTGCTTCCCACTTCTGAAAGCCAATTAATTACAGCTCTAATGGCTATAGTATTGCAGATGTGGGTTAATTTGTACTAATATGTCCCTGAAGATGGATTTTCTTTCAGTGGCCAGCAGCCAGGTTTCCACTGAAAATACCTTTTTGTGGAAATGATGCGAAGGATCACTCCTGGATGCCACAGTTGCAGCGCATGATGCTTGCTGAAGATCAGCTGCTTAAACGTCACCTAATTTGCTGCTATCCGTAATGCTACACGCAAGGAGCTGGTGGGCCCCGGGCATGCCGTGGGGCACTCAGTGGCAATAATCTTCCTGTGAAAATAAAATTGTTTTTTCCCAAGGTAATTGTTGATGAGGATGAATTGCAGTCGTGTTGCTTCAAGTGAAAACATGTGGCCAAATAAAAACACCAGGCATCAGCACAGCTGTATTTCCAGCGCTCTGGCAGATGACAGCAGGCGCGGGCTAGATGAGCAGAATTGCTGATGTAGGGTTTTTTCCTTGTGTTATTTTTGTGAAGTCATTACATCAACAAATTTAAGGAGCCACTGTTCTCTCTGTTAATTGTGAAGGTAGCTTAACCGTCTGTCTTTGGGTACTCTAGCTGGCTCCCGGATTAGATGATGGGGTTAGCTGTCTTGCTCTGGCAAGGAGAAGTCATTTCTTTTAGCTTCTCAGAGAAGGTGGAGCTGCTCTTGGTTGGAGTGAGGGCCTCAGTAGGCGTGGGGAGGTGGCATCCTCTAGTGGCAGGGAGAAGAGAGGCCGAGGTGGCAATCTTGGCTTCAGTAATTAATTGCAGGGCCAGGAGGGTGGCAAACAGCATCTGTCCACCAATATGAAAGCTGTTGGTGCTCAGTTACGCTTTGCAACGTCGTGTGCTGCGCGGGTGAAAGGCACTGAATAAGCGTGAGGTTACCGTGCGGTTTGTGTTGCTCCGTTTGCTGGGACGTCCTGGAAAGATTGCTGAGATGGTGCAAGTTCAGCAGGTCTGTAGATGCATGTGAATAGGTTCTTCTGCTGTGCTTTTCAAACTTTCTTCATCAAAAAATGATGATTCATTGAGCGTGGCACTTACCCAAACATCCCTTCCCTGCCCAACTTCCTCTTTCAGAAGAGTTTTCTGTGGCTTAAAGATACTGAGTTGTCTCACCTTACTTTACAAATTTAGATGTGTCTTGTTTCCCAACATAATTAAATAGGGGGAATGAGACATCTAAAACAGAAATTAAGAATCCTGCCTTTACCAGCAGAGAATCAGGAAACTTTCTCTTGAGCATTTTGGGGTTATCATTGTATTTGTCTTAGCCATTTTAATTTTTAAGTGAATTTAAGAGGAGAAGAAAGAAAATCTCACACTCTCTAGAATTCTGGTGAGCAAGTTTTACGGGAAGCTCTTGTGTAGGGCGTTGTACCGAAGACTATGTGGGAGCACCTAGGTTAATCCAGGAGCAGAGATAACCAGCAAAAAGAGGGAGAGAGAATCCAGACTGCTGCTTGGTTAGTGCTGCGTCAGACTCCTGCAGCTGTTGCAGCAGGAGAGTAATGCACTGATATTTTTCAGCTGGCAATCAGAAGAGCAACACTGAAGAAGTCCTTTACCCCCGTGCTGGTGGGAAGTGCTTTGAAGAACAAAGGAGTACAGCCACTGCTGGATGCTGTCCTGGAATACCTCCCCAACCCTTCCGAGGTTGAGAACTATGCTATTCTTAACCAGGGGTAAGTGTACTCCTGAGCATACAAAGTGCTCTTGGAATCAGCTTTCAAAATAGTGTAATAGGTAGCAGGAAACACTGCTTACAAAAATACACGATCACTTACCATTTGCATTAAATAATGGCATCCTCATTTTGCACATGAAGAGAGCTCACCTCTCATTTGAGGGTTACTGTTTATGCTGCTATTTTTAACACACGTTAAATGTTAAATTTGAAAAATTATTATCTGATGAGATGGTTCTTTAGAAATTAATGACAATTTTAAAACCATGCCTACAGTAGACCAGAGAGCACGTCTGAAATGTGTAAACTGTTTTATTCTTTGGACATGTTTGTTGAAGCAGATGTGCCTTCACAACTAAGAAGCATGAAACCCAATGTTGGAGCCAGTAAATAGCCCTTAACATTCCAGTCTTGGCTCAAGGGTGGCCGTCAGGTCTTTTTGATCTGTTTGAGTGGTTCAGACAATATAATTGATAGCTAAAGAGAAATTATACTAATAAATACAGTTTATGGCTTTTTCTCCCAGCGGTTAGCTGACTCTCTGAGTCCTCACTGCTGCTGTGCTTCTCGCTGCCCCTAATGCCTGCCTACTAGGATAGGTGAAAACTTCTTGTGTGGCTCACGAGCATTGGCAGAGGAGTCACTGCAATGTCTCTGCCTTCACTCTAAACTGGACTTGCTCCTGAGTTGTGTCTGAGTGGATGATTAATTGCTTTGATGGCAAAAGAGTTGGATGATACGAAGGGCTAGTGATATTTGTCATAGTTTCGACCTCCTTTTTGGGATCTGCTGCAGTTTCTCTGAGATACTTTCTGAGCCTCTTAAAAATGTGTGCATCTTTAAGTCTCTGTTATAAACCTGGGAAACTGAAAGGCCCTTGGGACTTCACAGGGTTGGGCTCGTGTTTAGAGGAGCCTGCCGTGTTTGCTTCCTGACATAAACTCCCTCTCCATCCCTGTTTTTAAGAGATTCTGAGGACAAATCCAAGTTCCTGCTGAACTCTGCTCGAGACGATTCCCAGCCTTTTATAGGCCTTGCTTTTAAGCTGGAGGTAAGCTGTTAATGTTAGCCTTTCTGATGCAGCAAAACCAGTCGAGAAGCAGGGCATTTCCTGCAAGGGTTGTTGGTGTACGCAAGTCCTACTGGCACGGAGCTGTCGGTGGCTTGTCACTGATGCCTGGGGAGTGCCTTTCGTGTCTGGGGGAAAAGCACACATCTAGAGCTTTGTGTTTTCAGTGTATCTATCTGTGCGTGGGATTGCTTTTTTACTTGGTCACTCTGTATATGGTAAAGCTAAACTGAAAATTTCTAGAGGACGGATGCCAGGAACGTTACCCAGCTGACTTTATTCAATTGCTTGCAAGCTTCCCATGCTAACCAGTGTCTGACCTCTGCAGAGGGACTTCAAAAATTGTACTCACATTGTGGTAGTAACCCTGAAGGAGGAAAGGAGGTATCCAGGTTCATTATTAGTGATTTGAGTAGAGAACAGAGCGAGTCCAAAGAGATGGTGCTGCCAAAACTTGTGTGGAACAAATTTTAAAATTGGTTTGTCTACATTCAATTTAAATTTAACTTCTTTAAAAAAAAAAAAAGTTCCAACCACAAAATCCACAAATGTATCAAACGTTGCCAAATGTGGAAGTTTGAGGATAGGTTATTATGACTCAAATTCTTCATGATTTTCTTAGTTAAAACATGGGGGGTTTGTTTTGTTATTTGAAATACTTTCAGAGAAAAATCCCCGTTTTGTTTGAAGTTGAAAACAATGGAACACGAGAGAGTTGGAGAGGAAAAAGTACACAGACAAGTTGTTTGCTACCTTGAGCGTAGCAGTTCAGATTTTCGTATGGAAAGTGGCTGGCCACATTGCTAGTTAACGTATGCCTCTGTTGGGAAGGCTGCGGACTGGTAACGTTGGAGAAGTAAAGAAAATGGCCAGGAGATGCCAAGTTCCATTCCAGAGCCAAGTGAAAGCTGAGACTATGTCAAAAAAAGCTTCATTGACATGTCTAATGCATAAATTCAAAACAGAAAGATTTCGTCAGTCTGTGCAGATCATACTTTGAATAGCAGTGGCCTTGACTCCCAGAACAATTATATCTGATTTTCAATGAATTTTGATTCCAGGCTGGCCGTTTTGGGCAGTTAACTTACATTCGAGTGTATCAGGGAATGCTGAAGAAATCTGATTATATCTATAACACCCGGACTGGGAAGAGGGTTCGTGTACAAAGACTCGTCCGTATGCATTCAGACAAGATGGAGGTGGGTGTGAGAGGACAGTCCCCATGGGCTGCCGTTTGAGCCACTCTGGCTAGACAACCTTCTCCCTTTTCAGCTATCTCTGAACGATGAGATACATCAAACTTCTGCTTTTGTTGTTAATTCCTACCTGCCTGTGCCGCTAAATAGAGCTCTACAAGAAAGTGGAATGGTCTCTACTGTATTACTTCCTCTGAAGTGGAAGAGTCTTTTGCCCAAGAAGCATTATAAAATGGCTTTGAGGTGATAGCTAAAGAAAGCCAGCTGTGGTATGAGCCCCACAGTCCATACTTCTGGGAGAGGGGAAATAGGATTGGCAAAATACACAGAAAAGTCTTCTTCCATGTAATTATTGAATACAGTTCTTAAACTAAAAATTGATTCCCAAACTGCTGCGAATACTGCCCTTTCCTGTCTAAGATTCCTGAACGCTATAGCTGGGTCAGGACAGCCTGAAACATAGTATGTTGCTTGCTTCACATCCTTACTCTAGAAGAAGTTAGCATCCAAGCTGAGGTCTCCTTTTTGTGCTTTGAATAAAGAGAGAAGATTTATCAAAGCTGGCATTTTCAAAAGAGCTTAACTTCAGGCTTTTCAACACAGTATTTATATATCTTCTTAAAACCAGGTTTAGTTTGTAATGTATCTTTCAGTTTTATCTAAATAGTAAACTTTTCTTTCTTAAGGATGTAAATGAAGTTTATGCAGGAGACATATGTGCGCTGTTTGGAATTGATTGTGCCAGTGGGGATACGTTCACTGATAAAACGAGTACGGACATTTCCATGGTGAGTACCCCTTTTCATCTCTATGCCCATGCGTTGGAATTTACCAGGATTTTGTACAAGTTTGTAGTAGTTTGTTCAGTTTAAATACTTTCTGATGTATATGCAGCCGCAAATATTTTTTGTGATTATTTGTTATACCTGAAGGAGTCTGAGTATACAGAAGTATGGGTATGTGCAAGAGAGATACACACCTGTTCACTGTGCTTGACATCAAATAAACGACTTCAGTGTTAGCAAACTGTTCTGGGCTGTTAGAAGTGGATGCTGTTACCCAAAAATATTAAGCTATGTATTTGTATACGTATTTAAATACGCGTACAAAATCTGATCGGAAGCAGAGTCTTCTAACTATGTGAAATCCAAACAGAGATGAACTTGTATGTAGGAAACAGTGCTGGGAATCCTGTGGTTGGCAGTATGGCAGGCGTTACAGTAGAGCCTTGTAGTAATCCTCAGGAGAGCAACATTAATTTTGTTATGCTATGATATTAGATACAAGCTAGGTAAGTAAAACGGTGATCCCTGTTTGTAACCCTGAGTTCTTGTGAGCAAACTTTTCTGGAGAAATTACATCACCCGGGGCCATGGAACTTGGTTGTATGATCTCTTCCTTTATGGCCGTTGCAGGAGTCAATTCACATCCCTGATCCTGTCATTTCAGTAGCCATGAAGCCTTCCAACAAGGTAGGAGCCTACAAATCAACTTCTTGCTGACTGAGGTACCCTTCCTCTGCTGCTTTTATTATTTTATGTGGGTTAGCAGTTACATATGGAACCACAGACTAAAATGAGCAGTGTTTTAAAATGTTCTGTCAAGGTGCTTAAGAATACATCGTTCAGATCACTCAGCATGTGACTGTGTTAGACGGTATCGCTTAGCCGTAAAGAAGATGCGTGTCTTTGACCTGGGTAAATGTGGACTTGAAGCAACTGGAGGGATAAATACAGCTCCAAATGTGTGGTTGTGCTTTTACGAAAATAACCTCATGAGAGTAGAAGCACAAAGCAGTTGATAGGAAAATATGAGGCCTTTTTGTTGTGTGGCTTCTGGCTGTTAATGTGTTCTGGTGTGTGTACTTGTTTTTCAGAACGACTTTGATAAATTTTCAAAAGGCCTGAACCGCTTTACAAGGGAAGATCCCACCTTCAGAATCCATTTTGATGATGAGAGCAAAGAGACCATTGTTTCGGGAATGGGGGAACTGCACTTGGAAATCTACGCCCAGGTAATTTGGGAAGCAGATGCCATGGACTCTGCTTCTGACTGTTTCCCCAACCACATTCTGCTTCCTTTCTGGCTGAGACATCGCATCGCTGTACCAAAATCTATCTGCAGATGGGCTAGTTGATGGCAGCTTGGTTTGGGAACTGGGTGCCTAAGCGGATGTCAAGGTTACAGGCTGCTGGGAGGTGCAGAACTCCACGTGCTTCAGGGTAGATCAGGGTTATCGTGCGACAGCTGTTTTGAGATCTCCCTAGCAGAAAGCCCCGTGGCGTCAGTGTGAGCAATGCTAGCTGCTTAGGGAAGGGCTTCACTTCTTGGTCAGCTTTTGAATCTTTCTCTCCAGTGGTTCTGTTCTGAAGGCTCATAATCTATTTAAATGAAACTACTGCCTGGAATATTTTTACTTTTTGGTTCAAATCCACGAACAATGTATTAAGCACTACGCTTTCCTTTAGCAGCCTTTGCTTATGATGAGTTTTACCATTAGACATTTCCTACAGCAGAGAGAAATACTCTGTGTTTTAAAATGTATCACTCCATAATAAGAGACGATGCAGGCAGGAGGGAATAGTTAGTTACAGCGATTTATTTGTTTCTTTCAAGTTGATTCTATACTTTATTTTAGTCTAACACAATAGATGTATCTGAAATGTTGACAGACTCAAGATGGCTTTTGTCTTGATAAACTTAAACTGGAGTGAAATAATAAATGCTGTTCCCTTTTCCCATATCTAAAGCTATATGCTTTAAACAAGGTTGGCTGCAGTGAACCATTTCTAACTTAAAAAAAAAAAAAATAACCCAAACCACCAAGACCCCAAAAATCAGTCCAACACCAAACCAAAAAAACTGCTTAACCCTGATTAAGTTTCTCATTTCAGAAAGATCTGTAAATAAAATAATTTCCAAAGTGTTGTTCCAGTGGAACAGCTCTGTATTTAATTCCGTGTTTGTCTTTTTTCCCTGCAGCGAATGGAAAGGGAATACGGTTGCCCTTGCATCATGGGAAAGCCAAAAGTTGCCTTTAGGGAGAACATCACCGCACCTGTGCCGTAAGTATTCCTTCTGGTAACAGAGGGTTTTTTAAATTTATTTTGATGCAGAATTTGATTATGTGGCAGAAAAAGTGCCTTTCGGATTATCAGATCAAAACACAATGTACTGAGGAAGGACTTTCTCCTTTGTACCTTGATTGCATATCCGCCCTCATTATCTGCCCTTCCTTCAAATGCTTCCGGTAGCGTCTGAGCTTCTTCCCTTGCAGAGCCAGGCAGTCCGTTATTCCGCTGCGTGTTTGGGCTGACGGCTGTCCTGTGTTACTTGAACGCCACGCTGTGGGTGCCAGAGAACTGTCATTTGCCAGGGAATGATCTCCTGCGGGTAGAAAATAAAGCTGTAGGAAGTGAGAAGGTAGTTTCTGTGAACGATACGGAGCGGGATTTGACTGCTGTAATACAGCCATGCCTGGGCTGATTGCAAGCAGGCTGAAGCAGTAGCAGTGCAGGGGAAGCACCATAACACGCAGTCCAGCTCGGCTGTTCTAGTATCTGAAGCTCTCCTGCAAGCCCTTTTCAGCCTGTGTTGTGCTCCATGCTGCTGCAACTACATTTTTCTTTCATCTCGGCAAGTTTTGCAGCTCAGGCATGTCTGTGTTGGCTTACCCCTCTTACTGTGAGTGCTGTTGGTATTTTGGGACACAAGCCCTTTACCAGGCAGAGCACAGGGAAGAATCTGTGCTCTGTTCTGCAGTTAGTTGGCTACAACTTCTCAGGAATTTTTCTTCATAGAAAACTGAGGAACTAAAACCACTGTAGATGCCTTAACTGAGAGTGCAGTGGGTAGGGAGCAGTGGAGCTGGAAGTGGGAGTGAGCTCTCAGCTTGTTGTTACCAGTGGATGACTTATTACAGGAGGTCACACAATCAAACTCTTTGAAATTTTCTGCATTTTTCTTATGAAAACACTTGCTCAGATCGCAAAATTATGATGGAGAATAGCACACCATGTAAATACTGTTCTGGGAACCAAGGTTGCTGCTGCTTGTTTGTGCGAGCTACTGCGGTAGACGATGCCTTTTGCGTACTGGTCCACCAGTGCTGTCCTGTAGCGTAGAAGCACTCTGCTGCTCCAGCTGGAATGCCGTTAACGGTCCAGGATGCTGGCAGCCGCTTCTTCCCTTCATCCCTGGCCAGTTTGGCAACAGTATCTCCCAAGAGGAAAGAGCTGTGAATGACCAGTATGCTGAACCTCTGCCGTTCCCAAGGAGGGCCCAGAAATAGCTGAAAATTGCTTTCTGCTGACACAAGTTAGAGATCTGTTGTCTCCTGCCTGCGTATGGGCAGAAGCCATAATGCTGAGACAGGTGACTGTAGCCCTCGCCTCACCCTGTTTGCTAACTGACCTGGAGGCATCCAATCTGTGACTGCCCCACCATCTGCGTGTCTGCGTTGGAGGTTACGCAGCTGGCAGTCTTAATACTAAAAAGAAAATAAGGGTTTTTTAAATCAGAAGACTTTACCTGGGACACTATTTCGTGAAGGAGAATCATGTAGTCAAATTCAAGATACTCATCACTTCTTTTCTGGAAAGACAAGACGGAAAGACAAGACGAAAAGTAGTGAATCAGATCTCTTTAGTTAGCATAAAAACTCTCTGATGTATTTCAGATGAAACTGGCAGCTCATGTTAACAAGCAGGTGAAGCTTAGTCATGATAACAAAACAAAAAGATACTGTTTTGTATTTCTGTGAACTCCCAAAATTACACTTGAGAGACTGCGAAACTTAAAACCGTTCTAATTCCTCGCTTAAAGAAGCTAGATATATCTCAACTTCAGGAACTCGTTGGGAGGGGAACACCTGGTTCTATAAAGTGTCAATTTAGCCCAAATCATCCTAAATAAAATTGTCAGTAGGATGAGGCTGGGAGGGAACTCCAGAGGCCTTATAGCGGATAGCAAGTTAGCAGTGACTGTGTGAGCAACTGAACACCCGCTGGCCTTTGGAATGTCACTCTTTACTTACCTGCTCTTCAGTGAAAAGAAAAAGTGCAAAATTACTAGAGAGCGATGACAGCTGGTTTAGTTTAACAGCCTTCTGTCTGCCTTATCCTTAAATTCACCTGTTTTGTCAAAGAGGGGTTTAAAATCTAGCTCGTGCACAGCCCAGCAGCATCAGTGAATTGCTCCAAGGCTGCCGTGAGAGGGAGCAAAATGCTAACAAACGGTGCTCCCAGCATGAGCTGCTGCCTCTCCTTCGTACCCCGAAATTCACTGGCGGTGCGGAGTGGCAAAGCGTGTGGGCTCTGAAAGTCTGCTCTGAAGCATCCTGATGCATTGGGCTTTCTAAATACGAAGCCCTGCTTCTCTGGTCTAGCTTATTGAATTAAAGGCGAGCATCCCTTCAGGAGTTATTCTTAACCCAGAGTATAGTTTCTCTAAATAGAACAGAGAAGAACTGGGAGAATCTATAGAATTCGATTAATAAAAAACAAAACAAAACCCCAAAAAGCAACTAAAAAACTTTGCTCTGGTAACAACTTTTCTGAAAACAAGTTGCTTTATCAGTTAAGCCTGTTCTGGGTAGTAAGTCTGCAAGGCCTGTTGCTAATGGCGGCTAATGACTCGATTTGAATAGCTGCAGCGAGATGTGACAGTCATGTTTACTTCTTGGCTTAGGGCAGATCCAGATCTGCTCAGGATAAACACAGCACTTGTGATCACTCAGAAATAGAAAATATTTTGTCCTGAGGTATTCTGTTCCCTTTCTGCCTTGTGACAAATTTTCCTGAATTCAGTTTTCTTATCATAACCTTAATTGATGCTCATCGTGCTGATACAAGTCTAGGACCACTGCTCCAGTTGATAGAATTTTTCAGATCAGATGGAAAGCTTTCCCTAAAGTAAGTGTTATAGGAACTGTTAACTTGGCAATTTAAAAAAAAAAAGAGCACTTGTGCAATATGAATGCCTCAACTAAAAATTAATCTTAGGTTTAAGATATTCTCTCTCGCCCTCCAAAAAACCACTACAAATAAGTTTGGGAAGAACAAAGCAAAAAAATTAATACTGAGAGTGGAATTAAATCAGTATTTTCTTTCCTGATTAGCATTTTGAGGTGATCTAGCAGATGGATGGAGACTGGAATACTGCAAACAAAAGCAGAGCGGGTTGTGTTTTATTGAATTTGAGGTGCAGCCCATTGCTGTTTCTCTAGACATGGCTATCGCAGAGATGTCAAGCAGCATTACTGTGACTGATTGCAAGATAATGGTGTAGATCAAGAGATAAAAGACAGTATTACAATGCGTGTTATGCAGATGCAAGAATACTGTCAGCTGGGCTTACACTACAGATGAGAGGCAGGAAAGTTAGATAAAACTGCAATCAACACGGTGACCTCCAAGTGGAAGAGTCAGTTTTCTTAACTAAGTGTATAATAGTGCTCTTGCCAAGAAGACACAGCTTCTATAAGCAAAATTTATGAAGAGAAGGAGTGATCTAAATAAACACTCCAGCATTCATGATTTGCTAGAGGTAATAGGTAGGCGGAGCAAAAGCAAACACTGGCTTATAAATGAAGCGAACCAAGATGTTCAGACACAGTTGAGGTTTCTCGCTTAAGAATTTAGCTTCAGCTGTAATCCAGGACATGCACAGCTGCGTAGCTCCCATATACTATTTTTCTCGCAGGGCGTTGATGGTAACTTACCACTTGCTTCACATGTTTAATTTGGGCAAGTTGGAACTTGGTGTTTTCAGTTGAGTTCTGCCACATCACATAGCCAGAGGCGACCCATGCTAGCAGGTGGATGGGCTCCATTTCTGGGGACACGTTGCCGTGGCTGTCTGGCAAACAAAATGAATAATACACATTAAGCAACATTCATGGAGCTGCAGCCATTAACACAACCTGTCACCTCATAGCAGGGTTTGGTGCTAAAAGTTACTCGATTACGTTCCTTGCTGTGCCAGAGACCTTCCAAGTAATCTTGGAATAGCAGCTACATCACCACTGCGTCTGTGTTCCTCCCGCTTCTTTCTCTTAACATATTTTCTATATGGTCTTCCAAGGCAGGGGTTGCTCTAAAAAGTAGGAGTGGACCTAGTAGTACAGTCTGACGTACAGTACTGAGAACAGCCATGCAGCGAGCAGGACGCTGGTAAAGGCAGAGGTAACAGCAGCAAGGGGTTTTCAAGAACAGTCGCACGCAGATCGCGTATCGGTTCTGGATTTCAGAAGAGAGGAATAAATTTAGTAGTGTTGCGATTGTCACACCACCCTGAACGAGAGAAGGTGAAGTAGCGTGCGTACAGAGTAGGGCTGATGGCCTCATCCCCCTCGGTCCTGGTGTCTGTGGTAGGGGCTCCCATATGGATCGTGGACCACCACCGCTCGAGCTCAGGTTTGCGTCTGGCCACGCAGGGCATTGTCTCCAAACCTGCCTTCTCGCCCAAACCCCTTCTTCGTACCTGGTATGTTTTCTGCCACAAGCTCTTTTTCCAGGCTCTTGATTTGATTGTAGAATGCGTTATCTGCTTCATCTGTGTTCTTAAGTTCTCCTTCAATTGTGAATTCCACATCTGGAGCAATGGTTTTTTTGCCCAGATGATAAAGAACCTCAGCAGTGCAGTTAACAGTACTGTCCTGTTACAGAGTTAATTATGCATATTAATATATGATTAAATACTTGTATAATTTCGGTAATTTGCACTTCCAAATATATTTTTTTTCTTTATGTAGTTGCCATTTTCTCCGAGTCTGGCCCATAGAGGTTTGTGATTATTTAAGAGAAGGCTGAATTCATGGTATTTCTGTGAACATAGTGTAAGGGCAGTTTTCCTTCGGCAGGGATAGAAAGGGCAGCGTGTGTGATGCAGAAAGTCGCTTGTGCCTTTCAGAGCAATGGGTGACAGTGACTTCGATTTGAAACGGAGGGGTACTGAAATGTCCTTGTCACCCCTCGAGCATTTTCTTGTGTCACAGTGGCAGGTGCCAGGCGTTGGGGGCTTTGATGGTGTCAGAAAGGGGGGTTCCCTTTTGCTAAAATTGAGCCTTTTTCTTTGCCCGATTTGCAGTATAGAAAAAAATCTGAGCCCCGATACCAAGCACTGTGACCTGGTGTGTCCGCTGGCCTCAGCCAGGGTCTGCACCGTAAAGCACTGGCTGTTTATCGCAGATTGGGAGTGCCGGCTTCTGCCCACAGAACGCGTTCATTAAATAGATCTGAACTCACTTTGTCAAGGACGTCTTCTAACACCAGCTCCAGATGGTACTTATGCCCCACACCATCCACGTCCTACAGAAGGAAAACATTAAGAACGTTATTCGGTAAAATGTTGAATTACTTTGCCTTGTGGAGAGTGCTCTGGTTGTTGTGAGAGACACTGCAGCAGGGCCACTGCAGGGCTGGGGTGTTCTTTTACTTCTTCCTGCCGTGTTCGGAGCGCTCATTTAACGCGGTGTGGTGTCGGATTCGTGTTTCTGCTACTGTGCTGCTGCACTGGGGTTGGATTTGGGCTCCCCGGAGCCGGTCCCTCAGCCGGGGATGGCACATGGCGGGGGAGAGCCGGTCCCTCGGCTGGGGATGGAGGAGGTCCGCAGCCGGTGGCTGCGG
>Ga0181612_122149_pt1 | contig 16058 bp, 11 predicted proteins | sample HoacroProtozoa21_FD_119630 | JGI IMG/M metagenome (GOLD analysis project Ga0181612, IMG submission 119630) | Hoatzin crop microbial communities from Cojedes, Venezuel. Combined Assembly of Gp0051906, Gp0051904, Gp0051908
CCAGCTGCAAAAGATCCTGGAAAACAGCAACCGTGAACTGGCATTCGCAAAGCCACGAATCCAAAGCCGACTGGCTCTAGTAACTATTGTATTGTATGAGCAATAAAATGATTCTGATTGAGCACAAGATTGGGGTCCGTGAAGTCATTCACCACATAGTAGGACACACTGGCAGAAAGCACTTTGCAAAGGAACTAAAACATGTCTAGGTAGTGCTTTTTCATTCTAAGTATTGCTTCTATACAAACAGAAATCAAAGTTACATATACCGTAATGCTCAAGAAACATCCTAAATAAACTTACTGTTGCATATACATCAATAGGTTTGTGTTTGCTAAATTCTTCTGGCCTCAGTTTATGAGCTCCCATGCAAGTTTTCTGATAGTTCCAGGTTGTACAAGTTATATACCCTTGATGGCAGGCAACAATACTATCCCAGTCACTCTGATGTGCCACTTCTGCAATGTAACACATACTCATTTTAGAAACAATCATTCTGAAGTCAAATAAGCTCTTCTGATATAGTAATGAAAGAATACTCTAAAATACCTTTAGGCAGAACAGTTCATAGTTAGTGATCTTGTTGAACAATCAAAAGGCTACCATTCAGAAAAAACACCTGGCAAACCATTGTGCATATGCTACTGTAACTAAAATGCTAACAAAACCACAAGCATTTTTTTGGTATGTTATGTTTTATGTCTTTGCATATCTGAGTCTCTGTGGTTTGAAAAGCATATTTAAACATACATGGTTTAAACTGCTCAATCTGTACACATTTCCATTTGAGTCTCTTAACTGCTGCTTCAGCTGCTGAAGCAGCAGAAGGCACTAGACTAACAAAGCAGGGTTTAAGAGCTAAGTCTGCATCACACAGAAAAAGTCTTTTCTGCATTTGCAGGAAATCGTTCCTCAAAAGCTCAGTATCCATAATTTACAGTCAAATATGATACATGGGGATCTAAATAATGAGCAAGTACACTTTTTTCTCTGGAATTTATACATTAAAAAAATGAGAGCTTGAAATTGCTTACTTCTAGAACTTCAAATAATAAAAGAACCAGATACAAACAGTTCACCAAACAAAGACAACGCAGCAAAAAAACAAACAACTCTAAAATGTAGTTAAATAAATGTATTCTTATGTCTCCAAACACATTTAAAGTAGTTCTACTACCTTCAATCAATCAGGCAGGTCTAATACCAACTTTAAAAGGGCATACATATATACACACACATACTTGCAACAAGTATGTACACATAGCATCTATCACTGAAGTCTGCAAATACAAATACCATATGTAGTCAAAGAGATACAGTCAAACTGAAAATCCAAACCTTTCAACACATGAAACAATAAGCCATCCTTGGAAGACAAAGGAATAGCTACACTTTAGGCAAAACAGGCTTCAAGTTTGAAGAGGAGGTCATTAACTGAAAGGAACACATTTTGATGAAGCAAAGATAATTGTAATTCTGCTTCAAAAAGTTAGGTTCACTATTTGTATAATGAATTACAAATGAACAGAGTAATTGAAATTTGACTTTGTTCAAAGTGACTCCAATAAAGAAATTGAGGAATCAAAATCAACCACTATAACCAAGATTTCCTCAGCTGACAGAAATTTCCATCTCCATTAATTGCTGGTTCTCCAGCCTGGAATAATATGCACACCAAAACATTCTGGCTTCTAAGCTGGAGATTTTCGGGCCAAGAGCCAGTTAAACATGAAGACATTTGAAATAAAACACTCTTTCTTGAAATGAGAGAAGAGTTTACCAAGTAAAATGTCACTTTAAATTGTCACTCAACAGCTCATGAAGGGCCACAGAATTTCATTAACCTCATACTTCATACAGCATGGGCTTTCAAAAAAAGTAGCACCTTGAGGGTAAAAGGACAAAACGAAGACATGAGCTCTGTAACGTATCTCAAAGACTACTTACCTGAGGCAAAAACTGTAATTGGTGGAAGTGCCATTGTATCAAGCTTAAGACCTTTCTTTTTTGATTTCTTTTTGTTAATTGAACCTTAAAAAAAAAAAAAAAAAGTGTCTCAATCTCATGGCTAGATCTGAGAATAAGAGTTTAAAGAGGATTGCTTACTAAATGTAAAGTTCCTAAACTTAGAAAAATTTGGCTTACATTAATACACCATTGTTGTTACCTAGGGTTTGAAGAGTGAAGAACATGTAATAGAGTTCCTGTCAAAATCCATGCAATGCTGAGCAAATCACTAACCTATTACACTCACAGCTGTACTACTCAACCCATTTGTTCCACGATCCTATGCCGACATCTTGGGGCAGAGGTCCCCCCATCACAGCTAAAACCATGGTCATTCAGACACGATTGTACAATTGAATATGTAACACCCACCCCTTTCAATAAGCAGAGTCAGGAATTTCAAATTTATGCCCAAAGGATAGATACATTATCAATTAATCTACGTGTCTCTGTCTAAATACATATATAAAATATACAGATATTTAAAATTAAGAATTATTTTAGTCTTTCTGAGCTTTGCTCTCTGAAATGTACAAGAAAGTGTCCATTAACCATGGCATTGTGCAGAAGATCTGTTTTCTAAATTAAACTCTACATTACATCAAAGGAACTGAAGTCAAGATACATGAATAAACAAATAATTTATAATTTAGTCAATTGAACAGAACTAGAACGGGGTAAAAAGCTGTAATTATGCATGCTGAAATGTCAGCTACCGCTTTACAAATTTTTAATACAAAAATCACACCCAATGTTTCCCAATGTGAAATAACATACGCTGTCAGGCTAGAGAAATTACTGTTCTTAAGCACAAACAAATCTATGAGCACACTTTATATACATCAGGAAGAACTCAGTTCACAGAACAATTGAGGTGAATAGTTTTCATACACCAGTTACAGTGAAAATAAGGTCTACCTAATGTTTTAGCTCCTGATTACATAAATACTTTTCAGGTCTTTTTTCACTAATATTTGTACTTTCACTGAAATACTTACCACGTCCTAAGCTTTTATTGAACTTCTCATGCACTGTTGAAAAAGACTGCAATGTTCCATCGTGACCTGCCAAAATATTAGCACAGAGCAGTGAAGGGCAAAATTCAACCTTCTGTTTACTCATAAGTTATGTGAGCAAGAAAAGTGGAAGCTAAGCACTAAAGAAACCTCAAACACCATAATAAAGTATTTACTAAAAATTCTGGTCTAAGAAGAAACAGAGATACACTATAAGCAGTGGAACTAATGGAGCATAATTTTCTACGGCCTATAACGTATTCCCACTACTTTGCTCCACACATGACCAGAATGACCCCTCTTTCACAGACACCATCTCCTTGTTCAGTTCTCTGTGCCCCCTCCTTTCTCCACCACAATATCTAACTGTTCGCAGCTTTTTGTGATCAGAAGCTTACATAAACGGTTACAACATTCAAATACCTCCACACTACTTCCAAAGCTTTCCCATAACCCCATATACTCCCTTAGCAACTACAATACTCCTTTCTTTATCGTTTGCCTAACCAACACACACTGCAGCTGGTTAAGAACTACACCTAGGTTAACTGGTAAGCTAACCCAAAGAAAAATGGTAAAAGCTGGTTTGTCCATGTTTCCTGTAAACCAGGACACTAATGGGCTCTCCCTCCTCTAGCCAGTGACCAACGTACACAGAACTGATAGGAATTTAATTTAATAGAGGGACAGAAAGCTCAAAAATTTGAAACTAGCAAAAAGGTCCACTTTGTGGGGGAGACGTGGACAAAGCAGAACCAGAAGCTAACAGAAAATGCAATTGCACCATACACGTAAAATTAAAGGCACTGAGATGATTTTCAAAAAATCACAAGAATCACAGAACATTTTTACTACGCCAAACAAGTAAGGAAACAGAAAACTAGCCAAAGTGAATTTCAAGAATCTGAAAGACAACGGAACAATTATAGCATTCACGCAACCCTTCCTTGATGCTATGATACAGAAGTAAGGCAGGATGCATGTACTGGGAACTGGGAGAAGTGTTAAGCAGGATGAAAGCCTGTGCCACTGGTGAAATATTACAAAGTTATTTTGTGGAGATGCCTATTCAGAGGAAACCAGTAGCACTTAGAAGGCATTGCCACCTCATTTCTGTCACACAAAGTTTTACCACTGCTTCAGAACGGCATGTAGAGAGTCCGACTCCTTACACTGCAGATACAGCAGATCTCAAAGCCTGAGACCCTTTTCACTTTAGCGGTTGCCTCTGAGCCCTCTCCATCTGTTTCGATACAGTTAACAAAGCAGTAAATTGCAAAACCCAATGTGAGGATTTTTTAAGCAACTCTTGATTGTTCCTGCGATTCATCTGGTGTAAGGTGAATTACTGTAGACTGACTAGTTACTTGAATCCAAGTTACTAGTTAGATGACCACCAAGAGATTTTTAGCACAGGTGGTTTTAGCACAGAGTATTGCTGTGCCGTATTAGGTATAACATTCATTGACATGTAGTGTAATGTTTTCAAACATTGCCCATGTAGACAATTTCAATACTTCAGAGTAATTAAAGATTAGGTGAAAAGTCTCTACTATTCCATTACTGAAGTGTCCAGGGCCACAGAACAGTCTAATCTAGTACCTAATTTCCTAACGAGTCTATTTATAGATTTTCAAATATGCTAGTTTCTAAGGAAGGGCAGTCACGCATTTTCACGCTTTTAGATCAATATCTTGGTAACAAGTGACCTCATGCATATATCTCACAGACAAAATTGAGCTGTAACAAATTACAAAGACATTGCAATGCACAAAGCTTTCTCAAATTAGTGGAAAAGTGGAGTGGCTCTTCTAAGTTACTAAACGCATTACACTGCTTGTTCTTTCCCTGTCACAACTGAATTTCCCTAGCTGTTACCAGGTTTCATTTTGGCCACCTGATAGTTCCTTAGGAGATAATGAAACAATCAAGTGTATAAATACAGATGACAAAAGCAGCTGCTAAGCTTTTCTGCTTGTAACTACTTATCAGTCTACCCGCTGACACACGTTCCTCTAAAGAAACCGTGGAAGAGTTTGATAGAGTAATAAATGATACTGTCTACACTAATCACTTACTATGTTTCATAAATATACATAATACATAACACAGGAAATATAATCTATTGTATTAATAAAACAAGGACACTTAGCTCTGCACGTTTTCTTTATCACAGCAGGAAATCAGACTAAAGAACAAGAATTCATACCTGCACTAAGAATTTGCTCTCCATTTTGCCCATGGTATCTGACTTTTGTTGGCGGTGCACTATGTCCCATTCGGCTTCTCAGTACACGCCCGGTACCTCCCGGTCCATCAAAAATCCATACCTGCCTCCCAAAAAAAGCAGAAAAATGAAGCTGATAAACATTGCCCTGCCAATAATTACACCTCTTGGCAGTGGAACAGGCTTAGCTGGGAGCTGGTGCAGCAAACTTCACACATTGGCTTTCATCCTTGATCCTAAAACTCAAAGTTTCCACCACAGCAGCTGATTTCTTCCCCACTGTTCATTCTGCCCCTCCACCAAAGACTCATGGCATCAGAGGAGACGCAGCACAAGGGACTTCTGTCAACAGCAACTGCTCATGACCCAGAACATTATGAAAATAGATCAAGATTTAAGACAGTACACCAGGATACAAAGTGTCGTTCTGGAAAAGTGGATCCAAGCTTTGTTCTTCCAGGCTATCATGAAGCAGTAAATGAAGCAATGACATCATGGCAGCAAATCCTTAAACTGCCCCACTACAGATCAATTGAGAGCCAGCAACTTCAGACACTTGAGTTTTGTTGTATTTGTTTCATTTGAGAACTGCTACTTCAATCCAAACTAAACATTTACATTTTGGAGGACTACAAGAGGAAAAAAAACTTAGCAGATAGCAGCAGCTATTGTAACTTACCCGTATAGCGTTATCAGCACCATTAGTAATAAGAAGCGGCTCTCCAGGGACAAATGACATACCAGCTATTGCTGTGGAATGGGCATCTTGCATCTGACACATTAATTTCTTCTCTTCTAGATCCCACAAAGCAATGTGTCCAACTGGGCTACCAGCTGCCATTACTGGGTGTCCATCTGCTCAAAAAAAAAAGAAATTAAAAAGGTTTGCTTATCGACTTTCAGCTCATCCTTATTGACTTCTCACATCTTAAAACTGATGTAAGAAAAAGACTACAATCGCAATAAAAATCTCCAGCTGATTCTAAAAATAAGATATTTTAGCTGAACTACTCTAGTATTCTAAACAGAAAAGAAACAAAGTTCACTGATAATAAAACCAGGATTTTTTTCATACCAGCTAACAACAAATATATCTAAATCCAGCAGCTGACGCTAGAGATTTTGCTTGAAAGCGCAAGAGATTTTATACCATTTTCAATTGCTACTCTGCACCTCAGATTCTTCCCCAAACTTATTAGCCTTCATACTTCTGGATGTTGAGAGCTACTGTATCACCATTCTAGAAGTTTAGTCTTTTTTTATATCCCCTTAAGTTTTTGGCTCAACAGCTTGCAAAAATAAATTCAAGAAGTTGATCACATGTTTAAATCAATCTAAGCAACAATTAAAACCTCATTTCACAGAATTTCTAATTTTGTTCTGTTTACTCTATCCTGTCTAATATCAAGGAAATAAACACATCCTACTAACTTCTAAGAACATACTACAAATATTCAAGTAAGCTTTGAAACTTATCAAGCTAAAATTCCACCAAATACCCTGCATAACTGGTAACTAATCTTTTCACCCCAACAAAAGAAAAAGCCAGATTCCAATTTGCAATTACACACATCATAGATAACTAAACCAGACAGGTCTAGGTTTTCTTTTTCTGTAAAGCTTCACAGACATGGAAATTTGCCAAGTTCATTTTAATTTAAATAAAGAGCACTTTACTCAAAGACTATAATCAGTACATGAGTTCAAAACAATCAGGTTATATTTACATGAGACTGCCTAACTATAAAGACAGGAAGAGAGAGAGATTAGAGAACATCTCAAAGTCACACATTCAAGCAGGCAATGGAAGTTACTTAACTCTATTAACACTGAGTTAAACAGCTGACACAAAAAGACACTCTTTCCACTTCTCACAAGTCTTTCCACAAGTCCCTCGAGTAGCATTCTTCCTCAACACGGTCTGCACCAGTCTATATTCTGTTAAGATTTGCAAGTTTGTCTATTCAAATGAGATATTAGACTCCACATCAACATGTCTGTAGACAGAATCAACATTAAACTAACTAGCTTTAGTAACTGGTACATGCTCATTAGACAAAAAAAAAAGCTTTGAATATAAACAGCATTCCCTAGTAACATCCACTCAATAGTCGTTCAACTATTAACATTCTAACTTCGTTTCGGAGGGGGAAGACAGTACCGAGAAGCAGATTTGGATACTAACTTCCACTGCACTGATTACTCTGCACTAACTCTGACAACTTGTACTGTGCTAGCTCTCAGCACATTGTGAACATAAATTGTCTTGCTTTTCTTTGAGAAAGGGGTACTGTACGTCACACTTCGTGTGCACTGAGTCAGTACACAACAAAATGCTACAGAACAGCCAGGATTATGAAGATGCATGATCTCCCTTACCTACTGGTAACTCTTCTAGATTATTGCAGCCTTTGAAAACTTCAACTCTTAGCCCAAATTTTGATTCAAAACCATGTATTCCTACTTTCCACTTAGTTTTAGTGATTTTATTTTCACTAAAAATGCTAAGACTTACCTGTACGAAAAGATATTGCTGTGATGGGACCCCAGTCTTGCTGAAATTTCATCAGAGTTTCATCAAACTTAATGTTATGTACAATAATATGACCGGATACAAGACCAACTGCAACAACATCCACCGCTGGGGCCTGCAAGAAAAAATGAACAGCAACTGAAATGAAAAAGGGAAAGCCTGTTGCTGCACTATTAAGACCAACAAATACAAGACAACGTATTTAAGTCCAGGACAAATACTAAAGAAACAAATCAGGCATCTCTCGTGAGATCATCTATATTACCTTCATGCATGACTGAACATCTAATAAATCTAAACAAAAAATGAGAGATGCAAGATCTTGCACATAGTCTCCACTGACTGAAACAATTCTGTTTCCAGAAGCTGGAACACCTCACCAAGTTTTCAGCAGCTCGGGCTGACCATTACACACCCTGCCACGAGTGCCCCCATTTACAAGTTTTGCCCAGGACAACTGCAGACCATTTTCACAGCTGTCAAAGTTTTAATTAATTTTTATATCTACAAAAATTCAGCAAATACAATTACAAAGTCTTGTCTTGAATCAGCAAGATCTATGCTTCATTAACCTCAAAAGCCAAGTAAATTTAGACAGCAAAAATCTACCAGTGTAACAGAAGTTACACATGCATCTTGCAAACAAACTGTTTCTGTCAATTCATTACATCATTCAGTGAATAAAGACTACAGACATGACGAACACAAAACAGCTAAGACACTAAATCCAACAGAACAAGGACTAAGAGAAGGGCAGATAACAAGCCTTTGAGTCTACCTTTCTTTAATGTCTAAAACACTCAAGGGAGGCTTATTAAAATTGCCTGAGAGAATACAAGTCATCTTTATTGTTGTAATTTTAGACACTTCTATCCGGCCTGCTATTCTTGGCCAGTTATGTAAGAAAGAGACCAAAAATACTAACTTGTTCAAGAGTTGTGACTGCTAAGTGCCATCCTGGAAACGAGTATAAGAGTTTGCTGGAAAACAAACAAAAACCGTAAATCAATCAAGTTTGGGTATTTTCCGCAACAAAACAGAAGCTTTATATGCACTTGCACTAAAAAGTACGTCAGCTGTCTATCCTTCTAAGTCAGTTTAAAGGAAAGAAAACCTGTGATACTAATACATAAGATTAAGAATAAAACTTATGACTAATTTTTATTGGAAAAGGTAGTGTCATGCCTTTAGACCTCAAAGGTGACATAACATGAGTAGGGAGGAAGACCTCTTCTATGCCAGCTGCTCCCCAAGCGTTTCTGCTCTGAACACACTTCTTCAGAATTCTTAACATCAACACAAAAAGCCAGTCCTGGTCCAACTTCTAACAAAAACAAATCTTTCAGTTGCAGAGTGACTTCTCTAAATGAAGACATTAAGGCGTATTACAAGCACATCCCATCTTCTTCCTTTCAGAAATGGTAACAGCCAAAATGTGAAGCAGAACTGTTCACCAATGAAGCAGTCACGCAGTACTTAAGCAGCAAATTATGAAGACCGTACTTAAAAACAGACATGATTAAAAAACTATTCCATCACTCCAGATATAGATTGTCACTCAAAAGACTGCAAGCAGCCATGTGCTACCACCTCTCACTTTCTTGCCAGAGACCATCAAAATTTCTCCTCAGTTCTTCCAATTTGTTTTTTTCGTCTAATTGTGCCCACATACGTGTACAAAATAACCTAGGCAAAAATAGAAATCGCTTAACCCAGCAGCATTGCTAAAAGAGCAGTAAGAGTCCTGTAAGGTTCTACACAACTAGAGGAGCAACTAAGCCATCTAAGGAAGACATTTTGTCATCCAGGATGCACTGCATCTCAGATGCTGTGACAGACACCAGAGGGATGTAACAGCACTATGAGCAGAGACATTTACTTTTCTGTATTTTTAGGTTATTCTTATTTCCTGATTTATATAGCATATACGGCATCTCCAAAACATTAGAATATGAAACAAAAAAAAATTAGCAGTCATACCACTGAAAGCATACAATAGTTATGACAATAAAACACTGAACTATGCAAGCTGAGTGAACACCTACTAACATGCAGGGAAGTTCATTGCAGCTGTAACTTTCACGAGTTAGAAAAGCAGCTGATCATGCTATGCATGAAATACTGCCATTATGGATGGTGCTTTACTGGGACATGCTCAGAGACAACTACATGTCTACACATCTCTTATTTGAGTATAAGGATCAAATGCTAGTAATTACCTCCACACTAACTGCCAACACTTCCTTGGACACACAACAACCAAAAAATTAAGCTTGGAAGAGGGAGGCAGAAGGCCTGAACATGCACTCACTATTATTTTAATTATTTTCACAGGAAAGCTATGTGATTCCAAGAAACAACAACAACAATAAAAAAGAAGTAATTAAAAGAAAAATTCCTGAACAAACCCTGACATTTTGCAGGGAGAGTAAACAACATGCAACTTGAAAGGCATCAGCATTCAGGGAGCAGCAGCATTCTTTGTTCCTGGAGACAGACCAACTGAAAACCTGTGCCAAAGGACTCACTAAGAGATTCTATGCTCAAAATCTACTGTACTTGAAAGTATTATTTGTTGCACATGAAAATACTTGGAGAATGAAATATAACCAAGTCATTAAGAATCTTACTTGGATCTTATATTCCATAGCTGTAAGCTCCCCTGTTCACTCCCAAGGAGAATTTTATTCAAGTAGGTGCTGGGATGCAGAACTGCAGAAACTGCAAAAGTGGCCTTATCAAAATCCACCTGAAGATATTGTTCTGCAAAAAAGTAAGGAATGATATTAGTGAAGGCTTGCCATCCCCCCGGCAAATGTGAAAGGCAGAACATATTTTTACTCTGTACAAATCCCATAACTGGTGTTTCTTGCGTTAAAGGATTAGGTAATGCGCAACAGGATAGGCTAAGCTTGTTTACGTTACAAAATCTGTTGGCTTGAAGTTATATTTTTTTCCCTATAAACCTACCTAGCACAACAACGCTGGCAAAACTGTTGTGATTTATATCTTTATAAGGATTCCTGCTCCTGCCTGAACAAAGCACCACATCTGGTTAGCGTGCCTTTTATTTCTTATAGCAACTTCAGATCTCTCAAGCCCATCTGCAGCCACTTTTGAGACCCAGTATCCAGGGAATGACATTGGTCAACACAGTGAGAATGTTTTCAGGGCACTGAAGCAGGATTTCATAAGGCCCTTTACAATGGCACGAGAAGATGCTGACACAATCAAAAGATCATTTGTGAGAATTCAGTCTTACCCAGACTGGTAGATATCAAGGAACTACAGATTTCAGAGATATATCAGAGATGGTGCCAAAGTGGCCGCACCACAGTCTTCACCAGAAAATGGAAGACCAGAAATGCAATTTCTATACAAGCATATCCCTTCACACCTATACAGAACCTTACTGGGTCTCTGCATGTGGTGCAGGATCAATTAATGAAAAAATATTGCAGGATTAGGACTTCCTATTATCATTTAAGTAGCACTATCATTTAAGGGTTCTTTTATTTTTTAAGAATAAACTACTTCTGAACATGAGCATCTAGAAAAAAACACCTTTTTTCAAATCACTGAATGTTTAAGAATGCTATCCTGTAAAGTAGTAATAAAGTCTCTCTCTCACCTTCTGACTGCACATCCCAAACAATAAGAACATTATCAACATCCACAGAGATGACATGATCACCAAAAGGCTGCAGAAGGTGTATCCTTGCCTTGTGACCTTCATAGGTATGAACCACCTGCAATTTCAAAATAGAAGTGTTTTCAGTATAAGTTGTTCAGGTAGCACGTCACACTAACAGAATACCTGAGGACAGCCAACACGTGTCAGCAACAAACTTAAATAAAATACATGGAAAGGCGACACAACTTTAAGTAGAAGATACATAGTTTTCTCTGATATTTAAAACTGTTGGCAAAAACATTTTAACTAAATGTTTTTAATTTATTTAACTAATTCATTTATCTGAATTAACAACTTATTTTTTATCTTTAAGTACTACTTGATTATTGTAACTAATACATAAAACACAGCCCATTCTCCTATTTTAAGCTATTTATTCCTCACTCTATAGTTTTTGTTTCCCTAAAGTTGAAGGTACTAAACATCTACAGAAAGAGACATTTGTAGAAACTTAACTGCCTTGAAAACACGAACACCACACAACTGTTTTGTACTACTAAGCAGCAAGTAAACTAATAAAAACCTCTTTATTCCTGGCAAAAGCATGGAGAATATTGTCGTATGAAGCGAATATCAACATGCGGTCTGCTGCCAAACACGTAATGTCCTGCGGCAAAGCATTACCTGTTAAACAAAAGAAAAGTTCAACAAGTTTCAGGTTCATAACAAGAGAGAAAGTCTAACAACGTATTTATTTAGCATGGTGACCCACCAAGAAAGCTCTCCCATTGAACTTTCTGCTGAATTTCTTAGAGAAATGCACACATTTCAGATGAATGCCAATATTACCATAAGTAATGTCACACTGGCAACAACGTAAGTAATACCACACTGATAGACCACAAGGTTGTTCTTTTGAAAAACGTTTAATAATTACCTACAGTGATACTTCAGTAATGTAAGACACACATTAACTTTGTGAGAGTTTATAAAGAAGTTGCCCCAACATAACACTTCTGCGGACTGTCAGAGTCCCACAGCCCACAGGACTGGAAACACAGATGATCAAAGTCTCTGCATCAGCAACGGCCATTAGGTTAAGCCGTCCTGCAGACCTGGAAGCTAGCAACCCACTCCTGCATCCGCTCCCGATTACAGCCAAAGACACAGTGAATTTACTGCTCTAACAATACATCTCACTCCTCACCTCGTGACTGGTTCAGAAAGAATATCAGCTATCGTGATCTGCTACTCTACTAGCTCAAATGGTAGAGAGTCAAAGCTTCAGACCACATCAAGAAATCTGCTGGTGTGGTCTCAAATGGTAGAAAATTGAAAAAAATACTCTTGAGAAAAAATACTCTCAATCTATGGAAATACAAAAACGCAAATCGCAGTACTTCACAAATGTACAAAGAAACACCAGATCAAAAATCAGTCACTGTGGGTGTGCACCTGTGATACAAACTTACATGGTCACACAGCAGCCTTCCCCACAAAGTTGCTTTGTACTACGAATTATTATCAGACACAAAGAATCCCGTACCTTCTGCTGTGCTCTCGCACAGATTAAATGAGAAGAACTAAACTCAGAAAATAAAGAAGGTTGCACCTTATGAGAGGTTTCATTTGTCTGAATGTGTTATTTTTTCCCATAGCACCTCTAAAGCGCCTTCGGCCCACAGTCAGGTTACAGATACCTGGTACTCCACAGGAGCTGTACAAAAGCCTGCTGAGGCCAAGACAGTTTTAGGCACGTCCCAACTAGAAAGTTCAGAGTACCAACCACATAACATCAGTAAACCAACACCAACACACTGAGAGGCACACCATCTATTTCTTCAATCACATTCTTTAATCACAATTTTGTGTGTAAACATTTCAATTTCTCAAAAAGCTTAAAGATGATGTCTGCTAGAAGATGTAGACCACTGAAAAGTGTTTCATAGAATATGCAGCTTTTTTATGATTTTGTAAGCTGAGAACAGAAGTTACATTAATTTGTTTCTAGTTCCGGCTGTGTGACAGTTATTTATTCTCAAATTCACACGTGCTCTGTTTATGAAAAATAATTTGCTTTATGAGATCTGTGTAAGAACTCTGTGGTATAGAGAAGGGAAATCCTACTTTTCAAGACAGCATGTGTCTCACTGAATCATCTAAACACTGGTTGGAAGGGACCTTTGGAAATCATCTAGTTCAGCCTCCTGCCCAGCTCCTCTCAAAGCTAGATTACCACCAATACTAGATCGGGTTAGCTGCAACTGAGCCCAGCTGATTCTTGGAAACTTCTAGGGAAGGAGATCACTCAGTCTCTACGTTGCACTACAGTTCCCTTTTTGGGACGTTCTTCCTGACCTCCACTGTGACTGTCTCAAGCTGCAACCTGTGGCTGTTGCCCCTTGTTACACTGTCTACCGCTACCACTACAAATCCGGCTCTGCCACCTTTGTAACTGCCCTTCAAGTAACAGGCTGCCTCTGGGTCACCCCCATATTTTTCCCTTTGCAAGACTAAACAAATCCAGTTACTTCAGTGTCTCTTCTCATACTGGGTGCTGTAGGCCCCTGGCACTCCTTAGTCGGTCAGCACCCCCCCTGAAAGGGGAGCGGTGGGAGGGGGAGAACCACACTAACTGGGTGTTGCAGCCCAGGTATGGCCTCATCAGCACAAAGCACCAGAGAAGAACAGCTTTCACTGATTGCTGGCTGCGTTCCTAACGCAGCTCAGTACACGGCTTACCTTACTCACGGTTACTGCATTGTTGGTCCACGTTCAACCTGGCACCAGCACAGCCCCAGCTCGCTTCCAGCAGGGTGCCAGGCAGCCAGTCAGTTCCCGGCTTGTTCTGTCCCAGGTGCAGCATTATGCACTTGCCCCCGCTGAACCTGGCGAGGTTTTCTGCTGGCGCAGACCTAGTGTTTCACAACACTTCCCCAGACTGAAGCTCTGCCATGCTGGGTGTCACCTACTCCTCCTAGCACAACATCACCTGAAAACTTTTGCTAAGAGTGCATGCTGCCTCATCACCCAGGCTGTTGGTGAAGGTGCTGAACAGTGTGGGCCCTGCTGTTGACACCGAGGATGCTACGCTTTGTTACCAAATGCCAAATGGATGTCAAGCCATTGATTCATACCCTTTGTACGCAGCAGTCCAAACAATTTTTCACACTCCACAAAGACTTTTAGTGCCATCCACACCTGTTCCATTCCTGTAATTATTTTCCTCCTAAAACACAGCCTTCTAGCAACCACAAAAAATGTTATCTAGAACTAACAGTTTCATTCACTCCTTAAGGCCTACAGGTGTTCTTCCAAGAACAGGATGACAAGAACAGGAGGTTCATAAGGTATATCTAAGAGAAGTAGGTTACAGTTGCAACAGCAATTTTATTTCGAAGCTGATTTTTGAGACTCATTTCAACATATTTCAGTGTAAATAATAGTACATACAGGTAATTTGCCACTTTTGAGTTGAGAATCAAGTGCAGATGTCAGATGCATAAAAAAAAAAAGGAATAAACAATCTGCGTATACTTACTCACAGCAACAATACCAAGCTTGTTCACCTGCAATGAAAATGGTAAAAAGGCATTTTTAGCGATTGGTTGCAATGAACTAGCTATGAACAGAATTTCAAAATTTTAGGAACCGCCCTTGATGAGGTCAGGAATTTGCATGCCTCACAAGACAGAAAAATTATTCATGTTATCTTACAACAGAAGCAACAGGAAAACCCACAGACAGCGGATCAAAAGGAATGGGACAATGTATTTGTCAAAAGACAACCATCCAGCAACAGTAAGCTCTGCTTCTTGATGTACTTCACCCTCATGCACAAGAAACTAAGCACATGTTTAGACATCTTGCAGAGTTTGGGCAAATTGTTTTTCACATCATCTCTGCTTCTACTTTACTTCCTCTACCACCACACTCCGTTATTATCTTAAACCTCTTCACATGGAATTTGCTGCAGTTACAGCCGCCTTTGCCCAGCGATGATCATCACTATTTTAGTTCAAAGTCTGTGGAGAAGATTGACAGCAGCCAACACTCCGCCCTCAAGGCGGAGGAAGATGCTTGCTGCCTGCACTCTGCTGTGCACAATGACCACTAGATTCAGTTTTTAACTGCTTCTACGCACTGAAAATGCTTTTGTCGTACAGCAAGAAATGAGTCATTGTCACAGGTTTTCATCGTGCAGAACCGAGCTCTGCCCACCTGCTCCCGTACAGAAAAAGTTATAACACGATCTGGTGGACTGCCCCCCAGAGCCGTGGCCCTCAAACGCTAACCCGCGGCCACCCCAACTGCCGGCCAGCTTCTCTCTACCCGCCAACGCAGAGCAAACCTCCAGCGCCCGGGCTCTCCAGACAACCGCAGGCGCGGCCAAACGAGCCCGGGGTAACCGGCAGCCTCTCGCCGCCCCTGCAGCCCGCCGGCGAGGGGCCTCCCCTGCCGCCGAGGCCTACACCGGGGCGCCGCGGCCCTCTACTCACACGCTCCCGCCCGGCGACAGAGGCCGTGCGCGGGGGGCCGGGGGAGGGGTGCGGAGGCGCAGAGGAGGCGGCCCGGCCCGGCTCTGCCCTGCCCCCCGCTCCCGGAGGGGTCGGCCCGCGGCGGGCGCGGGCCCCCCCCGCG
>Ga0181612_114050_pt1 | contig 16057 bp, 11 predicted proteins | sample HoacroProtozoa21_FD_119630 | JGI IMG/M metagenome (GOLD analysis project Ga0181612, IMG submission 119630) | Hoatzin crop microbial communities from Cojedes, Venezuel. Combined Assembly of Gp0051906, Gp0051904, Gp0051908
TGACCCACAGAGGTCCCTTCCAACCCCGAACATTCTGTAATTCTGTGATTCTGTAACCCAAAGTCTGCTGTCTGTGACACCACAGCTGAAAATATGGACTTCCACTGAATCCCATGGAAGATGGCAGATGTAAAAACCTGGCTACCAAGTAAAATATGTTCTGCAGTCTAATTGGAACTGTTTGGATGTCATTCTTGTTAGTCTCAACAGCAATTACGTGCATGCCACAGAGAGCGTGGAGGACAGACTTAACAGTGGTATTTTTGTTCAGCCCACACAGTACCTATTTAGCAGTCTTACACTGGTCATTATCTTTTCTGATGTTGGAAGTTCCATTAAAACACAAAGGCAGTGCATTGTGTATTCACCCATTAGATGTGGTACACCAAACAGCGGCCCAGACTTTCTCAGGGAAAATGCTATGAAAGTTGCTATAGTGAAATCAGTAAACTGAGACCATATCTTAGTTTGATATATAGATGAAGATGTCCACTTTTAAAAATAAAAAAAATTATTCCCATTTCAAGGATTTAAATTTAGCCTAGAAAATATTTTTTTTTCCTCATTTTGGTTTAGTCTGATGATTCAATCTTGTCCCAAGAGTGTCCTATCTTCAGTTATTTCTCTTTAATTCCACCCTCTCCAAATCTCACATCAAGATTAAGTTCTGGAATCACACTGAAAATAATGAAATGGCATAGAAAACAAGACACGCACATTTAATTATGCACAAGTTTTCTTGCTCAAATTATTTTTCATTCGTACAAATATGTTGTACAAAAGAAGGAAGAAGATCATAACTAAACAACAGAATGACTTATTTGCAAAAGTTTTTCAACATGTTCTTTGAGTTTCTTCAGTATATAATACTTCGAATACAAAAAAAAATCAGTGGATGATACTAGATTCTACCCAGCATGTATGGAAAGACAGCACTCTCCAATGTGCTTCCAAATACAGACCAGATCTTTGTTCCTTCCTGTCACTTTGTGCAGTGGTCCTGAAGAAGTCATCCAGTCTTGGATGAACACCAAGTCCTTAACACTTCTCCAGCCACCACTCTTCACATTAAGTAAGTAACATGTCATTCAGGACAAAATGAGAAACAGTTTCAGCTATAGGCCTATACTGTGGCTACCTGAGAATTCTTAATAAAAGCTCATTCAGAAACATTTGCAAATAGTGCATTTTGCATTTTTCAGGTATCAAATTATTCCAAAATCAATCTTGTTACAATTAGAAAGCCTCCGTATGCATAGATACTACTGAATTTTAATTCTGTATTGTGTAGTATAGTATGTCAGTCTTTTAGCAACAAAAACAAAAAAAAACAAAAGAGAGAGAGAACTTTGTGTTTTGGGGATCATGTGCTTTAGTTTCTTTCCTTTCTCCGAATCAATGTTGAATTCCTAACTGTGGTCCAATCTGTACAATCACAGCCTGGCTAAAGTTTTGTGGCTCTTTACATGAACAAATATTCAGTTTCATTGCTGCGTCTTTTCCTTACATCAGACTATCTTAACAAGTAGCATTGCAAAAACTGCATGGGGGAACGTTTGAAAAAAGTTGTTTCATTTTGTATAACTTCCATCCCATGGAGATTAAAGTTTGCAAAATTAGCTAACAATGTTTAACTGGAGAATTCTTGACTTAGGGGATTCGATTAATTTGGAGGTTAAATAAAAACATGTTCTTAATCCACGTTGCCCACATGTTGTTATGGAAATTGATTTCTATTGGAGAGTAATCTCAGAACAATTACACTCTGCTGTTTTTGTTGCTGTTCCCAAGTAGACACAGATTTTTAGTGGTTTAGCCACCGTCTAAGCAGATCAGCTCCAATTATCTTTAGCCCAGGGAACCGCATCAAAATATAAAAATACAAACCACAAAACTGTAAGGTACACATGCAGTTGATTGTGCTGGTGGTTGGGTATTATGATTATAGAAAGCAGTAGCCATTCAGCTGTGTGTTACCAGAGAGAAGGAAAGGTATGGGGGAATGAATATGTACTACTGAGTGAAGCACCATCATGCTTCACAAGGGGTGTTCTGCCTACCATGAGCTTCTGGTCACTGCGGGTGAACACATTGTGGCCTGGCAAGGGAATACCTAGGCAGAAATTTGGTGCAGCTTTAGTGGAAAAAGGACACTATGTGCAGGCTATGAAACAGGCTGTTCCCCTCACAGAAAGAGTTGACAGAGAAGTTATGGAAAACATAATGAATAATTTAAAACTTTTCCAGAGACGCCTCAGAATGGCACACTATTGAAACAAGGCTGCAGTCCCTCTTTATTCAGGCAGATACCTGGCTACCTGATTAACTCTAAGCACATGCTTGACTCCTACCAAAGTAAACAGGACATGAACACAAGCCAAAGTATGTTACTGAAGAAGAATCAAGTGCCAAACTGAACCAGAACCAACAGCTTGAGCAAGGGAGGTACTTCAGGAAGAGAGACAGGACATCTATGTGCAGTTCAGTGATAAGCTGAAGGCTCTTTCGTGACATTAAAGGAAAAGGATGGAGAAAACCCCGAGATTCTTGATTCCAGAAAATCACCACATCACTTCATGTGGACTCATCACCTTGGGCTACCTTTCCAAGAAAACAAAAAGAAGTCAGTCTGTTGAAACTTCTGTACATAAAAAGCCTAACACCGATAACAAAGCCTGAATATAGCAGCAGCAGCATTTCCTCACTTATGAAGTTATCTTAACGCCTGAAATGCTGCAATTCCCCCATGCTATGTATAATTATATCTTATGTAATAATGGCATCTGGTGGATTGGATTGGGGCAATATGTCACTCAAGAGCACTAATTTATTTGCCAAACATCTTAGCTGCCTGTGTAGCATTGAAAGGAGTATGGAGAATAAACAAGCAGAGGAAAACTCTGATTTAATTGGAATAACACAGACTTGATGGGATACATAGCAGTCTTTGGAATATTAATAGATTGTCCAGGAAGGGCTGGCTAGGGAATGAATAAGGGAGGTGGCATTCTCTCACATATTAAAGATGCAAACACTTTATATGAGGGATGAAAGTGAAGAGGTAAACCTGCTGCATGGTGAAAAATCAGGAAAGAACACTGTTCAGATGGAGGTATATACAGACCACTGGCCCACAAGCACCATTTGGATGACTTTTTTCCTGAATACCTCAAGGAATTACCTAAAGCACAGGACTGGACATTAAAAAATATTTTTTAAAATATCAAAAATATATTTCAAAATATATTAAAATATGTTTAAAAGGCTAATGGTAGACCCAGAATGTGTGCCTCATTCTTGGGATACATTTGCAGTAATATAGAAAAATGGAGAAATCAGCTAGGTGGGAATGTTCTTGTGGGTTTGAGTCTTACCAGCTGGGGATAAAGTCAGGGCAGAAAGCAGCTTCAGTAAAGGTGGCCATGAATTGAAAAGGTGCCTGGCTAGCAGACAGGGAATGAAGGAGAACAGAAAAAAAAATCAATTATTTTAAAGTCTGCATTTAGAACTTTGTTGTGTAAGATCTCATGGGATAAAAATCCATGAGGAAAAAGTCTTAGAGGAAAGTTGACATTTCCTCTAGGAAATGACACAGCAGGTACAAGCTGTCCCAGTGCAGAGAAAAGCGTGGAGACCATGACTGAACCATGACCTCAGCTACTGAAAGGGAAGTATACAAAAGTAGAAGTTAGGTTAGATTATAAAAGATTTGTACAGATAAGTAGATTGTATAGGCAGAAAGTCAGAAAAGTTAAAACATGACCTGCAAGAGAAAATAAAGAATATGAGAATTAGAGTGTGCTAACAGTAAAAAAAAGTTAGTCCATTGTACAGCAGGCGTGGAAAACTAACTACAGATGATGGTGGACCAAACTGTTCAGGGCATTTTTTTATCTGTATTTAGTAGGTCAGAGTGGAGCAGTACAATTTAGTATCAGTGTCAAAGGCATAAAGTCTCATAGTACAACTGGAAAAGAACATGTCAGGGAGAATTTGAAAGAAATATACATTTTGTTAAGTTGCCCAGGTTTGATTAATTTCTTTCTAAGTAGTTGAAAAAATCTCCAGATGACTCTGAAGGCCATTACATATGTGTGAACTCATGGAGGAAATAGAGGTACTAGAGAACAGAATGGGACAAGACGGTGCCCATATTTAAAATGAGGAGAAAAGAGCATAATGAAGAAAACAAGTCAGCAGCAATTAGTATGGATCTCTGAAAAACAGGTTGTCTTCAAAGTAGTTTGGTTCTATCATGGGGTAGCATGCCTTGTGAATAGAGAAGAAACTGTAACTGTCATGTATCTTGACTTTTAATAAAATTGTAGATGACATTCTTACAAGTAGTTCAGTGAAATATGGCCTAGATCAAAGGTGAGTGACAAAGCGGATAAATAATTGTATCAAAGAAAATATTAATCAATGGTTGTCTTTCAAGCATAAAGATTCCAAATGGGGCTCTGCAGAGTCTATTCTCGATCCAGTTTTGTTCAGGACTTTCACTGAAATCCAGACAAAGAAATACACACATATATCTTATAGATTACATGGAGCTGAACAGTACAATAAGCTTCCTGGGAAATGTAATTAAAATTTAAACAAGATTGTTGTTTAACCTGGCAGCCGGCAACTGAGCACCAGAGAGCTGCTCGCTCACTTCTCCTCCAGTGGGATGGGGAGGAGAATGGACCCAAGCAGCAATCGTGGAACCCGGAAGTTGCAGATTTCATGGAACTCCCGAAAAACACTGAACTCACAGAAAAGTTCAAACTCTTGGAAAAAGAGAATAGTGGAAACTCCCGGAAAAGAGAACCCCCGGCCAACCCTCATTTATAAACTGGACGTGACGTCCATGGTGTGGAATATTGCCATTGGCCAGCTCAGGCTGGCTGCCTGGCTGTGCTCCCTCCCAGCTCCTGTTCATCAGCTGAATATGGGAGACTGGAAAATTTCTTAGCAACAATTTAAAACATCAGTGTTATCAACATTCTTCTCCTACTAAATCCAAAACACAGCAGCTATTGGGAGGAAAATTAACTCTATCCCAGCTGAAACCAGGACAACAGGAAAAAAATACGAGGTACAAATTTGTGATTCAATAGGAGCAAGGAGAAAGTTATTGTATATGATTTAATTTACAAATTGGGTAGGAGCAATAAACTATCAAAATACAGGCTGGCTTAATGGAGACCAGGTAGCAAAAAATTAATGAAATCTGGTAATTGAGGTCAACTGTAAACTGTACAGAAGAGAAAAATGTCATGACACTGTGAAAAAGGCAAAAACTCATTCTAGGAAGTACAGAGAGTTCTACACACAAGACAAATGAAATAACTCTCTGACTCCACAGCACTGGAAAGTCTCGGCTGCAATTTTGCAGATGAGTTACTGGATTGTTTAGAAAAATATAGCACAACTAAGACAGTAAAGAGGAAAGTAATGGGAAAATAGGTGCACATGAGGAGAGTTTGGATCATGCCAGGTCATATAGCCTAAAGAAGAAAATTTTAGGGGGATAATATTGTACAGTACTGATATTGTAAAACCTAAAATGTCATTACGGAGAAGGAGGAAATAAACTGTTCTCCGTGAGATAATGAACATGAATTGCAGTCAGGAAGATTACTCTGATTTTATCATAAAGATTTGTGAAGCATCAGAACAGATCATGTGGGTGGTTGTGAAGTCTCCATCACTGGATGCTTCTAAGACTACATTAGAGAAACTCCAGGACTGAAATACATGACAGAAGCCACAAGGCCTGACAGGTGACCCCTCAGGGGTTTTCCCAAGAACTTTTATTTTCCAAATTTCCCTTCATTTTGTCAAAATCTCCCTTTCCTCCAATAATCTGCAGATTTCCAGTGTCTCCTCTTTTGTTCTTCATTAGCTACTTCTTCATCTCAAATTTCAAGTTATTTGGAAAGGTGCTACCCAGTAGCAGCACTTTCCAGCTCAACTGATGTAGGAAATGACAGAGCTCAAATCCTGGAGCAAGCAGTTGAGGTATTTAGAGCTCCACAGATGCTTATACAACTCTGCCAGATAGTGCAACAAATGTCCTCATGGACCATCCAGACATTCTTATTACCAGATCTATCGCTCAGATGTCCTCTCAGTGATCCATCAGTGCCTGGGGATACATGTGTTCAAAGCAGCTACATCACAGCTATCTCACCAGGGCTTTCCTAATGCCTTCCTTGTGTCTCAAATGCATGCTGGCAGCCTTACTGCTTAAACCATGTAAAACCTGCTTCAGTCAATCTCCCTCTTCTTTCTTTCAGTATCCTTTGACATTTCTTTTTATACCCCATCTTCTTTCTATCTTTGATTCTTTTACCTTCTTCACTTGTTTCCTCTACTCCTTTTCTATTTAGTATGTGCAAAGGAAAAAAGCTATTTCAGTCTTTTACCCATACTTTTGACATTTCCCATGACTCTTATAACACACAGATGCTGAATGAATGAATAACCAGTGACTACCAAATGCCAGATAAAGCTAGAAATTCACGCTTCACCTCATGCTACCGGTTCACAGATGGCTGAAGAAATCATGATGAAATGTTTTGATTAAATTACCTGCCACTGGATAGTATATATTCGTGTAAGTCAATTCATTCTAAAAATCTTGGAAAATATAGATATTAAAATCTATACTAATAATATATATGTACTTTAGATATTAGCTATTAGACATAAGCTAGATACTACATCCATCTTCATAGATATTAAAAAAAATAGACAATAAAAAGTTTGTAACAGGACCTCAGTTCCTATTTCAACATTTTCAAAATAAAATATTTGGTTTTTATTTTGAAAGAACTTTAGTTTCCAACTTTTATATTTTGATTCCATTAACAACTACAATACATTCAAAATCTAAAATGAAATACATCATTACAAACAACCATAATTCTGTCACAGGATCAAATTTCAGTCTTTACTCTCTGCTTTTCCATATTTCCTTGCTTTTACTTGTGATTTGGTGTCATAGGCGCAGAGCAGTAGGTCCAGAAGGTTGTTCTTGAGGCTCCTCTCATCTCCATTGTGTGTGATTCAGAGGGTTTGCTTTGGATTAAATTTAATCTGGTTTCCCGGGCCAAATATCTCTTTTGCATATGCAGCTCGGAGTTTTCTGACAGGGAAAAAAGTGTCTCCCTGGACAACCTGTGGTGCTGCAGCCCATGCACTGCTCAGGAACCTAATGTGAGACACTCACATGCTTTGGGACATGACTTTAAGCTGGAAAGAGTCAGACTAGTTTATAAGAGAGAGAGAGAGAAGCTCTGCTGAATCCCCACATAAAGTGAGATCATGAAAAACCACCATAATCAAGTAGGAACAAGTCTTTTGTTGGTTGCAAATATCCTGAAATTCAGAGCTTGTAAGATAAAATCTAGCTAAAAATGAACAATCTGGGACTGATTATACCAATTCAAAGCAAACCTGACTAAATGGGGATGCTTGAAAACTGTGCCTACAGGTGAGTCACTTGCCATTTTTCTTCTTTTAAGAGAACTTCTGCATTTATTGTGAAATTCCTATGCTATGGCATTTTTGCTTTTGGGAAGGGGAGAAATCCTCAGGGCCCGAGCTATGGATACTTCAGGCAGAAGAAGCTCCTACAGGAGGACAAATTTACAACTTCAAAAACTGTTTGCCTTTCCTCCACACTCCAGCCTTCTTTTTGCACCCTGTGCTAAGTCTGCTCTTTCACATCAAGCAGAGGACTGCAAACACTGCTAGGTGGGCCAGCTGGTTTTTCGAGTTTGCTTTCTTTCAGCCTAGGAAGTCCTCCTTTGAGCACTGAATTTCATAGATTCTGAAATGAAAAATTGAGTTGAAACATTTCACCATTGTGTCCCACAAAATGTACAAAGGAGCACGTCCACGCACAGTACAGGCACAGGGTGACTCAGCAGTGCTTTTAGCTAACCACACTGAATCCTGAAGCAAGGAAGGCATCACGGCTGTTGTCATTTTGGAGGGGGACTCAAGGAATGTTTATAAGCAGTTTCACCAATAGGATACTCTTTTTCATGGAGACTGTGTGTTCATTTTCAGAAATTTCTGCAGTCACTGTGCACATCTCACTTTGCCCAGTTTCTGTATGCTGCTTTTAAGGGGTACAAGATGGCAAAATCTTCAGACAAGAAAGTGTAACTGCAGACAAAGAACTGACACAGTGATACACTTCATGAAGGGGCCCAAAGTGGACATCTTTCACTTTCAACAAGGCAATCTTACATGAAATACTAGAAGAAGTACTACTTAAGAAAAGAGGAAATGAAAGGTAGGAGAGACAGAGAACAATATAAGATAAAGAGTTAGCATATGGTGCTGCTAGCTGCTGTGATATCTTTGGCTGGCCATTCTAGCCCAAGCATATCTGCATTTTGTAGTCCAGGTGTTAATGGAATATTGACTTATTTCAGAAGATTTACCCAGTCTAATTCCCTGCTAGTTGCCTCCTTAAAAAGCTTACATACACACTTCAGTACTGAAGTAGGGCTTTTTCACAAAGGCAAGGAGATAAGCAAATCTATTTTCCTTTAACCTTTCAGCCTAGTCTCAGAATCATACAGCAAGATGGGTCACTTACATCCAGGAACTGCACTACTGACCAGTTCCCAAAGACAGTCAAGGATGTGCAAAAGCCACAGTTTGAGCAAGAACCTCTGACAAAAGTTTGAGACATCACCTTCCCCCTTCCAATGATGTATTTTACTCTCGTGCCTTACAACATGAAGACAGCTTTTTGAAGGGCAAACTCATAAGCATATCAAGTCATGTGTATTCAAAGTAATAACGAGCCCAAGGGATTTCCATATGAAACAGCCAGTCACGGAAACATTGTAGAAATGACGCTGCTTAAATTATAGTCTATCTTTCCTCCACTCATCAATGACAAGGGTGCTGGGAGCATTTCAGCAAATTAACCAAATAATAAATGGTTGCAGCAGTTACTTTCCCTGAGCCAACGGGGAGGATACATCCCACTAGCCCTTAATCGATTCTCACTTTACAGCCACTGGCTTTCCACCTGGGTGCTCCTTCATTTGCTTTTGGTAAAAACTATAATAAAAATGATGGGATGGCATTTACCAGCATGAGCCAGGTTGAATCTGGCTGCTGAAAAGCTCTTTTCAGAGCTGGACTCCACTGGACCTCCATGAGCACCGCATCTCACAGGAACAGGTCTGGAATTGTCTAACTGCTCAAAGGCAGAGTCTTCCTCATCATCATGTCTGACGGTCAAATTTACTAGTGCAAGAATGAGGTTATAATGCACAGGGCAATCAACGCTGGACACTTCAGGGAAAATGTCACTAAGTGTTTTTGACAAAAACAGGAGGCTGAATCATCACAGAACTGTTTCTAAGGTCTTTGTCTAAATTTATTCAACCTTAAAGTCCTTGACCTTTTCTCTATACTATACATGCAGGCACTCTTAGGTATTAATGTTGTAAATTCTATTTTTCTTCCAGCTGTGACTGAAATTTTCATGTTTGGAAGAAAGAAATCAGTGATCTTTTCTAACTTTTTCTGAGTCACCATTATAATAAGAAATCCCTACTTCCTAGATCATCACTTTCACATAGAAGTATTCTCTGCTTGAAAGATCATGCTCTCTAAATAAGATATACATAAAAATTAATCTTCTTTCTTTCAATTGAAACTGTTATAGCCTTAAAAGCAATGCAATAACATGCCATCTCCTTTTTAATTTAGCTCGAAAACATTCTCAGTTTACCTCAGTCAGTGTTAAAATGTTGGCCATTATTTTCTATAAAATCATCTGTAGATCAGCATGATACAGTTTGCTAAAAAGGCAGTGATCTAATCTGTGAAATCATTTGCTGTCCCAAGTCTCATTTTAACATCTACTTCTTGGTCAGAGCATAAGCAGCTTGCTCTTAAAGAGAACACTATTTTTTGTCTCTGGAGAAAGCTGGAAATTTCCCCAGGAAATAAGTCAGAAAAATACATGGACTATGAGGGTTACTGACTTTGATTGCCCGTCTGCCACTTCTAGCCTGGTAAGACAACTTTTTTCTCCCAGATGAATGAATCTCAAGCTTTCTTTCAGAGCAGTTCACAAGCCTTTTAATACCCGCAGAGATTTTTTCATACCAAGAGTTGCATTAATGAATTTAATAATAATATCCATACTACACCTCATATGGTCAAATCAAATCCCTATTCACTTCCAACAGTGAGTAAATAAATAATATTGTTTTGTTTATTTATCAAATGCACCACTTGTCTGATACCTCTAGGAAGATTCTCTAATTTTTTTTAGGGTTTTATTTTGTGGATTGTCCATCAAGCTGGAATCGCTAAAAATAGTCAGGATTTGTCTGAAAAAGAAGTGCCGTCATAGCCATCTTCAAAAATTAGCTTTCCCAAGATGGAATAAGGAGGTATTTCATATTGCAAAGGTCGAGGTGCACTTCTAGAAGGTAGGAAGAAAGGGAATGCATCTGAAACAACATAATGTATCTTCTTTTTGAAATGCATTAGCAATGATCCAAAAAATATAAAATCACTTTTTGTACATCAAAACCCAGCCTCACTAGAAGCAGAAAGGTAAGCTGCAGAGAAAACACAGCACAAGAGAAGACTGCATGGACAAATGGTGAAAGAAACAATTATTTCTTATTTTATGTACATTTATATTATAACTTTACCTACAATTTACCCTGTGCAAACTTTTTTTCTCTTTTATAAATGATATGGCAGGCAGGGTTGGGAAAGAGATTAAAAAGTTTATTTGCAGTATGCCAAGGAGTTTTGCTGAAATTCTCATAGCAAAAGCAAGCAAAATGCATTCCTTAATAGACCACCCTAGTTTAAAAGCTTTGCGGTTGCTTTCATTCATCTGATTTTGATGCAGACAAATAACTGAAGTTGTCATTATCCCTTGGAGGTGTAAGGATGCAGAATATTAATGGTAGGTCTGGAGAGCCCTACTTTCATGCTGTGCCCAAATGCTTTGTTGCTGGAAGAGAAAACATTCAGTTTGTCAACTTCCAAAACACAGCTACTGAAGCTGACTTATCATGCTGTTCTGACTTTAATAACCATAGAAAATATTTTTTATCTACTGTTCCTCATATTCTTGATTCGATATCCAAGAATGAATATTCAATGTTAAAAAGGCTAATATATTCATGGTCTTGGGAGACTGCTAGTCTTGATAGCAACACAGCATGATCAGGACTTGCAGTTAAATGTGTTTTCAAATACCAAAGCCATTTTGACTACAAACTCTTACTTTTTCAAGTTGTACACATATCCACCAACATTAATTTCTGATGCTGAAAAATCTATATGACAATCTAAAAACAGAAGTTGCAGAGTTAATCTGACTATTGGGCTTTATATGTCGCTTGAAGAACCAGAGAGCCCAGAAGTATTTTTTAGCTTAATGACAGCTCTAATGACTTGCAAAAAAAGTAATTTGGTGTCATCTCTGATTTTTCAGTTTGCTTGATCTGAAGGTCTTTCTTTGTTCCAATGCTCTTCATCAAAATGTACTGGCAGTCCACCTAAGTAGTTACTCCTACTGGCTTTTACTAAATTTACACACCATTCTTCAATTTTATTTGACATATTTTTTCTTTTTCTATTTGTCATGTACTTCTAATCCAACAGCTATTTGTTAGATATAAATGTATGATAATGAATATATATTTGTTTGCAGAAGGTAATCCTGGCAGGCTGCTCAGAAGAGATCCTGGTTCACTTCTCTTTAAAATTCACTAATAACTCACAATTTCTTTCTTTTGTTAGATTAATTCTGATCGAAGCACAGAAAGGAAAAGTGAAATTTTGCAACACTGACTTCAAACAGTTATGGTACAAAATTGGACCACAAAACAGTCAGAAAACATGATACTTTCTAACTCAGTAGACATACACGCAGAATATTGACCAGTTGTTGAGTGATCAGGCATTGGAACAGGCTGCCCAGGGAAGTGGTGGAGTCACCATCCCTGGAGGTGTTCAAAAAACATGTAGATATTGCATTTCGGGACATGGTTTAGCAGGCATGGTGGTGTTGGGGTGCTGGTTGTACTTCATGATCTTAGAGTTCTGTTCCAACCTTAATGATTCTACAATTCTATGATTCTAATATAGTCAGTATCTGATCTGCTGACATCAGTATTTAAAATAATGGGTTTTTTTCAGTATTTTACTATTTTGCAATATCATTGCATAAATGGCACTTGAGAGGAAATCAACTAGAATCCACTGTAAAATGCTGTGGTAGTTTCCTGACAGTGGTTCAGCAGCACTTGCTGAAAACTTCATGTTGATGCACACACAGACCCTGCTTGTATCCAGCATCTTGTCTAAGTTGGCAGGACTGGAAAAAACAAGACTCCAACTTATTTGTTAAGTAGAATATCTAATAATGGAGATACTAAGAGGAAGATATTGAACTAAGATGCTTCTTTTTCAGTATCACATTTAGGTATCATGCTACAATAACCTGTATATCCAAATACATAATAGCGTAAATTATGTTCTCGTAATTATTTACCATACATCATTCTACTTGATTTAGAAAAATTGTTTAGAGTCTGGTTTTCACTTCAGACAAGGATTGAAACCCAAAAAGGGAACAGAGGCCATTTGACATAGAGGAGGATCAAAACTGTCACTGAACAACAGTAGAAAAATTCTGGAAACATTGCAGAAAATAAGAAATGTATTTTCCACACTTTTTTTCAAAGCTCATCTATAGCTTGAGATTACAGAAGGGGACAAATATGGAGATGCAGAATACAGCAACTTTGCATTTTAAGTCAGTCTTGACAGACAAAGGGTTGAAGAAAGAAAGTCCCACTTCTATCTGAATTAGCTTTTCACTTCTGACAGAAAATGAAAAGAAAAGAGGTTGTGGTTCTTCTTCTACATCCCTCACTCTCTTGAAGTCCATTTTTTCTTTGCCTAGTTCTGAAAGTTATCAATTTCGGCATAGTCTTGTTCAAAAGCACACTCCACTAACATGTAGAAAATGCACATGGGTCAAAACTGAGTAAAACCTTTAATTTTTCTCACGTATTTTCCAGAAAAAAAAAAAAAAATTAAAGGTGCCTGAAGTATGAAGTTAACATTTACGAGGTAAATTTTCCATCAAGTAATGGTTTATAATTATCTATTCTGATAGAAGCATACATTATTTTAAATGGAGTGGGCAAAAATGGACACCTTTGTGGAAAAAAAAATATTGCATGTGATGAGGCTTTGGGCTGGTCATTTAACAGACTTTTTTGAAATCTATAGTTTAATTTCATATGAATACCTTCTTATTGTTATGACCACTTCGACTTCTGTGAATCACATGTAGGGCTTCAGCATATATTGAAATTTGAGAATCAACCTAAGATTTGAAAGGAACCTTCTCTTTCTCACTCTCCCCTTTCAGGGTGTGCAAAAAAAAAAAAATCCACATTTTTTCAAATAAGAAAGAATTAATTCACTGAGCAAACTAATGAGGACACTTGGAAAAGAATTTAATATATTTCATGTGTCATTCTTGTTGAGACAAACTATTTTTATAAGATTCATAAAGTTTCTATGTAAAGAAAGGAAACAGTTTTCAGAAAGCAATGAAAAAAAAGAATCAACCCTGTAACACTTCTTATCAGGTCTTTTTCAGGTATCTAATACAATCCTAGTGGAATGTAATGAAAAGAAACCTGTTAACTTCAGAAGGCTAAACACCATGGTGGTAAAGAATATGTTATTGGATTACAGTATTTGAAAAAGAGGGACTCGGGATCTAAAGTGGCAAACAGAAATCTGTCGAGGGAATTACTTGATATAACTGGGAAAATATTCTCATGTGAGGTTTCTCAAAAATATTCATACTTAAGAAAAGTATTTTCTAGAATATAGAAAGGAACATGTGCGGGAAGAATATACAAACCTAGTGACTGACCATAAACTGTCTCACTACATCCAGATGACATTATGGTAGTAATTTTATTTTTGACCCTAGTGTTAGAAGCTGTAAGGCTGAAGAGGAACCCTGATAATTTTCTCAGGTGATTTATTCTGTGATTTCTTCAATATCCACATTATTAGTATAGCCTCCACAGGTCTTCACTGCGAAGAGAAAGAGCTCCTGGGATATTCTTCCTCAGCACAGAGAAATAACATGGAATAAAAATATGAGTGCACCAGCAGACAGTTACAGTAGAGAAAAGTAAATAACATGTTATGCTTTTGAGGACTTCAGAGGACTGTACTTTAATGCAAACATCTTGCACGTAAAAGTTCAAAGTAATTAAACACCTCTTAGGCCCTTAACAAGTGGCTTCTCTGTACTTCTAGTCTTGGATATATGTCCTGTGAAATGCAACAGAGACGGAACCAACAGGATTTTTAAAAAATTACTCTGGAAATCCAAAGAACACATTAAGGAATCAAAACTATTCATGTAAAATATTTAATCCACTCACAGAATTCTGGAGTAGTCTGAAAGCTGCCCAGATACACTGCTATTTGCATGTGAATATTCAGTAAAATACTGTACAAGGATAAATTTCTCTATGAATGAACAACTTAATTTTGTTTCTCAGGGCTTTCTTGTTTATGATTACTTCTTACTTATCAGCAGATACAAGTTCCAGGAGCCACAGATGCTCCAAGCTGTGCTGGCACTGCTTATCTTTGACAGGAGTGTTTGATGAGTTCATTATACTTGGGATGTTGAAGAACACCTAGTCAGCTCACAGTTTTTCATTAAGCAAAACCATCTCCAGGTGTTATAGCATACATACATCCAGCAATGGCATGGCAGGCTCAACCGTGAGTTAAGAACTGACCAGCATTTTTATCAGCAAAACAGATGCATCTTACCTTATACCCCATTCTTGTCTAGGTACACAGAAAACAAAAGCAAGCACGATGCTGTTTTAGAATGGAGAACACGAACATTTTCTTACTCAGCATTTCATTTTCACCAGTGTAAGAGTAGATTTCAGGTCCTGATAGCATAAATTCGTTGCATTGCTAAGCACACTGATTTGCTGATCCAGCAGATTTTTCACCTGGCTGCTCTTTTTATATAACTTGTCAAAGTTGCTTAACCGACCAATTTTTTTAACTTGTTTACATCCTTGAGAACATAATTACACTATATTTTTCACAGGTTTTCAAAACTCCTCGGAAAACAGGCTGCACCAACACAGCTTCCTTAAAAAATATTTATGCCATCTCCATTACCACACTATCAAGCGGAGAAATAGTCAAGATAGGCTCAGCAAAACAAGTAGGTGAGTGCAGAATCCTTCAAAAAGCTGTCGCGGAGGTGGCTCCATGCTGGCAATGGTGGGCCTGTGGCCATGTCTGTGAAAGTCACAGACTCATAGAACGGTCGAGGCTGGAAGGGACCTCTTGATGTCATCTGGTCAAACCCCCCTACTCAAGCAGGGACACCTAGACCCAATTGCTCAGAACTGCGTCCAGATGGCTTCTGAATATGTCCAAGAATGGAGACTCCACAGCTTCTCTGGGCAACCTGTGCCAGTGCTCAGTCACCCTCACGGTGAAAAAATGTTTCCTGAAATTCAGAGGGACCCTCCAGTGTTTCAGTGTGTTCTCACTGCCTCTGGTCCTGCTGCTGGGCACCACTGAAAAGCATATGGTTCCCTCTTTGCACTCACTCTTCAGGTATTTAGGTACATTGATGCAATCCCCTTGAGCCTTCCCCTAGGCTAAACAGTCCCAAATCCCTCCACCTCTCCTCATCTGAGAGATGCTCCAGTCCCTTCATCATCTTGGTGTCCTTTCATTGGACTCTCTGCAGTATACCCAGGTCTGTCATACTGTGGAGCCAAGAAGCGGACACAGCACTCCAGGTGTGGCCTCACCAGTGCTGAGCAGAGAGGAAGTATCACCTCCTTTGACCTACTGGCAACTGTCCTAATGCAGCCCAAGACACCATTAACCTGCTTTGCCTCAATGGTACATTGCTGGCTCACGTTCAACACAGTGTTCACCAGGACTCCTAGGCCCTACTCTGCAAAGCTGCTTTCCA